>Ga0209211_10011048_pt1 | contig 11632 bp, 11 predicted proteins | sample RifGroA2_FD_183992 | JGI IMG/M metagenome (GOLD analysis project Ga0209211, IMG submission 183992) | Groundwater microbial communities from Rifle, Colorado, USA - Groundwater A2 (SPAdes) (version 2) | ecosystem: Environmental > Aquatic > Deep subsurface > Groundwater | place: Rifle, Colorado... | reverse complement strand
TCGCCGCTACACCAAGGTTTGATACAAGGTTTCAATTCGCAGCACATGAGTATCTTAAAAACAACTTTGACGACACCTGTTAAATTGGCCGCGTCTAATCCTTTTTCTTCATAATCAACATTCCAAGCGTCCAAGCCGGCATAATCTTTTTCATTAAGAAGACTAACAAGAACAGAATTTTCTCCAGTTGTAATGGCTTTAAGCGCTTTTCCCAAGACATCCAAAAGAATAAGTTTGGTTTGCAGGTCTTGAATTCGTTCCTGTACGAGGGCTTTGGCCTTTTCTATATTTTCACCTGAAACTAAATCAATTCTTCCGCAATCATCAGGGAAAAGCAGAGAGTCAAGTTGTTGAATTGGATGTCTTACTCCTGTTAACGTAGCCATTGCTACCATTGGTCTCCCCTTTTTCGTTTTTTTTAATCGTCAACTCAACACTACAGGTTTCTTGACGGACTGTCAAGTTTATCCGATAATCAATCCTTGCGTTTCGAATTTACTGCCCTCGTCTCTTTATGAAAGCGTTCATCCTTGCCGGCGGCCCCGGAACTCGTCTTAAAGCCTTTGTTTCCGATCGTCCCAAGCCCATGGCCATTGTTAATAATCGGCCGTTTTTGGATTATTTAGTTGACGAACTAAAAAAGTATGGCATTACTGAGATTGGCTTTGCCTTGAGGTTTATGCCGGAGGTTATTGAGAATTATTTTGGTACCGGCGAAAAGTTTGGCATTAAAACCTTTTATGCCGTGCAAGGTGATTTGGATTTAGGGACAGCAGGAGCGATCAAACTCGCCGAGGACAACTTAAAAGGCGAGCCGTTTATGGTTTTAAACGGTGATACTTTTTTCCCCATTAATTACTCGCGCTTTATTGAATTCCATAAACAAAAAGGCGGATTGGCCTCAATTGCTTTAAGTTCGGTTTCTGATATTAGCGCTTTTGGTTCAGTAGACTTGGATAGTGACGATCGCATTCGCGCTTTTAGGGAAAAAACGCCTGATTTTCACGGACCCGGCCTGGTTAATGGCGGTGCTTATATTTTAGATCCTAAAATCTTAGAGTTTGTGGAGCCCGGGCAAAAAGTTTCTATTGAACGCGATGTCTTCCCACGTTTAATTGGTTACGGCCAAAACATTTACGGCTACAAAACCGATTTAACCCATTTTGATATTGGATCACCTATTGGCATTAGAAAAGCCGCGGCTTATTTAAAAGACGCTTCAAGCATTGTGATCAGAAGCAGGGCGCCGGTAAGATTGGCTTTTGGCGGGGGAGGCACGGATTTGGAGCCCTATATTTCACAGTACGGCGGTGTGGTTTTAAACGCCACTATCAATCGTTATGTTTATGGAACTTTGCAGTTAAGGTCCGATCGCAAAGTCCGCATAATTTCTGCCGAATACAAACAATCTTCGGTTTATGATGATATTAAAGACTTGCACAACGACTCTGATATCAATTTAATTAATGCCATAGTTAAAAGAATGGAGATAGATTTTGGCTTTGAACTTTTTGTGCGCTCTGACGCGCCGCCTAACACTGGCTTGGGTTCCTCCTCGGCTTTGGCGGTGGCGGTTATTGGTCTTTTTAATCATTTTAGAGGCAATGGAAAATTAACCCTGCATCAGATTGCCGAGCTGGCTTATTTGGTGGAACAGGAGGACTTAAAAAATTACGGCGGACGGCAAGATCAATACGCCGCGGCTTTTGGCGGGTTTAACTTATATGAGTTTAAGGGTGCCGATTTTGTTAAAGTTAATAAAGTGGATTTGCCGCAATGGATTAAAGCCGAACTGGAAAAAAATTTGCTTTTGGTTTATTTAAAACAAAGATCAACAAACTCCGGCTCTATGCAAAAAGAATGGATGAACGTTGATAAGCCAAATGACCACTTAAATGAATTGAAGCGGTTGGCTTACGAGTCTTATTACGCTTTGCAAAGGCGCGATTTGAATAGTTTTGGCGAGCTTTTACATCAAGCTTGGGAAATGAAAAAAGCAAGAAATCCGCAAATTACCACTCCCGAAATTGACCATTTATATGATTTAGCCCTGCAGAATGGGGCAATTGGCGGAAGAATTGCCGGCTCCGGCGGCGGCGGGCATCTGATATTATATTGTCAGCCCAATACCGAGCAGGAAGTGGCCAAGGTTTTAAAGGAACAAGGAGCAGAAGTCATTGATTTTTCGTTTACCGATAGGGGTTTAGAAACTTGGGAAGTTGAGTAAGAAAGTGTAAAATTAAAAAATCAAAATGCAAAATGACAGTGCAAAATTTAAAAATGAATTTAAGAGGCGTTTATACTCATTTGTATTAAGATTGGTAAAGTTTATTGACGGGCTACCTCCTCGTTTAGTTGATGGAGTTCTTGCAAAACAGTTGCTAAGGAGTGGAACTAGTATTCTAGCTAATTATGTTGAAGCAAACTCAGCAAGTTCAAAAAGAGATTTTATTAACTTCTTTACTTACGCGTTAAAATCAGCCAATGAATCAAAGGTCTGGCTAGCTTTATTGAGGGATCTTGGTAAGGGCGATAAACAGGAACTTGATTGGTTGCTTAAAGAGCTGATTGAAATCTCTAACATTTTAGCATCCAGCATACTGACTCTGAAAGACAAACGATAATTTTTTTATTTTAAATTGTCATTTTCAATTTTGATATTTACATTTTGATTTATGAATGATTTTCAAGAAGAAATAGCCAAGCAAATCCAGGACTCCATCGATATCAGACAAAAGGCTCTGGAAACTTTAATTAATCCAATTGAACAAGCGGTTGAGATGTTGATTGACTGTTTTTTAAAAGGGCATAAAGTTTTGGTTTTTGGCAATGGCGGCAGCGCGGCTGACGCTCAACATCTGGCTGCTGAATTAGTTAATAAACTTAATTTTGAGCGCGCGGCATTACCAGCAATTGCGTTGACTACTGATACCTCTGTTATTACTTCGATTGGTAATGATTCTTCATTTGATCATATTTTTGAAAAACAAATTGAGGCTTTAGGAGAAGAAGGCGATGTGGCGATTTGTCTTACTACCAGTGATATTTCTGAAGAAGAATTTAGCCATTCGGTCAATATCGCCTTGGGTTTGAAAGTTGCTCGTCGTAAAGGCCTAAAGACGCTTGGTTTTGTTAGCGAAAAAAGCCAAAATATTTTGCAGTATTTAGATTTAATCTTAATGGCGCCGTCTAAAGATTCGCCGCGCATCCAAGAAATCCACCAAATGTGTTATCACATTATTTGCGATTTGGTAGAGCAGACTTTGTTCAAAAATTTAATGCAATATTTGCAACAGAAGAATTCAACACAGAATAATTCTTCAATCTCTACAGTCTAGTTCATCAAGAACCGAGACCCGAAGGGTCTGCGTAGCAGTCCCTTCGGGTCTAACGCTCCACAAAGGCGAAGTTTAACCCGAAAGGATTCTTTCAGAAACCTTTCGGGTTAAGGAATTTTGGATTTTAACTTTAAACATGAAAGTCGTTTTTCTCGACCGCGATGGGGTGTTGAATAAAAAGGCTCCGGAAAAACTAGTTGATGGCACAACCGGCTATACCCGTAATTGGTCAGAATTCCACTGGTTGCCCGGTGCCAAACAAGCCCTCAAAATCCTCAAAGACAAGAAGTATTTAATTATTGTTATTTCTAATCAACACGGCGTTTACAAGGGTTTATATACCAAAGAGGATGTTTGGGGGATTGAGAAAAATTTACAAGCCGAATTGCAAAGAGAATTAGGCATTCAAATTGACGCTTTTTATAATTGTTTTCACGGAAAAGACGAAAACTGCAATTGCCGCAAGCCCAAGCCCGGCATGATTCTGCGGGGATTAGAGGATTTTCAAGGTGAGACCTTTGAGAAAGAAACAATCTTTATGGTCGGCGATTCGACAAATGACATCTTGGCCGGCAAAGCTGCTGGGGTTAAAACCATTTTTCTGACAACTCGGCCAGAAGAGGATTTATCGGTAGAATTGACGGAGCTTAATAAAGCGGTAAGACCAGATTATATTTTTACATCGCTTTTGGAAGTTGCACAGTTTTTTTAAGGGGCAAGTGCGGATCTTGCAAGAAAAAAAATTAAACTGAAGCTAGAACTATTTGTATGGCTTCTTGGAGACTTTTAACGGTTAGAATAGTACTGGCAGCCATAATATGACCTCCGCCGCCAAGTTTTTGAGCTATTTCCAAAACATTAAAATCTGGTAAATGCGATCTAAAACTAGCTTTATATCTATGGCTGCTGATTTCTCTGATTACAAAAACAAAGTTAACGCCCTCAAGTTTTTTGATCATATCTGACGGCGGATAGGAGCGTTGATCGTAGTTTATTCCTTTCTCTTTTAATTCTTTTATGGTTAGGGTGGAGTAGGCAATGCTTTTTTTAGGTAGAACAACTAAATTGTTGTAGATTAATCCGGCCAGCTTTAAGTCAATTAATTTTTCGTTAGAAGTTAGTTTCCATGTAATTTCAAAGTTCTTAGCGCCATTTTTCACAAGCTCTGATGCCACATAAAAGTCATAGTCTGTTACGGTATTGTATTGGAAAAACCCGCTATCCAATAACAACCCCAAGTAGTAGATATTTGCCAATGATCTATTCCATTCAATTTTGACATCTTTGAATAAGTTGAACAAAACAGTGCAACAAGAAACGTAAGGTTTAACATAATTGTAATGGCCGTATAAGGAATTTCCCGCATGATGGTCAATATTCAATCTGACTGTTTTAGATTTTGGCATAAACAAACGATCTTTGCAGATGTGCTCAATTGTTCCGGAATCTAAAAATATTTGTAAGTCGTAATTACTAAAGTCAATGTCTTTGGCTGGGCAGACATTTTCCTCAACAAAGCCAAAATCAGCCCGCGAATCCATACAAATGATCGGTCTTGTGGATTCTTTTATGACTTGGATTATCTTTTGTGCACTGTTATTTTTGTTACTCATGTTGATATTTTAACTTAAATCAACAGGTAAGTGTTAAAATGGGTAAAATAAGGTAGATAAAATAGGGTCTGACCCTTAGAAAGGGTCAGACCCTTATCCAGAACCTATGAAAATTGCTGTTGACGCCCGCCCTTTACGGATTTTGCGCAGTTTTGGCAATTATACCAATCAGCTGATTCCCTTACTTTTACAGGGTGCAACCCTGCAAGTTGGCAGGGTTGCACCCTGTCAGAAGATTGAATGGTATCTTTTGGGTGAAGCTAAAGACGAAAAGCTTTATCAAGAGAAGCTTCCTGGGTTGGATTATCACTTTATAAACCTTGATAATAATTGGTTTAGCCAAAACTTTAGGAGTTTTTCAAATAAGATACCGCAAATTTTAAAGGATCAACTTTTCTACGCTTCATATATTAATGTCTTCAAATTTGATATTCTGTGGCACCCTGATAACAAGGCTTTTTGGTTCTATTTCGGCAAGCAGATAACCACGGTTCACGATTTAATGCCTTTGATTTTCCCGCAATCTTTTCACGCCAAATTTCAATACCGTTTTTCATATTGGCTAAACACCCAAGCTTTGCGATTTAAAGCAAATCGGATCACGGCTATTTCCCAATCAGCCAAAAATGACCTGGCTAAATTTCTTAAAATCCCCCAGGACAGAATCACTATAATTTACCAAAGTGGTGGAGAACAATATCGGGTAATTGAGGATTTATCAAGATTAGATGAGGTTAAGCAAAAATTCAATTTGCCGTCGCGATTTGTACTCTACGCTGGCGGCTTAAATCCGCACAAAAATGTGGAGACTTTAGTCAGTGCTTTTGCCAAATATTTAGAGCAAAGCCAGGATCAAGAAACCCAGCTTTTAATTGTTGGCGGCGGTAAAAACGATTTGGGCGTTGATCAATCATTGGGGATCAGACAAAAGATTGAGGAGGAGGGCATTTCCAATCGGACTAGGATCATTGAGTTTAGCGAGGCCCGTGAGTTTCTGCCGGAAATACAGAACTTAGCCGCGGTTTTCATTTTTCCCTCGCTTTACGAAGGCTTTGGCATGCCGCCTTTGGAGGCCATGGCTTGCGGTTGTCCGGTTATTAGTTCCAATGCCGCTTCACTCCCCGAGGTGATTGATGATGCTGGTTTGCTTTTTGATCCTACAAATATTGATCAGTTAGCAGAGCAAATTAGACAAATACTTCAAAATGAAAATCTAAGAAATGAATTAAAGCAAAAAGGATTAGAGCAAGCCCAAAAATTTTCTTGGGAAAAGTGTGCGAAAGAAACCACTGAAATTTTATGCAAATAATATATTCGGTTGGGGCAAAATTAAAGGGCGGCGGGTTTGGCAATACCGCCTATTACGGCGCCTTAGGCTTGGAGAAGGCAGGATTTTTAATGAAAGTTTTAGCTATGGGAAGTGGTGAACAAATTGAAATTCCTACTCACAAAATCAAAAATCTCAATTTAGCCCAAAGGTTTGATGGCTTTCCATTATTAAAAGACAATCTGTTTGATCTTTCAGCCAGCCGTTTTGTTAAGGATTGCGATTTTTTGCATGTTTGGGCTGGGTTTGGTCTTTTTTCAATGTTAAAAGCTAAAAAAAAGGGGATAAAAATTGTGCTGGATCGGGCCTCCTCGCACATTTTGTGGCAAAAAGAAATTCTGGAAAGAGAATATAAAAAATGGAATGTTAACGGTTTTTCAATAAGTTCCTTATTGGTTCAAAAACAGCTAATGGAGTACAAATTGGCCGATTACATTTTTGTCCCTTCACCATTTGCTTTTGAGAGTTTTATCAAGAAGGGTTTTTCCCCAGATAAATTAAGGTTGATCCCTTTTGGGGTTGATTTAGATAAATTTAAGCCCCAAGAGAAATCAGATAAATATCCGGAATTTACTGTTGTTTTTGTGGGTCAAATTTCCATCCGCAAAGGCGTGCAGTATTTATTAGAAGCTTGGCAAAGGCTAAATCTCAATGAGGCCAAGCTTATTTTGGTGGGGAAAATTTCAACTGATTTTCAAAAAATCTGGTCGCGGTATCAGAACAATCCGACAATTGAGCATCAAGAATTCTGCGACCCCTTGTCTTATTATCAAAAAAGCGATTTGTTCGTTTTTCCATCGTTGGAGGAGGGGAGTGCTTTGGTGACTTATGAGGCAATGGCTTGCGGTTTGCCATTGATTGTTACTCATGAAAGTGGATCGATTGTAGAGGATCAAAGGGAGGGTTTAATAATTAAGAGCGGGGATGTTAATGATTTAGCGCAGAAGCTGGAGTACTTTTACCAATATCGCGATTCCGTCCTACAAATGGGGAAAATGGCTCAAGAGAAAATCAAAAATTACACTTGGGATAATTACGGAGAACGGGTTGCTGAAACCTATGAGGATATTTAGGCGTTCTAGTAGCCTTCCTAGACCTTTAGGGTTGAGGGAATTTCAAGAATATGAAACTTCTTATCATTTCCCATACCTATATTGTTGATACCAACCGTGAAAAAATTGAGGAGCTCGTCAAAGTTCCTGATCTTCAGGTTGGTTTGGTTGTACCCGCTAGATGGGTAGATACCTTGAGGACCATAGAACTCAATCATTCCAATACATCGGTGTATCGGAATTTTACAATCCCCATCTTTTTTAATGGTAGTATCGCTAAATTTTTCTTTAACCCGGTTTTGCTTTTCAAAGCCTTTTGGGGTTTTAAGCCGGATATCGTTCAGGTAGAAGAAGAACCGTGGAGCTGGAGCCTTTTGGAGTGCTTGATTTTTTCTAAAATGATTGGCGCTAAGACGCTATTTTTCACCTGGCAAAATATTTACTCCCAGTATTCGCATTTTAGTAACTTGGTTGAAAAAATTAATTTTAAGTTAGCCGATGCGGCTGTTGCTGGCAGTAATGAGGCATACGAGATTCTAAAAAAGCGAGGTTTTAAAAAAAATGTTGAGGTAATTCCACAGTTAGGCGTTAATCCCCAGAATTTTTGTCCATTAAGCCAGCCTCGCCATGGCCAAGAGATTACCATTGGTTACATTGGTCGTTTTGTAGAAGAGAAGGGCATTTTGGATCTTTTGGAAGCGTTTAAAGGCTTAGGTAATACGGCTCGGTTAAGGCTAGTAGGAAGAGGACCGTTGGAAAATCAAATAACGGAGTTTATTGAAAACAATAATCTGGACGAGCAGGTTGAAATTATTACCGCCGTGCCGCATAATCAGGTTCCGCAGTTTATGGCTTCTTTGGACATCTTTGTTTTACCTTCTAAAACAACAACTTTTTGGAAGGAGCAATTTGGTCATGTTTTGATCGAAGCTATGGCGTGTAGGGCGGCGGTTTTAGGATCATCGTCCGGTGCGATTCCAGAAGTGATGGGGGACGGTGGCTTGATTTTTGAAGAGGGGAATATTGAAGATTTGAAGAGTAGGCTGCAAACTTTAATTGATAGTAGCAAATTAAGAGAAGAGATCGCGCAAAAAGGCTATCAAAGAGTTTTGCAGAATTTTACCAACAAAAAAATTGCGCAAAAAACATTGGAGTTTCTTTTAAAGGTAACACCTTCCTTCAGGCGTCTATCGGCGGCTTTGCATTGAAGGTGCCACCTTTAGGTAGCGTATTTCCTTATGTATAAAGCCAGCGTGATTTTAGCCTCCTACAACCGATTAAATTTGTTAAAGAACCTTTTGGATTCTTTGGCAAAACAGGATATTCCATTGGATCAGTTTGAGGTGATTGTCGTTGACAACGGTTCAACCGATGGATCACGGGAATTTTTGCGTGATTTTAAGCCGCCTTATTCGTTTCAATACTATCAGTTGGAAGGTAATCCCGGACCGGCTAAGGCCAGAAATTTGGGCGTTAAAAACGCTCAGAGCGAAATTGTTTTTTTCACCGACGATGACTGCGTGGTTCCGATAAATTGGATTTCTTCATACTTTAAAGTTTTAGGTAAACATTCTGAGGTGACGGCGGTTGGCGGTTATCAGCGGGCACCGGAGGAGATCTTAAAAACCAATAGCTTGGCTCAATATGAATGGTTTATTTCAAGTAAGATTTATGGGGTTTCCGATCAGGAATATATCGGCGGTTTTGAAACGCCGGGGGTTGTGACAAATAATATGGCAATCAGAAAGGTGGCTTTTGAAAAAGTTGGCTGCTTTGACGAAGAGTTTGTCGTTGCGGCAGGAGAAGATGCTGATTTGAAAAAAAGATTAATCGATTCAGGCTATAAATTAATGTATTATCCGTTGGGGGTAGAACATCATCATAGATATGATCTAAACCGCTTTATCCAACAGAGCTTTTTTAGGGGGATAGGATCCAGGCATTTTCAAAAAAAATATAATTTGGACTACTCAAACTCGCAGTTACTCCGAATGATGGTAATAACTCCCCTGCAATCCTTTTTTAAAATCCTTGGGGTTTCCAAAAGGTTGAATTTTGCTTTAATTGCGGCTTTGGGAGAGTTTTATGGTTTAAGAGGGCAATTAAATTATTGCTCTTTTGTAAAGAGAAAGGGAAAAATATTATGAATATTGCCAAAAAGGCCATTCGCGGGGTTATTTTTGTCGGCGGCTCAAACTATCTTTTGTATCTGATAAATTTTATCGGCGGCATAATTTTGGCCCGGCTCTTGGAGCCGGAATTGTTTGGTATTATTGCCTTGTCGCAATTTTTTTTGTCTTTATCCGGGCGTATTAAAGAGCTAGGCTTTGAACAAGGTTTAATTAACCGACAAGAAAATTGGGAGGATTTTGCCAATAACCATTTAAGCCTGCAGATGATTTTTGGGGGTGCCTCCATTATGCTTAATTCGCTATTATCAATTATAGTAGCTTGGCGTTACGGTCAAACAATGGGGTTGGTTCTTTTTATTTCCGGACTGTTTGGGATAATGGGTGCTTTTTCCGCAACTTATTTAAAAATTTTTGAGAAGGAGCTGATGTTTAAACAATCCACCATTTTGGACTTGCTGAATGGCATTTTAGCTCAAGCCGGAATGGTTGTTATGGCTTTAAGAGGATTTGGCATCTGGTCGTTGGTTTTTGGCGGACTTTTAGGCGCAATTCCTTATACTTTTTTAATTTGGAAAATATCACCGGTCAAACTGAAATTTTCATGGGACAAAGAAAAAATCAAATGGTTTTTTAACTTTGGTCCATGGTGGCATTGGTTTTTTGCAGCTACTGCTTCGATGGTTATCCTACAGTTTGACAATTTATTGGTGGGGACAATCCTGGGCGCGGCTACTTTAGGGTTTTATAGTCGGGCATACAACTGGGCGACTTTACCAACATCGCGGCTGGCTGCCATTATCTCTCGTGTGGCTTATCCTATTTATGCCAAGCTGCAATCAGATTCCGTCAGACTAAGTTACGCCTTTAATTTGACCTTATCGGCAATTGTTCGCGTGACTCTGCCGATTGGAATTATTGGTTTATTTATAATCAGAGAAGGAACATTGTTTTTGATTGGCGAAAAATGGCTGGCTCTGGTTCCAATGTTTCAAGCGCTTTTTTTGTATATGATTTTAAGGCCTTTATTTGATGATACCGGCGCCTTATTTATGGCCGTAGGAAAACCTAAAATTATTAATAGCGTTCAGGTTTGGCAGGCGCTTTTGATTTTGGCGATTGATCCGCTTTTGGTTCATTTTTTTGGGGCGGTTGGTGCAGGCGTAGGCGCGGGCTTAGCTATGCTTTTGGGGATTACCTTACTGTATCCCAGTCTTAAACAAATTGTGAAGGTAGATTTTAACGAGATTTTTGTTAAGCCTTTTTCGGCCGGAGCCATAACTTTACTATTGTTCCTATTTTTAATAAGGCATTTAGTTTTTCCATCAGTAATCATTTCACTAATTGGAAAGTTAGTTATTTTTCTGCCGATGTATCTGGTAATCCTGTTTGTTTTGGAGGGTAAAAAATGGTTAAATTACAGAGATCTATGGAAAAACCTTGGTTAAAGGATCTTCCGCCTTTAGGAAAATTCCGCTATATTGATTTGTACGCCAAAGGCAGAACCGCCCTGGATATTGGTGCGGGCTTGGGTTGGTGCAGTGATTATTTAGAGAAAAAAGAGTTTGAGGTAACAGCATTTGATCTTGAGAATGATTTGAGGTTTATGAATATAAAGTTTATACAGGGTTCGGTTGACCATTTGCCGTTTGCTAACCAGTCTTTTGATACGGTCTTGGCTTTTGATGTCTTGGAGCATGTAAAAGATGAAGATCAAGCTTGGCAGGGAATCGCCCGGGTGACTAAAAAAAGACTAATAATGTCAGTTCCCAATAGTGAAGATAAAATACTGCGACGCTATAATTTAACTTATAAACACCATACTGATAAGTCTCATTATCGGGAGTATTCGTTACTAGAGGTAAAAGAACGTTTAGAATCCAGCGGGTTTAAGGTAATTTATTTAGATCAACAAGGCCCAGTAGATCCGGTATTTATAGCGCAATTCTTAAAGCCAAACGCTTGGGCTCCGTTTTATGAAACAGCGATTCGATTCTTTGGAAAAACTGGCTTAATCAGGAACGAACATTTTTTTGCTGATATTTATGCTGTGGCTGAGAAGTAAAAAAGGGTCGGACCCTTTTTAAGGGTCCGACCCTAAATAAATATGTGTGGAGTTGTTGGAATATACAATCTAAACGGTAAAGAGATAGAAAATGAACTTTTGGGGAAG
>Ga0209211_10011047_pt1 | contig 11633 bp, 9 predicted proteins | sample RifGroA2_FD_183992 | JGI IMG/M metagenome (GOLD analysis project Ga0209211, IMG submission 183992) | Groundwater microbial communities from Rifle, Colorado, USA - Groundwater A2 (SPAdes) (version 2) | ecosystem: Environmental > Aquatic > Deep subsurface > Groundwater | place: Rifle, Colorado... | reverse complement strand
AAGCCGCTGCCGGCCCTCTTCGGGGCGGTGGCCGCGGGCTACGCGGCGCTCGTGGCGCTCTTCGTGGTGGGCAAGCTGATGCGGCTGGCGGGGGGGCCCTTCGGCTTCATCGGCGGCACCTTCATGCTGGCGAACCTGACCCTGCTCTCGACCGCCGTGCTGGTCGGCCTGGGAGCGGTCTGGGACACCCGCATGGGCACCCGTCCGGCGCCCCGCGGCCTCCCGAAGGCGGCCGAGCCCCCGGCCGTGACGCCGGGACCCGTCTGACCGGGGAGCCTCCGGTTTTGCTTTAATGGGGCTATGGAGTTTCTGTACCGCTTCAGCTTCCCGAACGGGACCTTGAAGCTCTTCCACATCGTCGTCGACGACGACACCTTAAGCCTCCAGCTGCGCCCCCGCGACCGCCAGCCGGACTGGACCCGGCTCGGCTTCGAGCAGTGCACGCACTGCCCCCTGGACGAGGGTGAACATCCCTACTGCCCCGCGGCGAGTGCCCTGGTGGAGGTGGTCGAGCAGTTCAAGGACTGCCGGTCGAGCCAGGCCGTGGACATCGAGATCCGCACCCAGAGCCACACTTACACCAAGCGCGGCCCGCTCTCTTTGGGGATGAGCTCGCTGGTCGCGGTCTGCATGCCCACCTGCGGCTGTCCCGTCCTGGACAAGCTGCGGCCCATGGTGTACACGCATCTGCCCTTCGCCACGCTCCAGCAGAACCTGCACCGCCAGCTCGCGACCTACATGCTGGCCCAGCACTTCCGGGCCCGGCGCAAGCTCAAGCCGGATTGGGAGATGAAGGGACTGGTGGGGCTTTCCGAGGACGTCCGGACCGTCAACCGCTGTTTCTGCCAGCGGCTGACCGCCGCCTGCCCGAACGACGCCACGGTGAACGCCCTGGTCCACCTGGACTGCTTCGCCGACAACGCCTCCCTGGCGATGAAGAAGAAAGGACTCGACCAGGTCGAGCGCTGTTTCGCGCCCTTCCTGAAGTAGGCCTCAGGGCCGCAGCGCTTCCAGGGTCCTCAGCCAGCGGCACTCGCGCTCCAGGTCGGACAGGGCGTCGTAGCCCATCTCCCGCAGAGGCCGGCTCTCGATGAAGACCCGGGCGCCCCGGTTCCTCCGGGCGGCGGGCGCCGCCGCCGCCAGGTCCGCGGTGAGCTGTCGGCAGTTTCCCAGCACGTCGTAGAGCATCCGCTTCTTCAGGCCGGAGAAATCGAAGCGCGCCCCCTCGATGCGCAGGCGCCGCTCCGGATCCCGCAGGACGAGGTCCAAGAACAGGATAAGCTCCGCCCCCGGCGCCGTCGGCGCGAGCGGAGGTTTCCCCAACCCCAGGCTGGTGGGCAGCCCCGTGGCCAGCGTGAAGCCGAGCTTGAGGAGCTTCTTGGCCGGCTCGAGGGCCTCTCCCGCCGCGGGCTTGGGGGCTTCGGCCTGGCGGAACCCCGCCGCCGCGATGAGGGCCAGGCGGGTCCAGGGCACGCGCCCCCCGCCGGCGCGGGTCTCGGGGAAGAGCCCGTCGGAGGAGAACTGCATGCGGAGCACCGGCTCGGCCTCGGGAAGCTCCGAGACCAGGCTGCCGGGGATGGCCGCCGCGCGCAGCCCGGCCCCGCTCAGCGCCGCGGCCGCGGCCGCGGCCTCCGCCTTGCCCAGCCGCTCCTCCACGATGCCCCAGCAGCGGCGCGCCGAGTGCATCATGTCCTGGAAGGGGACTTGGCGCGCCGCGGCCAGGGCCCGGGCGATGTCGGCCGGCCGGAGGTCCGCCTCCTCGGCGATCAGCACCGAGTAGAACGCGGGAGCCTCCGCCACGGCCCTATTGCCGCCTCGCGATCTGGCCGAACTTCGCGTAAGGCCGCGCGGTCGGGGTCCGCATCTCTTCGAAGAGGATCTGGGATATCCGCATCCCGGAGCGCAGGACCACGGGGAACGGAGCGAGGTTCACGATCTCCAGTACCTGGTGGTTGGAACTGCCGGGATGGACGAGCGCGGCGGTGATGTGGATGATGAGCCCCATCCGCGCGTAGCGGGACCGCCCCTCGAGCTTTCCGATGATCCCGGGGGGCAGGGTGATCTTCTCGACCGTCTTTCCCAGGCACAGCTCTCCCGGGGCGAGGGTCTTGCAGCTCGCCCGCTTCATGTGGAACGCCTCCGTGAACGGCGTCCGGCTCAGGTCCACGGGCTTCCCCATCAGCCGTTTCTTGAAGCTGTACCACTCGTCGGAGAGGGTCAGGTCCACCGAGGCGGGACCGATCTGGGACGGATGGAGCGGCTCGATCCGGATGAGCTTCTTCTTCAGGCAGGCACGGATGTCCACGTCGGAAAGCGCCATGGGACTTCCCCCGGTGCACCGCCCCTTCGCGGCCGCGAGCCGTGCGGCCCGTATTGTAGCTTTCCTCGCCCTCTTTGTTTCCGCTATCATCTCGGCATGAACCGCCGCGGCTTCTTCCGGCTCCTCCTCGCCTCGGGCTCAGCCGCGCTCCTGGATGGACTCCCCGGCCGCCGCTCATGGGCCAAGCCGCCCCCTGGGCCCGCCGCCCTCCCGGACCTGGTCGCCGTCAAGGACGGCTCCCCGGTGCAGATGTTCGAGGCCGGCATCGAGGCCCTGGGCGGCATGAAGCGCTTCGTGAAGAAGGGGACCCTCGTCCTGGTCAAGCCCAACATCGGCTGGGACAAGACCCCCATCGAAGGCGCCGACACGAACCCGGACCTGGTGGGCCGGGTCGTCCGCGCCGCTTACGATGCCGGGGCCAGGGAAGTCGCGGTCTGCGACCACTCCGTCGAGACCGAGAAGTCCTGCTACGAGCGCTCCGGCATCGAGAAGGCCGTCCGGGACAACCAGGGCGTCATGCATACCGCCTCCCGGCGGAGCGACTACCGCAAGGTCCCCGTCCCCGGGGGAAAAGTGCTGAAGGAGGTCGAGGTGCACCGGCTGTACCTCGACTCCGACGTGGTGATCAACGTCCCCATCCTGAAGAGCCACGGGGGCGGCCGGATGACCGCCTCTTTGAAGAACCTCATGGGCGTGGTCTGGGACCGGAGCTACTGGCACCGGCACGGCCTGCATCAGGCCATCGCGGAGTTCCCCCTGGTGCGCAAGCCCGACCTCAACGTCGTGGACGCCTACATCGTCATGATGGAGAACGGGCCGCGCGGCGTCTCCTCCGAAGACCTGCTGCTGAAGCGGATGCAGGTGCTCTCCCCCGACCCCGTCCTCGCGGACACCGCCTGCGCGAGGATGCTGGACATGAAACCCGAGGACGTCTCCTATCTGCCCTTGGCCCAGGCCCTGGGTCTGGGGAGCATGGACCTGGCGAAGCGTTCGATCCGCAGGATCTCCGTCGCCGGCTGACCGCCGTGATCGCGCGCATCCGCCTGCAGTTGAGCGCCTTCTTCTTCCTGCTCAGCCTGGCTTCCTTCTTCGCCTGGGGCGGCGACCGGCTCACCGCCTTTTTCAACGCCCTCCACCCCTTCCCGTCTTTGGCGCCCCTCGCCCGCTTCGACCTGCCCCCGACCCTCCTCCTCACCGCCGCGGTCCTCCTCCTCCCCCTCCTCGTCGGCCGGCTGTACTGCTCTTATGTCTGCCCGGCGGGCTTCCTGCAGGACCTGGCCGCCCGGCTCACCGGCCCCTGGAAGATCCGGCCGCGCGCCGCGGCGGGGAGCTGGTCTTTGCGACTGTTCCTGCTCGCCCTCGCGGCGGGCCTGCTCGCCCTGCGCTCCCCCGCATTCCATTACCTCGACCATTTCTGCAATCTGGGGCGGGCGTACTCCCTGCTCCTCGTGCTGCTGGATTACGCGCCCTTCGGCCCGGCCGCGCTGCTGGGACTGTCGTTTATGGCCGTCCTCGGCGCGGCTCCGGCCTTCCGGCCCCGCTGGTTCTGCGGCACGCTCTGCCCGACCGGAACGCTCTACGCCCTCCTGCAGAAACGCTCGCTGTGGAAGGTCTCGGTGCGGGAGGATTGCGACTCCTGCGGCGCCTGCGCCGCGGCCTGCCCGGCTCTCTGCATCGACAGGGGCAGGATCGACCCGGAACTCTGCATCCAATGCCTGGAGTGCACCGGGGCCTGCCCCCGGGGCGCCATCGGCCTGCGGCGCTCGCCGGGCCGGCGGGCGGACGCGGCCGGAGCGCCTCCTGCCGGAGGCGAGGGCCGCAAGCGCCTGCTCCGGTCGGCCCTGCTCTGGTTCACCGGGTCGCTCTGGGCCGGGATGTTCCGGACCATCGGGGCCCAGGCGGCTCCGCCGGTCCTGTCCACGGTCGTGCCGCCCGGCGGCAGGTCCGGGAGCCGCTTCGCCGAACGCTGCGTCGCCTGCCAGACCTGCGTCTCGGTCTGCCCCACCGGGGTCCTGGTCCCCTGCGGGCTGCAGCGAGGTTCTCCTGGCGTGGCCGCGGTCAGGCTGGATTTCATGAAGTCCTACTGCTCCTACGAGTGCAACGCCTGCCTAGCCGTGTGCCCCAGCCGCGCCATCTCCTACTATCCGCTCGAGGTGAAGAAGACCATCAAGATCGGGTCCTCCGCGCTGGACACCAAGCTCTGCATCCCCTACGCGGACAAGAAGGACTGCGCGGCCTGCCACGAGGTCTGCCCGACGGGCGCCGTCGAGATGGTGAAGCGCGAGAGGATCTTCGCGCCGGAACTCCGGAAGGACTACTGCATCGGCTGCGGCTCCTGCCAGAAGGCCTGTCCCACCCAGCCGGTCAAGGCGATCGTCGTGCTTCCGCAGGAGATCCACTCCTTCGCGTTCAACCCCAAGCAGCACGGGCCCGGCGCCGCGCGCCGTCGCCTGCGCATCGCCGCCGCGAAGAAGACCGAGTTCCCTTTTTAGGGTCTTCCCGGCGTCAGGTGCCCCTGGCTCCAGTCGGCCGGATTTCGCGAGCGGCGCATACGCCTAAGGGCCGAGCGGTCCGGACGATTGGGGCCAGGGGCACCACACTAGCGGGCGACCATGAGCAGGCCGCGGCGGGCTTCTTCGAACTCCGGCTTCAATTGCAGGGCCTGACGGAAGTACCTCTCGGCCTCCGGGTAGTTCCCGCGATAGTAGGCGGACAGGGCGTACTGGTATTTGAAATCGGCCCGCTTCTCGCGCCACAGGGTCGCGGCGAGATTGAAGGAAGACTGCGCCGCCTCCGACTCGATGTCCGCGTTCAGCGCGGACTGGAACCACTTCATCGCCCCCTTATAATCCCCCTGGTAGAAGAGGTTCCGGCCGATGCGCAGGCTGTAGGCCAGGTCGTTCTTGGTCCGCGCGGCCGGAACCGGCGGCTGTTTCCCCTGCCGGCGGGGCGGCGGAGGCAGGTCATCCTCGGGGAAGACGGCTTCCGGCTCTTCCTCCTCCGGCGCCTGGGCGGCCGCTTTGGCCGCGGCCTTCGCCGCCAGCAGCTCCTTCTCCGGACCCAGCAGCGCCTGATCCAGGGAGACCTTCTCCACGCGCCCCTTCGGGGCTGGCGGCTCCGCCGGCTCCGGCCGGGGAGGACGCGTCCCGGGAGGGTCGGCGATCTGAGGGTCGAGCAGGCGGCTGACGAAGCCGCTGTAGTCCCGGGGCCTGCCCTTCTTCTCCTCGGCCCGGCCCTTCTGCCGCAGGTCCAGCATCATGACCATGTTGATGAGGGACTCGCGTTCAGCGGACGCGTCCAGATCCTGCAGCTGCCGGGCGCTCCAGGGACGGGAAGCGTTGCCCCCCCGGGCTGCCATGGTCGCGAGATAGTCGAGGTCCTCGTCTTCCGGCGCCAACGCCCGGGCCTGCTTGACGCGCATCCCCGAGACCAGGAAGTCGTAGCTCTGCAGTTCCTCCTTCACGAGCACCTTCAGCCCGAGGAGGATGACCCCGTCCAGTACGACGTGCTTCGGGACGCCGGCGCGCGCGCTCTGCCAGCTCTCCACCGCCCCTTCCAGGTCGCCCTCGAAGAAACGGTCGAACCCCTTCTGCGTGCCCGCGGGGAAGGGCGCGGCCGAGGCGGCCAGGGACGCCGCCCCGGCCGCCCACAGCGCGAGGAGCAGGGCTCGGGGACTCATCGGCTCTTCTCGGGGTCCATCAAGGTGTCGATCTCGCGCAGGTATTCATCGCCGATGGGATCGGGCTGGTCCAAGGGGCTCGTCTCCCCGGCCCGCCGGCCCTCCTCCTCCAGGCGCCGCAGTTCGGTGCGGGCATCCGGGATCCAGAGCCCCATGCCTTCGTAGCGCGTGATGATCCTATGCAGGATGGCCATCCGTTGGGCGCGGGTGAGGGAACCCTCCGCCGAGATCTTACGATACCATTGGAAAACGTGCTGGTACATCCGCGCCGCGGGGCTCTGCGGCCCCTTGTCGTCGATGCCCACGGCATGGCGCTCCTCCATCTTCTTCATCCGGTCGGCCCAGCTCTCCTCCATGCCTCTCTCGAAGATCTCCCGGGGGGTCTGCCCGCGCAGGGATATGCCGAACCAATGCCCGGTCTGGAAATCCCCGTACGGCTTATAGGCGTAGGCGATCTCCCAGCGCTTCCCGGTCAGACCGAGCCCGGCGGTGATGCCGCCGGCGGGGCCGGAACGCGTGGTGAAGCCGCCCCGGACCGCCACGGCCGCGCCCAGGGCGTCCCCCATGCGGAACTCCGCCCCCAAGCGCACGTTGGGATTGGTCTGCCGCGTCTTGACCAGGTCGGCGGACGCCACCAGGCGCCGCCAGGGGCTGAAAGCGGCTCCCCAGCGGATGGTCAGCGGCAGGGGCGACCTCTCCTGGCGGAACCGGACGCCCTGGCCCATGTTCTGGGTCGCCATCCCGAACTGGAACCGGGGGAGCTGCCAGAGGAGCCCCCAGTCCCCGGCCACGGCTTGCGCGGATTCGTCCTCGATCCGCTGGCGGAGGAACTTGACGCTCCCGCCCAGCACGAACTGGTCGCCGACGCGCCCCGCCGCGGACATGACGCCGAGCCAGTCCCCCGCCGTATACTCCTCCCCGGCCTGCGTGGTGCCGTACCGATCGACTTTCTCGAATGTGCCGTAGTCCACGGAGACCAGCCCGGCGCCGGCGGCCCAGCGGTTCCCGAACCGGCGCCCCGCCGCCATGTAGTACAGGCGGAACCCGTCCAGCCACATGTTCTGCATGAGGGTCGCTTCGGGCCGCTCGAGCTGGATGAGGCCCGCCGGATTGGAGAAGACGGCGTTGGCGTCCTCGGAGAGCGCGGTGACGGCGCCGCCGAGGGCGGCCGACCGCGCCCCCAGGTCCAGCATGAGGATCTGCGCTCCCGAACTGCTCTCGGCGCGCGCGGGGACCCTGGCCCCCGCCGCGATCAGCAACAGGCAGAGTCCGGCTCGGACGGTGCGCGCGGAAAGGGCTTCGGGGGCTCCCATCGCCTCACGGAGTCGGAAGCACCGCCTCGGCCGGCATGTTCAGGCCTTTCACCTCGCCGCGGCTCAGATCCGCGCGGAATGAATAGACCAATTCGGCGTTCGTGGCGGGATCACGGATGCCGGCGAGGAAATCGACCCGGTAGCTGCCTTCCCGGATCTGGGAGACCTCCCAGCGCTGGGAGCGCCTCCCCTTAGGGGTCGACATGGACGCCAAAAACGCCTTGACCGTCATCCCCTGGACCGCAGGGGAGGATTGCACCCGCTCCAAGGCGGCGCGGCATTGCGCGGAATCCGCGCCGTCGCTCGACGCGCAGTCCTTCGCGGCCGGAGGACGGACCGCGGAGACGGGCGTGGGCGCGGGTACGGAGACGGCGGGTATCTCGGACGGGATCTCGGCAGCGGGCCCGGCCGGCCCGCTCCCCCGTTTCCAACGGACGGCGAATACCCCCCCGATCACGAGGATCACCGCGCCCAGGACCATCCCGGCCCGCCGCCGGCGGCCCTTGGCGACCGCCGGCGCGGCAGCCGCTGCCGCGGCGGCAGCCGGCGCCGGGACGGCGGACACCGGCATCGGGGGCGGGACCGGAGACTCGACCGGAGGCGGGACGGCCGCCGGGGACTCGAGAAGCGCGGCGGGCTCCAGCCCCGCGAATTCTGCCGGGTCGAAGGCGGGGACCTCCAGGACCGCCGGCGGCTCCAGAGATTTCCGGGGCGGCGGGGGAATGAATTCCATCCCGGCGAATACGTGCCTGACTTCGACCGGCTTCTCCTCCGGAACGGGCTCCGGGGCCGGAGGCGGGGGTTCCGCTGCCGGGGCGGGAGGTTCCATCCCGGCTTCGAGGGCCGTGGGCAGGAACTCGATCTCTTCCGCGGGTTCGGGCGACGGGGGCTTAGGCGCCTCCACCGGCTCGGGCTGGTCCAGAGAGAAGGATAGCGGAGCATCCGCATCGCCGGACAGAGACAGACCTTCGGACAGACCGCCCAAAGACCCCTCCGGCTCCGTCCCGACCGCCCCGGAGAGCCCCAAAGATCCCTCCGCCGCCTCGGACGCGGCAGGCGCGCCCAAAGCCTCTTCGGGCGCGGGCGCGGGAGCCCCGGAGAGCCCAAGACCGTCTTCCGTTCCGGCGCCGAACGAGGCCCCCAGGCCCAGTCCGCCCTCTTCCGGCGCGGGAGCCGAAGCGGCTGGAGGCGGCGACGCGCCCGCAATGGGTTGCTCGAACGCGGAGAGCAGCCGTTCGACCTTGGTTTTTAGCCGCGGCTTGGGCTGGCGGACCGCCTTCGCCTGCAGGGTCCCTTTCGGCCGGAAGTGGGTCAGGAACCAGTCCAGCAGGGCCTCGGATACCCGGCTTTCCTGCTCCGAAGACTCCGTCTTCCGCCCCACGGCCTGACGCAGGTCGCGCACCTGGGAGCGGATATGCTCAAGGTCGCTCTGCAGGGCCTCGATCTGCCGGCCCTTGCGGGCATTCCCTTCCCGGAGGTCGTCGGAGAGCTTGCGCAGGCGTTTACGCTCGGCCAGGAGGTCGTCAAGTTGGCGGTTCTTGCGCAGGAGCTCCATGCGCAGAGAGGACATCATGTGCTCTTTCGCCCCCCCCTCGGACTCCTTGCGGGCGATGGCGTTATGGAGCTCGTCGATCTGCTTCTGGGCCTCGTAAAGCAGGAATTCGGGAGGCGTCCCCAGGTCCCGCGCCAGCGCCGTCCCCAGGCCCATGGGAGGGAGCGCCGCATCCGGAGAGGCGGAAGCGGGGAACAGGTCCCGGAATTCGGCCACCTGGTCCGCGCGCAGCCAATCCCCCTCTCCGCCGGCAAGATCCTCCTGGCATACGGGAGTCGTGGGATTGAAGCCGGGCAAGGCCAGGAGCTCGGCCTGGGAGAAGGGACCCAGCGTCATGTTCTTAAGGTATACCCAATACTTCTTCATAGATTCAGGGATTCCGACGTACTCGGCGAGGAAAACGGCTCTTTCGAGCCGTTCTAAGTATAACAGGGGGGTAGAGTGGGCGCAATAACGAAAATATTACAAATGCCGATTTTTACGAGGTTTTCAGCGGATAATGGAGAATTTGCCGCGGCGCAGGAGCCTGCCGTCGCTCCCGTCATGGGCGGTGTAGACGTACACCCCGCTGCCCGCCAGCTGCCCGTAGCGGTTGCGGGTATCCCAGAAGACCTGGGCGCGAGAAGTCGCCCCCGAGTATTCCCAGACCAGTTCCCCGGTCACGGAAACGACCTGTATCCTCGCGGTCTCGGTCAGCCCGGTGAAGATGATCCCGTGCCAATTCGGCGGATCGTCGTACAGCCCCCCGGAGCCGGGCTTGTACGGGTTCGGGTAGACCTTGATCTTCCCCACGTTGGAGGGGGGCGAGATCCTGGTCAGAAGGGCCAGGACGGCGAAGTTCTTCGTGGTGGCGGTGATGCGGCGCAGCGCGGGGTCCACGACGGTAGGGAGATTCTCCCACGCATTCAGGCCGATGTCGTAATAGGACAGGCAGAGGTTCTCGACGTCCAGCCCCACGATATCCTCTTCGCGGTACTGCATCCGTATGGTGACGCTCGAGGTCGGCTGTCCCACGGCCGGGACCACCGAAAGCTCCATCGCCGCGCCGGCGAAGAAGAGGGGGGTGGGATCGGGGATCAGCGTCGGACTCGCGACCGTGAGCGTGAAATCCGCCGGGAACGCGCCGGCGGGGATCTCGATGCGGATCTCCCCGGCCCGGCCCGTGGCCACCGCCGTCTGGTCGAGGGAAGCGGTGATCGCCTGGGCGTAGACGACCTCGAAACCCTGGGGCAGGGTGTCGCTGGCCCCGTCGGGATGCGTCACCGTGATGTCGTAGAAGCCGATGGCGGTGTCGGCGGGGATGTCGATGTTGAAGCCCAGCTGCTCCGGGTTGTACGGAGCCGCCCCGTTGAAGTCGATCGAACCGGTGGAGAAGGAGACCACGTCGCCCAGGATGAAATTCTCCCCCTGGATGGTGATGACCTGGAAAGCCCCCCCCTGCTGTCCGCGGCCCGAGGAGTTGACTATGGGCGGCCCGATGAATTTAGCGGTCAGGAAATCGGCGGGGTTGACGCTGTCGTTGGTCTCGCCCACCGCCCGGATGTTCCCCAGGGAATCCACGGTGATCGCATGCCCCGCGTCCGCGGCCCCGCTGTCCAAGGTGGCCGAGGAGATCAGGGCCAGGGTGGGACTGAACTTGACCGTCAGGAGGTCGCCCGGTCCGCCCAGGTCAACCGTCCCCACCACGCAGGCGTTGTCCTGGAAATCCATAGCCACGCCCTCGGCCGCCTCGTTGCCGCCCATCTGGAACGCCCCCGTGGTCTGGAGCGCGAGAGCGTCGTCGTACTTGGCCACCAGGACATCATAAGTGGATCCGCCGTCCGCGCTGGTCTTGCCGGCGACGATCACCTTGCCGGCCGAATCCAGGGCGATCCCCCGGGCCTGATCCTCCTGGGCGAGATTGTCGAGCCGGTGGACGGCCTGCACCGTCCCGAGGTCCGGAGAGAACTTGACCGTGAGGAAATCGAAATGACCCGCGACCTGGACCTGACCGGTCACCAGGATGCTGCCGCCCGCGTCCACGGCCACGCCGAAGGCGATGGCCTGCCACCCGCCCACGCCGCCGTTGTAGAGCACGCTCGCGGTCTGCTGGAGGCTCGGATTGTACTTCACCACCGAGAAGTATCGGGTGATGCCGACCAGGCTCTCGCCCGCCACGATGACGTTGCTGCTGCCGTCGACGGCCACCGCATGGGCCCGGTCGCTGGAGCCGCCCGCCGTGAAGGTCGCGGAGGAGATGAACCCCAGGTCGGGGGTGTATTTGACGGTGACGAACTTCACCGAGTTGCTGCTGCCCGCCACGACGATGTTCCCCGAGGGGTCGACCGCGACCGCCTCGGCGCCGCCGCCGCCCGAGAAGAAGCTGTGGGAGGTGACGAAGACCAGGTCCTTGGTGTAGCGGACGGTGTGGAATTCGTCGCCGGCCTGACCCGTCACCACGATGCCGTTATTGGCGAGGGCGGCGGCGGCCCGCGCCGCATCGCTCCCCCCCGTATCGTAGGCGGTCGAGGAGCGCTGGACCAAAGAGGTCACGGCCCGGGCGGGAGCCGCGACGGCCAGCGAAAGGAGCAAGCCCCCGCAGAACGCCGGCAGGGACCGTCGGATGCATGCCATTGCGTTGGATTATAGCGCCTTTCCAGCGCCTCAGTTGGCGAAGCTGAGCTCGTACTCCTTGTATACGTGGGACATCTCGATGCCGGTGCCCTCGAACTGCTCGATCATCTTCTTGAGGATCTGCTGCAGGGTGGCCTTCTCCACGCCCGAGCGCTT
>Ga0209211_10011045_pt1 | contig 11634 bp, 11 predicted proteins | sample RifGroA2_FD_183992 | JGI IMG/M metagenome (GOLD analysis project Ga0209211, IMG submission 183992) | Groundwater microbial communities from Rifle, Colorado, USA - Groundwater A2 (SPAdes) (version 2) | ecosystem: Environmental > Aquatic > Deep subsurface > Groundwater | place: Rifle, Colorado... | reverse complement strand
TCTGCGTCGCCATGTTGTCGCGTAGATAGTCGAAGCCGAATTCATTGTTGGTGCCGTAAGTGATGTCTGCCGCATAGGCAGCATGCTTGTCACCCGATGGCATCTGCGACAGGATCACGCCCACCGACAGGCCGAGAAAACGATACAACTTGCCCATCCATTCGGCATCCCGTGCGGCCAGATAATCGTTCACCGTAACGACATGCACGCCCTTGCCGGAAATCGCATTCAGGTAGACCGGCAGGGTGGCCATCAGGGTTTTGCCTTCGCCGGTGCGCATTTCGGCGATCTTGCCGTAATGCAGCACCATGCCGCCGATCAGTTGCACATCGTAATGGCGCATCCCCAATGAGCGGATGCTTGCCTCGCGCACCACGGCAAACGCCTCCGGCAGCAACGCATCGAGCGTTTCGCCCTGCACGAATCGCTGCCTGAAGCTGTCGGTTTTCTGGCGCAATTCCTCATCGCTTAATTTTGCGATGCCGGTTTCCAGCTTGTTGATGGATTGGACGGTAGCGCGATATTGCTTGAGCAAGCGGTCATTGCGGCTACCAAAGACACTTTTCAGTACACTGGAAATCATGTTTTCATTCTCAACTACAAAAATAAAGGGTGAGGCTATCCATCACCCCACCCCCACCAAAATATCCGTCGCCACTAACCAGCGGCTTTTTGCAAGAAACGCACAGGATTCTGGGCGATGCCTTTATAGCGGACTTCAAAGTGCAAGTGATTGCCGGTGGAGCGCCCGGTGCTGCCGACTTCGGCAATCTTCTCGCCGCGCCGTACCACCTGGCCAACTTTCACCAGCAATTGCGAGGCATGCGCATAACGCGTCACAATGTCATTGCCGTGATCGATTTCGACCATATTACCATATTGGGGATGCTGGTCCGCGTAGGCTACCACGCCGCCGGCCGAAGCCCTGATAACCGTTCCTTCCGGAACCATATAATCCACACCTTCATGCATGGCGTTCGCGCCGGTGAAAGGATCAATGCGCCAGCCGAAATTCGACGAATACCAGCCCTCATTAATGGGCGGAATGGAGGGCAGCAGCTTGCGGCTCAATTGATTCTGCAACAGCATGGTTTCCAGCGCCAACAGCTTGTCGCTGCGATCATTGACCAATTGCGCCAGCCTGTTCAATTGCTGATCCAGATTGTTCACCGACATTTCCTGACCGGGCAAGGTTACCAGCGGTCCGCCCTGAGCCGGAGGTTGGTCAAACCGGAATTCCTCCGGCTTCATGCCGGTCAGCTTGGACAGGCGAGCGCCCAGCGCATCCAGACGTTGCATCTGTGCCTGCATCTGCCCAACCCGTGCAGCCATGGCATCCAGGCTGCTATGCACATAGGACTGCTGCTTTTGCCGCTCTTCGCTCTGTACTTTGGATAACAGGGTACGCACCCCGTCGCTCAACCCCTCCGGCGCAAAGCGCACCAGTGTGTATTGCAACATGAATGCCGCAACCCACACCAACCCAGACAGCAGCAGCAGCAGCAGCGAAATCTGCCAGCCGCCCAGCGTAATACTGCGGGTTTTTGCCAAACGATTGGAAACTAGAATAACATTCATGCCTCCCCCTTCAATAATTGTGTAGTCGTAAAACTTGTGGCGCAGCAATTCAAATCACTATTGAGCGGCAGTCAGGAATTACGCCCGCTACTAACCAAAGCTGCGGCCTTGTCGGCCTTGCAACGCCATTTTATGGATGTTGCACCCTCCCACCTCGCACAATCCAGCCAGGTATTAAGCCTGCAATCAGGCACGCTCACCATCGCCGTCGGCAACGCTGCCGTTGCCGCAAAATTGCGTCAACTTGCACCGGGACTTGCTGTTATGTTGCAAAACAGGGGTTGCGAGGTTAGCCGAATCCACGTCAAGGTGCAAGTTTCCTTCAACCACAGCCAACCCGTATCCACCCCCCGCAGGCTCGGCAAAACGGCGCGGGACGCGCTGAATGATCTCAGTCAGACCTTGGGCGACTCGCCGCTCAGAAGCGCGCTGAAAAAGATGGCCGAAACGAAAGAATAGGGGCACGTAAAACTTTTGTTCCGGCACCGGCACGGCGCGCCGTACCCCAAGAATTTTCTACGCCAATTTGTTAAGACGCGAAATTTCCGGCAAAAAAACCTCCGTCACCAGTAGCGGCGCGCCATGCAAATAAAACAGCGAGCGGCGCGCCCATAGCCGGTCCGGCGGATTACTCAACACTACAGCCGCGCGTTGATACAGCATGTGCGCGCCGCGTAATGCCTTGTAATGCAGCGGTTTGCGCTCCACCAGCGGATGCGCGAACAGCAACGCGCCAAGCGGTTTATTGCCCAGACTGCGCACGGCAGACCATGCTCCGCGCAGGTCTTGCCGGGCACACGCGCTATGCGCAAATACCACCGGCCGATTGTCAGCGTATAAAAACACTTCCCGCGACCAGGCAAGCTGTTGCGGCGCAATGCCGAGCAGCGCCGATTCGTCAAAGGCAATGCGCGCCAGGCCACTGCGCACCGGATGCACCGCAAAGCATTGGCTGTGTTGCTGGATGCGTTGCGTCAGCGAACCGCGATCGCGCAGCCAGGGCGCAATGCCCGTTTCACAGTTCATAGCCGCGCCGTCCCAGTATTTATCAGACATACAGGTAATCATGTTTGATTGCCATCCAGCGCTGCAGATGCGCCTGCGCCGCATCGGGAAAATCGCGCAGCAAATCGTCAGCAGCTTGCCGCGCCTGATTCAACAAATCTTCATCCGCGCTGATGTCGGCGAAGCGCAGCATCGCCACGCCGCTTTGCCGCGCGCCGAGCAATTCGCCCGGGCCGCGCAATTGTAAATCCTGTTGTGCAATGGCAAAACCGTCATTGCTCTCGAACACGATTTTCAGGCGCGCCCGCGCCAGTTCGGGAAGTGGTTGCTGGTACAGCAGGATGCACAGGCTATGCGCAGCACCGCGCCCCACCCGCCCGCGCAACTGGTGCAGTTGCGCCAGCCCCATGCGCTCGGCATGGTCGATCACCATCAGGCTGGCATTCGGCACATCCACACCGACTTCGATCACGGTGGTAGCGACCAGCAGTTGCAGTTCGCCCGCCTTGAATGCCGCCATCACACGCGCCTTCTCGGCACTGTCAAGTTTGCCATGCGCCAGCCCGACTTTGAGCTCGGGAAAGGCGGCGCGCAGGGTTTCATGTGTTTCGATCGCAGTCTGCAACTGCAAGGTTTCGGATTCATCGATCAGCGGGCATACCCAATAAGCCTGCTGCCCTTCCATGCACGCGACGCGTACCCGTTCGAACACCTCATCACGACGCGCATCGCTGACCAGCTTGGTGACCACCGGCGTGCGCCCCGGCGGCAATTCGTCGATCACCGACACATCGAGATCGGCGTAATAGCTCATCGCCAGCGTGCGCGGGATCGGCGTGGCGCTCATCATCAGTTGATGGGGTTCGTGAACATTAATTGGCCGTTCGCCCTGAGCTTGTCGAAGGGCATCATCCTGGGGAAGTTGTGGTTCGACAGGCTCACCACGAACGGATTGGGAAAATTTGCCCTTGTTGCGCAGCGCGAGCCGCTGCTGCACGCCAAACTTGTGCTGCTCGTCCACGATCGCCAAGCCAAGTTTATGAAAGCTGACCTGCTCCTGAAACAACGCGTGCGTGCCAATAGCCAGCAGCGTTTCGCCGCCGGCGATGCGTTCGGCGGCGAGCTGCTTCTCTTTTTTCTTCAGGCTGCCAGACAGCCACACCGGCGCAATGCCCAGCGGCGCGAGCCAGTCGCGCAGCTTGAGGTAATGCTGCTCTGCGAGGATCTCGGTCGGTGCCATGAACGCGGCCTGGTAACCGTTCTCGATGGCCTGCAATGCGGCGAGCGCCGCGACGACGGTCTTGCCGCTGCCAACATCACCGAGCAACAGGCGCTGCATCGGATGCGGCTGCGCGAGGTCGCTGCCGATTTCGGCGTACACCTTTTGCTGCGCATGGGTCAGCGCGAACGGCAAATCCTTTATCAACTGCGCGGTAAGCCGGTGCTGCGCTACGAGCCTGGGTGCGATGCGCCTGCCGCGCTCGCGGTGATGCACGCGCATCGACAGTTGCTGCGCCAGCAGTTCGTCGAACTTGATGCGCCGCCACGCCGCATGACTGTGCTGCTCCAGGCTGGCCGCCGAAACGTCCGGCGGCGGGTTGTGCAATAGTCTGAGACTGTCGGCAAAGTCCCCCAGCCACAATTTTTTCAGCAACGGTGCCGGCAGCGTATCGCTCAACGGCAGTGTCTCCAGCGCGTTGGCGATCAACTTGCGCAACACGGTTTGCGACAGCCCGGCGGTAGTCGGATAAACCGGCGTGAGGCTCTGCTGCAGCGGCGTGTCGTCATCCACCGCACGGCATTTCGGGTGCACCATCTCCAGCCCGTAGTAACCCATACGCACCTCGCCGACGGCGCGTATCTGTTTGCCCTCCGCAAGCTGCTTCTGCTGACTGGGATAGAAATTCAGGAAACGCAAATACAACTCGCCGCCGTTGTCCTGCAAGCGGCAAACCAGAGTGCGGCGCGGGCGGAAAGCCACTTCGCTGTGCGTGATGACGCCCTGCACCTGCACGTTAATGCCTGGCTGCACCGTGGCGATCGGCGCGAGATGTGTCTCATCCTCATAGCGCAACGGCAGGTGCAGCAGCAGGTCGGAGCGATGATGGATGCCGAGCTTGGCGAGTTTGGCCCGCGTGGCAGGGGAAATTTTGGCGGGGGAGATCAATCGCTACGCTCGTTTTCCGCCCACAAAACTGCTAATCCTGGTTGATCCAGTCAACGACCGCAAGCTTGGGGACACGATTAAACTCCCGCGTATTATTCGTGACCAGCGTCACGCCCAAGCTTAACGCATGCGCGGCGATCATGGTGTCCAACGACCCTATGGGCGTACCCTGTTTTTCCAGCGACGCGCGCAGCACTCCGTAAACATCCGTTGCCCGCTCATCGAATGCCGCAATTTCCAGCGGCAACATAAACTCCTCCAGTGCCGCCTGATTTTTTGCCTGGTGCTGGCTTTTGGAAACGCCGTAGCGCAGCTCTGCCAGCGTCACGGCAGAGATGCCAATGTCACCGACCTGATATTCGTTGAATTTTTGCAGGGCGTTAACCGGCTTGCGTTTAATCAGCGCGATGCAAGTATTGGTGTCCAGCATCAATCTCATGCAAAAATATCCTCGCGAGCCTGTTGTTGCGGCTGGTTGCGCTCGGACATGAAGTCGGGGGTGAATTTATCCAGGCTGCCCAGCAAGGAATCCCAAGAATGCGCCATCGGGATCAGCACCACTACATTGCCGGTTTTTTTGATGAACACCTCTTCGCCCTCGAAGCGGAATTCTTTCGGCAGCCTGACTGCCTGGCTCTGACCATTTTGAAACAGCTTTGCGGTTTTCATGATGGCTCCAAACAATAAAATATATTTTTAGTATATACCTTGTCGTTTCATCGTCAACCGGATTTTTTACCGGGCGGGTTCCCTCAAGGTCGGCAATACCTCAATCCTGGACGACCAGCACCCCATCCATCTCCACCAATGCACCGCGCGGCAACGCCGCCACGCCCACTGCGGCGCGCGCCGGATAAGGCTGGTGGAAATAGCCCGTCATGATTTCATTCACGCGGGCGAAATGATTGAGGTCGGTGAGATACACATTCAGCTTGACCAGATCGTCAAGGCTGCTGTCGGCGGCAATGGCTACCGCACGCAGATTCCTGAACACGCAATGGATCTGCGCGTCGATGCCCTCGACCATCTGCATAGTGGTCGGATCCAGGCCAATCTGGCCGGACAGGTACACGGTGTGATCGACGCGCACGCCTTGTGAATAAGTGCCGATCGCCGCAGGGGCATCAGGTGTTTGGATGATTTGTTTATTTACCATGATCTGCTCCGTCAAAAATTCAGGATGCAATTATAGCCGCTCAGGTAATCACCGTCGGTCTGTCACACCCGGTGCGCTCGCGCAACTCGGAAATCCTCAACGCGATACCAATCAGTTCCGCGAGCGCTTCCTGTGCGTCAAGATGATGTTTGGATACGTCCGGTTCAAAAGATTCCAGGTAGATGCGCAACGTCGCGCCCTCGGTGCCGGTGCCGGACAGGCGAAACACGATGCGCGAGCCATCGGTGAAAATGATGCGCACGCCCTGCCCGGTGCTGACGCTGCCGTCCACCGGGTCGGTGTAGCTGAAGTCGTCGCAGAACAGCACCCTGTAATTGCCGAGCTGCGCACCTTGCAATTCGTCGAAGCGCCCGTGCAGCAGCCTCATCACGCCGTTGGCCGCGTCGGTGGGAATGCCTTCGTAGTCGTGGCGCGAATAGACATTGCGCCCGAAGCGTGCCCAATGTTCGCGCACGATGGCTTCCACGGACTGCCGGCGCGCCGCGAGGATATTCAGCCAGAACAATACCGCCCACAGCCCGTCCTTCTCACGGATGTGGTTCGAACCGGTGCCGAAGCTTTCTTCGCCGCACAGCGTCACCTTGCCCGCATCCATCAGGTTGCCGAAAAATTTCCAGCCGGTCGGCGTCTCATAGCAGGGAATGTTGAGCGCTGCGGCCACGCGATCCGCCGCCGCACTGGTCGGCATCGAGCGCGCGATACCTGTCAGGCCCTGCTGGTAACCCGGCACGAGATGCGCGTTGGCGGCAATAATGGCGAGGCTGTCGGAAGGCGTGACAAAGAAATGCCTGCCGAGAATCATGTTGCGGTCGCCGTCGCCGTCCGAAGCCGCGCCGAAATCTGGTGCGTTGCCGCCATACAGCGCCTCCACCAGTTCATGCGCATAGGTGAGATTCGGGTCGGGATGGCCGCCGCCGAAATCTTCCAGCGGTTCGGCGTTGATCAGGCTGTCGGCCGGCGCGCCCAGACGATTGACGAAAATCTCGCGCGCATAAGGCCCGGTGACGGCGTGCATGGCATCGAACCTGATGCGAAACCCACTCAAAAGCAGTGCGCGGATCGAAGCAAAATCGAACAGCGATTCCATCAGATCAGCGTAGTCAGCGACCGGGTCGATTACCGATACAGTCATGTCGCCGAGATTGCTGTCGCCCAGGGTATCCAGCTCAATTTCGGGCGCAGCGGCGATGCGGTACTGCGCGATTTGCCTGCTCGCGGCATAGATCGCCTCGGTGATTTTTTCTGGCGCCGGACCGCCGTTGGCGGTGTTGTACTTGATGCCGAAATCGCCGTCCGGCCCGCCGGGATTGTGGCTGGCAGACAGGATGATGCCGCCGCAGGTTTTGTATTTGCGTATCACGCAGGAGGCCGCCGGCGTGGAAAGAATGCCGCCTTGGCCGACCAGCATGCGCCCGAAGCCGTTGGCCGCCGCCATCTTCAAAATAACCTGGATCGCCTCGCGGTTGTAGTAACGGCCGTCACCGCCCAGCACCAGTGTCGAACCTTCAGGTGCCTCTATGGTATCGAAAATGGACTGGACAAAATTTTCCAGATAATGCGGCTGCCGGAAAACCTGCACGCGCTTGCGCAGACCGGAAGTGCCGGGTTTCTGATCGGCGAAGGGTACGGTAGCGACCATTTGGACTTGCATGCTCATTCCTTCCGTTTGCTGTCACCTCCTTTAGAGGCGTAGGATGCATTCCATGCGCCACGGCGCGCATAGCGCACCCTATCAGCTTCCGCCATATTACCACCAGAGCAACGGATAGCATTCCACAAAGCCGCCAATTCCTGCAATAATCGCGAACGAAATAAATAATATTGAAAGCGGGTTGAGCGAATGATCAGTCAGGACGATTTGAAACGCGCGGTAGCACAAGCCGCGATTGAGTATGTACCGGCAGATTGCATCGTCGGTGTAGGCACTGGCTCCACCGCCAACTTCTTCATCGACGAACTGGCCAGGATCAAGCACAAGATACGCGGTGCGGTCGCCAGCTCCGAAGCTTCGGCGAAGCGTCTGCAGGGGCACGGCATCGAAGTGGTGTCACTGAATGAGGCAGGTGATCTGCCGGTGTACGTGGATGGCGCCGATGAGATCACGCGCCACCTGCACATGATCAAGGGCGGCGGCGGCGCGCTGACGCGCGAAAAAATCGTCGCGGCGGCAAGCAGGAAGTTCGTCTGCGTGTGCGACGCCAGTAAACTGGTGGATGTGCTGGGCAAGTTCCCGCTGCCCATCGAGGTGATTCCGATGGCGCGCAGTTCCGTGGCGCGCCAACTGGTCGCATTGGGCGGACAGCCGAGGCTGCGCGAAAATTTTGTCACCGACAACGGCAATATCATTTTCGATGTACACGGACTGCAAATCATGAATCCGGTGGAACTGGAATCCGCGCTGGATCATATCGCGGGAATTGTCACCAACGGCCTGTTTGCGCGCCGTGCCGCCGACGTGTTGTTGCTTGGCACAACAGAAGGCATAAAGACAATGGTGGCCTGAATTTTCCTGTGAGGGCGATGCGACTGTCATCTAACCTTCACATTTTTCGCCTAAACTGTACAAACAATTATTTTGGAAGACGACCATGACCAGCAGTGACCATATTTCCCGCCAATTTGATACCGAGCTCGAGGCCATTCGCGCCAATGTGCTGCAAATGGGCGGCCTGGTGGAAAACCAGATCAAGAGTGCGGTGGAATCGCTGATAAGCGGCGATGTGGCCTTGATGACCCGGGTAATCGAAGATGACCATCGCGTTAATGCCATGGAGGTGAAAATAGACGAAAATTGCAGTCAGGTCATTGCCCGCCGCCAGCCGACGGCCGGTGACCTGCGCCTGATAATGGCTGTGGTCAAGACCATTACCGACCTGGAACGTATTGGCGACGAAGCCGAGAAAATCGCGCGCATGGCCAAGCTGTTGTCGCAAAAAAATACGATCAACCTGCCGCGTTACCACGAAATCAAACATGCTGCCGACCTGGCTCTACACATGCTGCGCCAGTCACTTGATGCCTTTGCGCGGCTGGATGTGGCAATGGCCGCACAGGTAGTGCGTCAGGATGAAAAGGTAGACGAAGAGTTCCGCGCCATCATGCGCTATCTCATCACGTTCATGATGGAAGACCCGCGCACCATTTCCACTTCGCTGGAAATCCTGTTTGTCGCCAAGGCGATCGAGCGCATTGGCGACCATGCCAAGAACATGTCCGAATACGTTATCTACATGGTCAAGGGGCGCGACGTGCGCCATGTGACCGTGGACGAGATCGACCGCGAAATCCAGCAGTAGTGCAACATCAGCCCATCCTCGCCGCCGTTGATCTGGGCTCAAACAGTTTCCGTCTGCAAATCGCGCGGGTCGAGGGCGACCAGCTCTACATGCTGGACGGATTACGCGAACCGGTACGGCTTGCCGCCGGACTCACCGCCGACAAATATCTTGATAACGAAGTACAACAGCGCGCCCTCACCACATTGGGGCGGTTTGCCGAGCGTCTACGCGGCCTGCCGCGTGAAGCGGTACGCGCAGTAGGGACCAATGCATTACGCGTGGCAAAAAATGCCGCCGACTTTATCCCGCAGGCCGAACATGTTTTGGGATTTCCGATCGAGGTCATCGCCGGCATAGAAGAAGCGCGCCTGATCTATATCGGTGTCGCGCATGGCCTGCCGCAATCAGAAGACAAGCGGCTGGTAATGGATATCGGCGGCGGCTCCACCGAATTCATCATCGGCAATGGCCTTACCCCGCTCAAACTGGAAAGCCTGTACATGGGCTGCGTCAGTTACAGCCTGCGCTTTTTTCCCGACGGCAAAATCACCAAACAGAACCTCAGGCAGGCCGAGTTTGCCGCGCGTAATGAATTGCAGACCATTGTGGTGGATTTCAACAGGGAACAGTGGGCAAGCGCGCTCGGCTCGTCCGGTTCAGCGCGGGTGTTGTGCGATGTGCTGGAACTGAACGGCTATAGCGAAAACGGGATCACGCGCGATGGCCTGGAAAAGCTGCGCGCTTATCTGCTCAAGATTGGCGATGTGCAAAAACTGAATTTGCAGGGTTTGCGCCCGGATCGTGTGCCGGTTTTTTCCGGCGGCTTTGCCATCATGTATGCCGCTTTTTGCGAGTTGCAGATTGAGCAGATGCAACCCGCGCTTGGCGCGCTGCGCGAGGGCGTGCTGTATGACCTGTGGGGGCGCTTCCACAACAACGACATGCGTAGCGTCACCGTGCAGCAATTCATGCGGCGCTATCGCGTTGACGTCAGGCAGGCAGAACGTGTAACGGGTCTGGCATGCCAGTTTGCCCGGCAATTCCTCGATGATGAAATTGACGAATCCACGCTGCACATACTCAACTGGGCAGCCAATTTGCATGAGCTCGGCATCAGCGTCGCCCACAGCGGCTATCACAAGCATACCGCCTACATCCTCGCCAACGCCGACATGCCCGGCTTCTCAAAAAAGGAACAGGCATATCTCAGCCTGCTGACGCTGTCACAGCGCGGCAACCTGGAAAAGCTGAAAGGTCAATTGAAAAATGCCACAGATTACGCGCTGGCAGTAAGTCTGCGCCTTGCCGTGCTGTTTTGCCGCAACCGTGGCAATATCGTCCTGCCCACCCTGCACGGACACTTCAGCGGCACCCGATTCCGCCTTTCAATAGACGCAAACTGGCTGATACAAAACCCGTTGACCGAAGCGGCACTGCAGGAAGAAATACTGCAATGGGAAACGCTCGGGATAAGCATGCAGATCGTGTCCGAATGAGAAACTAACCGGGCTCAGCATAGCCTTTCGTATGCCGTATGAACCTAAGCCGGACAAGCCGGAACCAAATGCAGGTCGGGCTATGCACGACCGCTTCGACAAGTTCAGGACATGCATGGTGGGCATGGCCCACCCGGATGACACATCAATTTATTTCAGATTTCACCTTGTAAAGCTTCGCCAGTGCTTGGTTTACGGGCACCTCTAAAAATTCGTTTTCGTCACTCCCGCGAAAGCGGGAGCCCAGTTAAACCCAAATAGTTCATTAGATGAAACTGCCATGCGGAATCAGGGGGTTGTAGGTCGGGTTTCAACCCGACATGTCGGGCTGAAGCCCGACCTACGTTTTATCGTTCCCACGCTCCGCGTGGGAATGCAGCCTGCAACGTTCCGCGTTGGGATTTGCATATCGTGGCTGATCGTATCGCGCAATCATTTCCTCATGCGATATGACGCGCCCGACCTTAAATGTCAGCAAGCCCGGCATCTATCTGCTCAAGCTTCCCTTCTTTCGTATTCCAGGCGATCGGCTTATTGCTTGATGATTGATTGCGGTATTTGCTGTAAAACATTTGTTGTAAAAATACAACAAACCGCCAGAAATTGCCCCTCAGAACCATCAATATCATTAAAATCTGCCCGACGACTTAAACCGCTCTGGCTGGATCTGGACGATTCGAATCGCCAACAAAAATTTTAGTACGCAGTTTTTTGTAAATCTCAAGGAGAACTAAAGCATGAAAAAGAAACTTATCACCCTGGCTGTTGCTTCCACACTGACAGCCGCCATGGCTTCCGCACCGGCTTTCGCTGACACCAGCAATGTGGCCATTTATGGTGTGGCTAACGTGTCTTTCGACCTGACCGACAATGGCGTTGTTAGCACCAACAAAGTATCGAGCAATCAGTCACGCTTCGGCCTTAAGGGTTCCG
>Ga0209211_10011041_pt1 | contig 11637 bp, 13 predicted proteins | sample RifGroA2_FD_183992 | JGI IMG/M metagenome (GOLD analysis project Ga0209211, IMG submission 183992) | Groundwater microbial communities from Rifle, Colorado, USA - Groundwater A2 (SPAdes) (version 2) | ecosystem: Environmental > Aquatic > Deep subsurface > Groundwater | place: Rifle, Colorado... | reverse complement strand
CCGGACGCGCTTTTTCCAGCCTGCGGTTTCCTCCGTAGTTGAAGGCCGCCAAGTCTTTTCAGGCATGGCAATCTCCGCTGGTTCCGTGATGCGGACATCAACAAGTAGAGCCTCATTCATCATGCCACCGTGAGAAAATGACTAGGCACGCCGACTTGCTACCAGAATACAAACAATGACCACCCGACAAGCTCCCGAGATTTTTCAAACCCCACTCGACTCGATTGCTGTCGAAGGCCTGCCGCCGATGAGCGACCCGGAATTCGAGCAGGCCGTCATTGCGCACTACGCCCTGCAATACGCGGCGAAGGGGTGGAACGCGGCGGTCGTGGTATCGAATGGGTTTGTGCGAGTGGTGGCGGTGCCGCAGGAAGGTGTCGAGCCGAAGGCTTATCTGCTTGGCTTGCTCCGTCACGGCTATATCGAGGACGCGCTGCCGGGACTGGAGGCCATGTACGGCATGGTCGATGATGCCGATATCTGCTTCAACTACGGCGTCGCCCTGTCAGAGCTTGGCCGTGTCGAGGAATCACTGGCGCCCCTGAACAAGTGCATCAACCTTGATCCGGGTTACGACAACGCTGCCATCGCCATCGGAGTGTCCCTCGCCAAACTTGGACGCCACGACGAGGCTGAAGCCGTGCTCAAGGTCGCTGCGAAAATCCAGCCGGACAATGCTCTGGTCAAGCAGAACTTGGCGGCAACACTGGCGCGCGCCGGCAAGTTTGCGGAGGCACTGCCGTATTTCCGGCAAGCCGCCTCGCTGGCACCCAACAACCCGGTGGCGCTGATGGGCCTGGCGAACTGCCTCAACTCGATGGACGAGCACAAGAAGGAATCGCTGAAGGTCTACAAGGACTTGGCGAAGCGGTTCCCCGATTCGCAGTTCGCGGAGACGGTCAAGCAGATACTGAATCGGGCAGGCCAAGCGGACCTGCGCAAGGTTGTCGATGGTGTCTGATCGCCGCGTCGGCTTTTCGTTGCCGAACGCCTTCATAGTCAAAGGGCGTCACGACAGCCGCCAGGGTCAGGGCGCCGGCTTCATGCGCAAACCTAGCCATTATCGGCGTTACTCCACTACCAGTGCCGCCGCCCAAGCCAGCCACAAGAACGACCATATCTGCGTCGGCCACCAAGGCGCGTAACACCTCTCGCTGGCGCAAGGCCATGGCACGCGCACCATTGACCCAACCGCCAGAGCCAAATGGGGCGAGCGACACGGTCTTGATTGGTGCCCGCTCGGGGGCAGCATCGTTCGCAGTGGAAACATGCCGTAATGCTTGGTCGCCGAGATCGACGCAAATGAACTCGGGCCACAGTTGGGCGCTCTTCAAAACGGCGCTCGACCACGTGGCCCGGACAATATTGCAGCCGGCACCACCGATGCCGATGACCTTGCAAAAACCTGCTGAGCAGCCATTTGCGCCGGACCAAAGCGACTGCCCCGCTATTGCCGACGGCTGCGACCATGCCGGCGATGCAGCGGCAGGGAAACTCAGGTCGGCGACGCCAGCGCCAACACTCCTCAAGAATAGTCGTCGATCCACACCGTTCTCCTGCGTTTAGAACCTTAGTTGTGAGTTGCCACCTCGCACGGTCGCCGCCCTGAACTTGACTGCGGGCAGTGCTTTGATGCCACGCGGCCCGTCGCCGGCAAGGTGACTGCGTTCATGAACTGAGCTTGGCACCGCAGACCCCCTCAACAGTCACCACGATTCACATTGGCTATCTCTGGGCACGACATCAATTTGGCACTACTGACCACCAACCTTCGGTCAGGGACCATTGAGGATGCCAATCATGAGAACCGTTGAACAAGTCTTCCAGCAAAATGGCGAGCGTTTCATTTGTGTCGTAGCCCCACTGCCCTCGTGGGAGCATTACGATGCGAAAGAGTGCCCCGCGCCGATTCGCGAATGGATTCAGCAGCACTACCCAGATGTCGTGATTGAAGAGCTATCGGCAGACAATGACTACTCGGCAGCGTGGAGCAGCGACGACTGCGATCTATCGAATGGGCTGCACTTGCCAGCCCCGATATTTCGCCTTGGGTTCAACGTGCAGCAGGCCGAACACTTCGCACAGGTATGGTCCACTTTGCCGCCTGGCAGTCCCGACATACCCGAGGACTTCTATTTTCTGATTCACGAATTTCGGGAACCGCCCGTGTGCAATGGGGTTCCCTATTTCGACGGCGCGCTGATTCCACCAATAGACCTCGCGCTGTGCGGCAAAGTTACGGAGTGAGACTACGCATTGCCGCCGACGCTACCCGAAGTGGGCAAACAGCTTGCAGATCAATTCCTCGCCTATCCAATACAGACCATGCCGTGGGAACTTGAACTGCATCACGGCTGCCTGCTTTACGTCGGTGAGGCTTCTATTGGCAATCATGGCGATGCAGGCAAACGCGCAGTCGCAGTCCTGACTCTGGGCTACGCGATTGAAGGCCGGTTGAAAAGTCAGGGATGGACCTATTGCTGCTGGTGCTGCTGGCGTGGAGGCCATGTCTGTTTCTCCTTGAAAAGTGGTGCGAAAAATGCGCGCAGCCGCTCGCCCGAGTGGAGTTGCCTCGGGGTTCAGTTCAACGAGTGAGATGTTTGCTCGACGGAGATGCTGTTCCCGATACAACAGTTTCGGGGCCATCCAATCAAGCGAGCGTGCTGCGCAGTGAGTCGGGTTCGGAACTGCTAGCCAGTGACCTGGCAAAAAACACGACTGAGCGTATTATGCCATAAGACTATTGTTGGCGTTTTACCGAAAAACTTCGCCGCTACGCGCCAGAAATATTGGCGCTCCGATAACCTCGACTCGGCGGCTGTCAGGGCAGCGCGTCAACCCTGTTTTCTAACTTGCCAGAGTCCCGATGTCCGAAAGCTCAACAGCAGGAACGGGTAAATTCTCAACGCGCACAAGGTATTCAGCCCATTTCGTTAGGGCTTCTTTCCGCTCCTCAAAATAGGTATGGATATCGTATATACCCTCGACTCCAGCAAGCTTGTGGTTGAGGCACATTTCCGTTATGTCCCTCGGAATCCCCAGGGCGCTCCTCCTCGGATAACATTAGTCTTCGTCTGACTGGCGGCCGCTTCCCCATCAACGCAGTCAGATCGATTCCGGCGCATGGATTTGCGGTGATTAGTTTCTTGCCCGCTGCATGGCGGAATAGCAGTTTCGCCGCGCATAGAAGCATTTTTGACTCTGACCATGTAGCACCAACGCCTTCGATCAGCGCAACGATATCCTGAGGGGTCACCTTCGATATCGACGAGGCGCCAATTTTGGATTCAATTCGTGTGAGGCTTCTACCGTAGCTACGTTGAGTGCTCGTGGCGAGCCCAGACAATACCTTGGCTCGGTAATCTTCGATGAGCCGACGCACGGCCCAATCTTTCGCAGCTGACTCCTTGGATTGGCGCTTATCGTCAGCAGGGTCGCTGCCCCTGTCGATGTCTGCTCGTAGTTCCCGAGCAAGCCTTCTCGCGTCCGAAAGGCTGATATCTGGATAGTTGCCAATCGTCAGTTCCCTGGGGCGACCCCCATACCGGTAGCGAAGAATCCACGAGGCGGTCCCAGATTGCGACAGCGTGAAGGTGAGGCCATCGCCGTCCGACCTAGCTAGCGGCATGCTGGCAGGTATAATCTTCCTTGTTTTGGGGTGTTTGACGGTAGGGATTTCACCGTCCTCAACCGCTCGCACCCACCGCTTTAGCTGGAGAGGTTCAAGTACTTCCTTGGTTCTACGACGCATATTTCATCCTATCTTTTTGCGTAGCTACTTAACTGACTACACATTGTTTTAACGATAGCACGAAACGGTAATAGACGTTAATAGATAGAAAAGTTCATAGAATAAAGTAGTTAGGTAGTTGTCAAAGTAAAAGGCACGCGAGATTTTGCCGAATCAGAGCAGTTCGACATCGTCCTGATGTAGCGCTAAAATCCGCCCCGACGCGGGTGTCGTATAACGGCATTACCTGAGCTTCCCAAGCTCATGAAGAGGGTTCGACTCCCTTCACCCGCTCCAGTCTTTTATCCCGTCAGGCCAGACTCCGTCGCCCTTATTGCTGGGTCGTTTCGGCCTTGATCGAGAGCCATTTGCCGGCTCGCAATTCAATCACGTATTCCTCCAGCGATTCAAACCTATAGGGTTTTCCGGACTGCCGGCCCTGCTCGATCACGACCGATCTCAGGCTGATGCGATTGCAGGCGGCGTCCGCAGCGGAATCGGCGCGCTTGCCCTCGGTCCATACCCGGCGTTGTTTATAGTCCTTGAGCCCCTTCATGGCGGCAATCGTGCTCTTCGCAAGTTCCTCGCGGCTGATATCGACGCTGGTCATCTTGCCTTCGTTGCCGCGCACGGTAGCCCGAACCGTTGCCTCAGGTGCGAACATGGCGATAATGGCCGACGCGTTGCGCCGGGCTATCGCGCGATCCATTTGTCCCAGCCAGGTCTTGGCTATCGCCGTCGGCACGCATTCTCCGGCGGATGTCGTGGCTGGCGCCTTGACCGCCGCCGCGGGCGGAGTCATCGGGGTGGTCGCGGTGGGTGTTACCGGGGGTGGCGGTGCGGCGACCGGCGTTGCCGAGGGCGCCACAGGCGTCGCAGCGGGTGTTTCCTTCGGCGCTTTGCGCTTTTGTTCCAGTTGCCGCAAGCTGTCCTGATCGGCGGTTTGCGCATAGCGGTCAAGTTCAGTGTCGAACGCGCCCGCTACGTAGAAGTTCGGCACCTTGTCCAGCAACACCGGCATCAGGATGGTCATCAAGGCCCGTTCCTTGAAGCCGCTCTTGGTTTCCTTGGCCGGTGCGCGCACGAAACCGACCCGCCCCGCGTCGATGTCAAGCTTGTTTTCACCGACCTGCATGATTGTTCCGCCGCGATTGACCTTGTCGTAGGTTCCTTCCTTGTTGGACGTGGCCGCAGCCAGTTCGGCCGACAGTACATAGGGCTCATGATCGGTGCCGCGAATACCGATGGTGGCCGAAGGAGTCAAAATGTTGTGTCCGGAACGATTGGTGCGGGCAATCCAGCCGCTGATCACCCGCAGGGAACCGGTAAACAGGCGCACGGTGAGACTGTCGGTCGGTTTGTCCTCGGCGGCAAAGCGCTCGGCGACAAACTCGGTGCCGGGGCGAACCCCGACCATCCCTGCGTCATCGGTCTTGAGGACCGCCTCGCCCAGAGAGGTAGCGCGCAATCGTTCGCCGACGTAAACCGGGTCGCCCTCGCGCAATTTTCTTTCGCTGCCGGGGGTGGATGCGGCAATCTCGCCGCGAATGCGCAAGACGGTGGCAAATCGCTTGCCGGTTGGCTGGGCTGCTGCCACGGGCTCGGCTGCTGACGCCGCGCCGATCGGTGGAAAACCGCCCATCAGGACGCAAAAAACACCCACCCCACCCACAATGGCGCCGAACCTGGCGCGACTCGATGACCAATTCATATTGCCTCCACGTTTTCCGCTTGACTGACGAACCAATCCAGATGCTATTGGAACATACTCGATGGCAACCGGCTAGTGCAGTATTCCACAGTATTGTGCAAAGACGTCACCCTTGGTGCGCGGGCGGCCTTCCCTCGCAGCGGGCGAGTTCTTCCGGAGTATTGATGTTGCTGAAGGATTCGGCCTCATCGTCAAAGGCGACTTCGGCAACCCGCAAGGAAGCGTGCCAGAGGCCTACCTTGCGACCGCCCGACGCCAGAAAGGCATCAAGCCGCGGCAGAAGTTCGCGTCGCACCAGGCAAAACGCCCGGTGTGCCCGGTCTCCGGCGCGTGCCACGGCCAGTTCGGCGTCCTGGGCTTCCAGCGCGGTACGCAGCCGCGCGACGAGATCGGTCGGCAAAAAGGGCGAATCGCAGGGCACGGTCACCAGCAGCGGACTTGTCGCATGAGATAGCGCGGCGTGCAGTCCGGCCAGCGGGCCGGCAAAATCGGGAATCCGGTCGGGCAGCACTTCGCAGCCGAATTCACCGTAGCGCGCAAGGTTCTGATTGGCATTGATCAGCACCGTATCCACCTGCGGCGCCAGGCGGGCCAACACCCACTGCACCATGGGCCGGCCGTTGAGGTTTTGCAGACCCTTGTCGACGCCGCCCATGCGCCGCCCCAGACCGCCCGCCAGGATCACACCGGTCACTATTTCTTTCATCGCTGCACCATGTTCCAGACCATCGCCACGCCGTCCTGCAGCAGGTCGCCGATGTCGGCGTTGAGGCCACGACCGCGTTCGCGCTGGCGCTGGTTGCGCTCGCGCTCGCTGAACAAGATGGCTTCGGCAAGCAGTGCCGGTTCCGGCGGCGTCGCTTGTTTCATCGCAACCTGCTGATAGCTGGCCAGAGCCGCTTCGACTGCCTGCGGATCGAGAATCGCAATCGGTGCGCGGCAATGGGTGCAGGCGCTGTCCTTGCGGATATCCACCGGTGCGCCGCAACCGGTGCAGCGCACCACGCCGATGCGGATGCTGATCTCCTTGATCTCGGCGCCCGTCAGTTGGCGCACGAAACCCTTTTCGATCATGAACTGCGCAAAATTGATGAAACGACCGTGCTGGCCGCAGCGCTGGTAGTTGAACAGCCCGCTCTTGACCCGATCCTGTGACCGGATCAACCGTTCGTTGCAGCGCGGACAACGCAAGGGATTGGCCAGCGGCAGACGCTGGTCGTCGCGGTGCTGGTGAATCAGCTTGAACAGTTCAATCACCCCGGTCGGCGCGAGTTGCAGACTTTCATATTCGTCGAACCAGATGCCCTGACAGGCGAAACACAAATCCAGCCCGACCTCGCCGGTCAGCTTGCGCGGAAAGCGATGCGCGCTCATCGGCGCGCGGCAGGAAGGGCAGGAGATTACGGCGGGAAACTGGGAGAGTGCGTCCATGGCCTCGCCCGTATCGGGCAGCGACAAGATGGCGGGATTGTAGCGGCTTCGACCGGGTTGACGCGCCGGGAAGCGGTCGCCACGCGATGCCGGTGCTTGACCTGGATCATTCCTTTCTGCATGACATTGTGTAAACGTGCCGGTATCGAGTTTGTATAAAGCAATGCACGGCGCGACGCCGCCGCAGATCAAGGAGCGGGAGATGATTACGCGGAACCCGGCGACGCCTTCGCCGTGGCAGAAAATGCTGGGCATCGAGTTGAGTCCGGTGAGTCATGGTGAGCGGCTGCTGTCGGCGCTCGGCGGTTTCGTCGGCCTGCTTGCAGTCTATTTCGTCAGCCAGATGTCAGGTAGCCCGTCTTCGCCGCCGTTGCTGATCTTTTCGATCGCAGCCTCGGCAGTGCTGGTGTTCGCGGTGCCGCACGGCGCGCTGTCGCAGCCCTGGCCGGTGGTTGGCGGCCACCTGGTTTCCGCCCTGATTGGCGTCGCCTGCGCGCGCTACCTGCCGAATGAGGCGCTGGCGGCGGCAACGGCAGTGGGCCTGTCCATCGCCGCGATGCATTACCTGCGCTGCATCCACCCACCCGCCGGGGCAACGGCACTGACGGCCGTTTTGGGTGGCGAGTCTTTGCGCGCCCTGGGTTTCGGCTTTGTGATGGCGCCGGTGTTGCGTGATGTGCTGGTCATTCTGGCCGTCGCCATCGCCTTCAACGCCGTTCTTCCCTGGCGCCGCTATCCCGCCTTCCTGGCACGTCGCGCCGCCATGCCGGAACCTGCCCCCGCTTCACACCAGACCATTTCGCATGAAGATTTCATCTTCGCCCTGTCACAGATGGACTCCTTCATCGATGTTTCCGAAGAAGATATGCTGCGCATCTACGACATCGCCACAGGGCCGCACCGCAATGAGAAGGTACGAGCGACTTAGGCCGCGTCGCCGAGAATATCCCGCCCTTCAGCCGCCTGTTGCGGCAAAGCGCTTTTCTATTTCCGCTGCGGGAATATAGCCGCCGACACGTTCGCCGGTGGCAAAGAAGATGTGCGGCGTGCCCCTGATGCCCAATTTGCCGCCAAGCTTCGCGGATTTGTCCAGACCGGCGGTATCGCACTTGGCGGGCAACACGGGAGGAGCTTTACCGGTCGTCATCCAGTCAACCCAGGCCTTGGACTTGTCCGGCGCACACCAGATCGCTTTTGACTTCTCGAAGGAATCATCGCCCAGCACGGGCAGGAGGAAGGTATAAACCGTCACATCCTTCAGCGTCAGGATGTCTCTTGCCAGTTTCTTGCAATAGCCGCAGTTCGGATCCTCGAACGTAACCATGACGTTCTTTCCCGAGCCGCGCACCTGCTTCACGGCCAGTTCCAGTGGCAGGGCATTGAATTGGCGTTCCGCAGTGAGGTTCTTGCCCGTCTTCATGTCCAGCAGGTTGCCCAGCAGCACGTAGGTGGCCTTGTCGTCAATGTAGAAAATCTGGCTATTCACCGTGACTTCCCATATACCGGCCATCGGCGCCCTGGCCATCTTTTCGATCCTGCCAAGTTTGGTCTCGACAGCCTTTCTCACCTCGGCTTCGTCGGCGATGGCGGCAAGGGGTACGCAGGCCAGGACGGCGGCAAGCACAGGTAGTTTCATGAGTTCTCCAGGAAAAATGTCAGGACGCCAGCGATTCAGGATGTAAGTGCATAGCGGACCATCAGGTCCTTTACGACCGGCAAAGTGTTGGTGAGGTTCAATCCAAAATTGCGCAGATGGGTCAAGGAGCCCGTTGCGGGGCGAAAAAGGCCGTGCAGACTATCAGTGACCGCCTGCAAAGTCACTACTTCTTCCTTGCGCGCACGTTCGTAGCCGCGCAGCAGCAACAGGTCGCCGCAATCTACGTGAGCTGGCTTGTCGCAGAGCACGGTCGCCAGCGCCCGTGCGTCCTGGAACCCCAGATTGATGCCGTGACCGGAAAGCGGGTGGATGGTATGCGCGGCGTCGCCGATCAGCGCCAGTCGCGGCGCCACGGTGTTCGGCGCACGCATCAGGCGCAGCGGAAAGCCGGCGGGCGCCGTGATCGGTTCCAGCTTCCCCAGCCGTTGGTTGCCGGCCTCGGCGACGCGGGCGCATAGCTCGGCCTGATCGAGCGCCAGCAATTCGCGGCCATGATCTTCCGGGGTAGACCAGACCATCGAGATGCGATTGCCCGGCAATGGCAGCCAGGCGAGCACCCCGTCCGGGCGGAACCACTGAAAGGCGGTGCCGCGATGCGGCTGTTCGACCGCGAAATTGGCCACGATTCCCAACTGGTTGTAAGGCTCAAAGCGCACGTCGATGCCTGCCGCGGAGCGCGTCCAGGAATCGGCGCCATCCGCCGCCACGATCAGCCGCGCGGAAAGCTTGCGGCCATCGTCAAGGGTCAAGTGCGCTGCGTCAGGTCCAAACACCAGCTCTTGCGGGCGTGCCGGACAAAGCGGGGTCACATTGCCCTGCCGTTTGATCGTCTCCCACAACTCGCGTTGCAGCAGTGAGGATTCGAGTATCCAGGCCAGTTCCGCCACGCCGCTGCCATAGGCGCTGAAATCCAGCCGGCCACCGGCGTCGCCGTGAATCTCCATGGTCTGCACCGCTTCCATGCGCACCGCGTCCAGATGGGGCCAGACTCCCACTGCATCGAGAAAGCGTGCGTTGGCCGAACTGACCGCGTAAACACGCGAGTCCCATCCCTCGGGGAACACCGGCGCCCTGCCTTCGATCAATGCCACCGACAAAGTCGAGCGGCGCAAAGCCGCCGCCAGGGCCAAGCCGGCGAGGCCACCACCCACAATCACGACATCAAAGTCCATGCCGCGATTGTCGCCTATCGGCGCTTGTCTTGACAAGGCAAGCGTGCGGCGAGGATAATTCCGCCCCTTTGCACGGTGATGTAGCTCAGTCGGTTAGAGCATCGGATTCATAATCCGGGGGTCGGTGGTTCAAGTCCACCCATCACCACCAGTCATACCAAGGCCCGCAGCGATGCGGGCCTTTTTCGTTTGTGGGCAATAAGTCAGAATGTAATCACTGTGTACTCATTTGAGAATGAGGGGTTATAAGTTCGTATCGGGCCATAGCTTAGGGCGTAATATGACAGCATTAAGGCGCACGAAGGGGTTTCGTAGGCAATAGGACGCCAAAATGGCTGGCACTTGAATATAACCAAAAACAACCGTAATATAACCATGCCCTACACGCTCGTTATCAAACAGCAGGCGCGCAAGAAATTGCAGAGCTTGGCCAAGCCGGATCGTCTGAGGATTGCCGACAAGATTAACCAGCTCGGCTACAATCCGGACAGTCCTGAGTTGGATATCAAGAAGCTCGAAGGCGAGTCCGGTTGGCGGTTGCGTGTGGGTAGTTGGCGGGTGATTTTCGACCGACAGGATACGGTGAAGATTATCGCTATTGAGAGAATCAAGCCCCGAGGGGATGCTTACAAATGAATTTGCAAAAGATCAAGTCAGCCAATGGCAAGGATGAATACGTTCTCCTGCCGATTGCCGTCTATGAAGCACTCAAGGATCAGATTCGGGTGAAGCTCGCGCACCCCAAGGTCAAGGTGGCGGCTAACGACGAATACGCCCCGTTCGTTCTCGAAGACTACATCGACAATCCTGTCGCTCTAGCACGCATGAGGGCCCATCTCACCCAAAAGCAACTGGCCGAACGCATGGGAGTGACGCAGGCCTACATCAGCAAGGTTGAACGTCAGGACAAAGTGACGCCGATGTTGCTCGAACGCGCAATCAAGGCGATACGCCGCAAGGCATAGGGCGGCGAGTGTTCCCTCGTTCAGAATTCCGCAGCATCTGGGAAGTCGCTCATAACTGGAGCGGTGTAGCCCCAATCCAATCGTCGTCAGGTTCCTTGCCTGAGGATGCCGAAGAGCACGTTCTCAAAATAATCTGGGCCTATATCCGCAGTAAGGTTGGGTCAAAATCAACAGGAGCACGCGCATATTGATCTCCAGAATGTGGTTACAACATTAGGGGGTATCTTAGGCAGCCAAACGCCACCAAGACCCACATTATCACCACCCACCAGTAGTGCCAAAACCCGCGCAAATCAGTGCCAAAACGCGTGGCGCGTTACAGTGCGCCAGGCATGGCGCTTACAGCGAGACGCCAAAGAAAAACGGCCCCCATCGCTGGAGGCCGCTGTATGACTGGTGGGCTGTGAGTGGCTCGAACACTCGACCTACGGATTAAGAGATCGAGAAAAATGTAATTAAATCAACCAATTGGCCCGCCCTCACTCGCCAACGCTCGTCAAGACGGTCAACAGCCTAGTATTTTTAACATCCTTCGCGTCCGGAATCGACCGTTCGGACCAGCCCCACCGGTGATGTTAGTTACATCCTCCATCGAGTTTTTAGGAATTCTTCCATTTCGTAAATATCGACTTGCGTAGTGCTATTCCCTTGTCTTCGATACAGGCAGAATTGGTTGTCCTTTTTTACAAACGATAGCGGCTGCCTCGGGAGGACGTCGATCAAAGCGACAGTTTTGCCTTCTACGGAAATAAATTTTACTGCTACGAAGTCATTGACTAGTCCGCCGTCTTTGAATTTTCCAGAAAGACAATTCCGAAAAACGATCTCCAACTTGTCGCTGTTGGCTGAGTCTGTCAGTTGGAAATCGTGATCTAGTAGTCAGTCATGCTGACGTTGATGGATAGAGCCGATGAAGCTTGCTGCGGGCATCGCGAATCGTGAAACGCCAGTTGATGGGTTGGTGCTTGGCG
>Ga0209211_10011040_pt1 | contig 11637 bp, 10 predicted proteins | sample RifGroA2_FD_183992 | JGI IMG/M metagenome (GOLD analysis project Ga0209211, IMG submission 183992) | Groundwater microbial communities from Rifle, Colorado, USA - Groundwater A2 (SPAdes) (version 2) | ecosystem: Environmental > Aquatic > Deep subsurface > Groundwater | place: Rifle, Colorado... | reverse complement strand
GCTTCCGGTGAGCGAATTTACTCGTTCGACGAAGTCTCTGCATTTTTATGACAGCGTCTTGGTTATCGAAAAAGGGAAGAGAAACAAGCCGGTGCATCGTATGACGGGAACACCGTCGCTTTAATCGGAAATCTATTCTTCGGTTTTTGAACGGATAATCCAGAAAATGAGGGCGAAAGTGCCAAGGAGGAATGTTCCGAAGAGGAGCGTCAGTCCCCAGCCTTTGGCGAAATTGGGCTTGTACTGGGAAATACGGTCGTTGAGGCGGCCGAGGTCGCCGAGGAAACTCCCGGCAGTGTAGCCAGGACGCATCTGAAGCGTCCTATTTTCGTATACCCGGCTGTTTCCCTCGTTTATGTATGATTGACCCCGGAACTGCTCTCCTTCGCTTATAGCGAGGTATGGGCGCTCACTCCCTCGATCAATCGGTGAAAAATAGGTCACTTTGAAACAGTATTTTTCACCTGCCGAATCGGGGATGGCGGGGAAATTGAAACGATAGTAGATGTGCGGACTGGGAGTGAAAAAGTTGGCGCTTTGCCGGGCTAGGACATTCTCACAGGATGGATCCATCAGCTCAAAATCGATTCTTTCTCGGAGTATGAGGTCGAAGTTGCCGATGATAATCTTTATCTGGTTGAGATTGTTTTCTCTGGCAGTGAAGACTTGGGTGATGGGTTTTCCCGAGTCAAGCTTGGCTTTGCCGCTAGTACCGAGAAAGTTGTAGCCGGAGTCGGGGAAACTGAGAGTATTATAAAAAGAAATCATTATCAAAAGCAATCCGCCGACGAAAAGCAGTGTTAACCACCATCGTTCATTCTTTAATTTTTTACTGATATTCATAAATTTTTTTTCTGTCATCCTGAGCTTGCTCGCCTCGCCCGCCTAGACTCGGCGAGGCTGGCTGTAGTTATGGCAAAGCGGGTCGAAGGATCTACAAATAATATCTCGGAATAATCACGTTTATTATTGAATAGAGAGAAAGAAGGATCATTAGGAGAGCGAGGATTTTGAGGAGTATATGGAATTGCTTTTTGTTCCGAGTGAAGAATCCCAAACCGGTAACTATGAGCAGAATATGCGGGATGATATTCGGCAAGAAGTAACGACCCGGCGTACCGATAAGGATTTGTCCGGTAGCGTCGAAAACGCGCCAGTCATAGAAGCGGATAGCGAGCTGGAGCGCCAAGATGATGCCGATAAAAAAGATGATGTATTTTTTCTCCGGCAGAAATTCTTTTCCTCCTGTCATTCCGAGTCTGCCTGCCTCGATGAGTCGTCGAAGCGGGTCGAGGAATCTCGTGATCCATCGTTTGTCGTTCCGAGCGTAGTCGAGGAATCTTGTTCCGGAAATAAGGTAAAGAATAATGCCCAAGAGAGCGACAAGCTCAATAATCCGGATGACATCGAGAATCTTTGGAGATATCTTGGTATCCAGCCAACCGAAATTTCCCCAATACGAATTATGGGTGATGGAGAGTCCATTTCCACCGATGGTTTTGCTTATATATTTGCCGAGAGAAACGAGAGGTGAGTCAAATTTTGAAGTTGTAGAAAAGTTCGTAATTCCGACGAAGTAGCTTTTTGGAACGAGAATGAAAATGAGAGCAGAAAGTGCAAATATTGAAATAGCTACTCCCGAAAAGAATCTTTTTAGAGAGATGTTGAGGCGCTTGTAAATGAGATAGGTGAGAAGCGGTGTGGCTACGATTACGAGTACCATTCCCGGTCCTTTGGAAAAAAGTCCCAGGATGATGGAAAAAATGAGGAGTGTCAGATATTTCCAGCTGATCCGCCAGCTGGCGGACGAGGAATATTGCAACAAAGCAGTTCCAGCATAGACGAAAAGCGAAAAAGCGAGGATAAGCGCGATGTCGATGTTCACGATGGCAGCTGTAGCGGAAAGCATCGGTTGGAAAGCGACGAGTGTAGAGATGAGGAGACTCTGCCATTCCGATAAACCGGTTTTTCGCGCTGTGAGATAAGTGAGCAGTACGACCAGCGTTCCCAAGACGACCGACAAGAGGCGCATCAAGAAAAAGCGAAAAAAAACAGAATGATCGGAAAAAAGTTTTTCCAGACCGGCTGCGAGAGAATAGTAGATGGAAGGAGTCCCGGAAATGCTCATCGGAGAGGCATCTATATAATGTTTCCAGGAATTTTCGATGACGAGCTCTTCATTCGGGCCGAAGGACGAATCGGAAAAGTTTTGCGTATTTTCATTCTGCCACTTCACTTCATCGAACTGGGTGGCCTGGCCGGATCGGATAATTTCTTCAGAGAAATGGTATGTCACTATGTTACTGCCGGTAGCTGTTTCTTCTGGTCTTTTTTCTATCGGCCAGCTTTTTACTTTTGGTTCCGCTCGATATTGGATAGTCCCGTAGTGGGTTTGCTCGTCTGGTCCCTGAAAAAATGGCAGAAGAATGGAAAAAATAACCCCTTTTGCGATAAAAAGGAGAAGGATACATCCGAGGAAAAGAGCCGGTTTTTGATGAAGAAACATACCTTGTTTTTAGCCAGTATAAGCAGTATACTATGAAAGTATGCTTTTTTGAAGCCTTTTTTTGTTACATCAGTATGCGACAACAGCTATCCCAACACAAGCTTTTACTTCTGGGCGGGGAGGGGTTTATTGGGAGAAATCTGGCCCAATACTTTTCAGAGACAAACGCGTGCCTTTCGGTTGGAAACGAAAAATCTCGTTTCGAAAAAAGGAAGGATCTCTTTTCGCGGGGGAATCCATATGAACAGAAGATTTCTCACGAAAGTGATATTGTCATTCATCTGATCGATAATAATGTTTTGCCGGATTTTTTTGTCGAGCAAGAAAAAAAACTTGTAAGAAATATTGGTCTCAATAAGCGACAGCATATCATACTGTTTTCTTCGGCAGCGATATATGCGAACCCGGATTCGGAATATGGACAAAGGAAACAGCTGTTGGAGAAATTTTATACGGAATATTGCAACGAACGAGGTATTCGGCTGACGATTTTCCGGCTGTTTAATACATTTGGTCCATATCAGGTTCCATACAGACAGGGGAGTTTGGTAAGCAATCTCATTTATAATTATTTGAATCGGAAGAGCACGGAAATCAACGATATGGAGGCCAAGAGAGATTTCATATATTCCCGAGATATCGCAAAATTTGTCACATACGCAATTACAAACAAATTACAGGGAACTCTCGATATCGGTTCCGGAAGACTGACAAGAATCAAAGACCTCATCTCCCTTCTTGAGGAGAAAGTTTTCAAAGATCATATAGATATTGTCGACAAGGGTATCAAAGAAAATATGGCGGGACGACAGGCCACAGGCGATGCAGCGGAATCGATAGATGTGACAGGCCTCGAGAGTGGGTTGATAAAAACAGCGGAGTTTTACAAGGATAACTTGAATATACTCAAGAACTATGTCGAATGAAGAGATAATGAAGAATATTCTGATAATCGGCGCCGGAAGGGCAGGGAAACTGTTGAAGAAAGATATCGACAGCCATCATCCGCGTTGCCAGGTCGTCGGTTTTGTCGATGACAACAAAGATTTGAAAAACTCTTTGCTTTTGGGAAATATCAGCGATATGGCCAGGCTGACGCGCGCGTATGAAATTGACGAAATAGTCATCGCCATCCCTTCGACGGATGGCAAGCTGATACGGAGAATCCTCCTCGAAAACATAAAAAATCGCATCCCTATCAAGATCGTACCGCGTAATCAGAAGATCATCAGTTCAAGCAAAGTCCATTATGCCGCGACCAAAGACCTGGAGGGCGGAGACTTTCTTGGGAGACCATTCGTGCGCCAAAGCGTGGAAAGAGTGAAGAAGTTTTATAGAGGCAAGGTAGTCTTTGTTACCGGAGGCGCCGGATCCATCGGTTCGGACATTGTAAAACAGCTCATTGATTTGGACGTGAAAAAAGTGGTAGTGTACGACAATTCCGAATACCTCATATTTCTTCTTGAACAGCAATTGAAAGAATCCGGTCTGCGGGATCGCTCTGAGCTGATTGTGGGGAGCATTCTCCATTACAACAAATTGAATATGTTGATGAAGCGTATTCGCCCCGATATCGTCTTTCATGCCGCCGCCTACAAGCATGTCCACCTTATGCAGGATAATATTGACGAGGCGATTTACAATAACGTCATTGGGACGAAGCGTGTCATTGACGCGGCGCTTGCGAATGGCGTGAAGCTTTTTACCTTCATTTCTACCGACAAGGTAGTCAATCCGACGAGTATCATGGGTGCCACCAAAAAACTTTGTGAATATTACATCCAAAGCCTGAAGCCGGAAAAAATGAAATTCAATATCGTGCGTTTCGGCAACGTGATCAATTCCAACGGCTCGGCCTTGCCGCTTTTTGAACGGCAGATTGTTTTGCATAAATACGTTACCGTCACTCACAAGAAGATGGAACGTTTTTTTATGTCGATTCGTGAAGCCGCCCAGCTGGTCATAGAAAGCACCGCCAATGGGAAAACCGATGTAATCCATATTCTCAATATGGGTGAGCTGATCAATATTTATGAGATTGCCCTGTGTCTTATCCGTTCCAAAAACCTTGTTCCGGGCAAGGACGTGGAAGTAAGTATCACAGGACTGCGTAAGGGGGAGAAAATGGTAGAAGAGCTTTACACTGAGACTGAAGAAGGGAATATGATCAAGACGGAATCTGGACGGATTTTCTCTCTCAAAAATTATGATCGTTGCCCGGTGGATATAGAGAAAACGCTTGATGAACTTGAGGCTATGGTAAAAAACGGCGTAAAACAAAGCGAGTTAAGTCAGCGATTGAAAAAGATTTTCCCTTCTCTTAAAAATTGTTAAGAAACTTTTTGTGTTTACGAAACTGCTCCAGCAAGACGGTTTTGCCAAGTATAGCCGTATCATAGGTTTGGATTTGCGGTATTTCTTCAAGAGCGGATTTTTTGTCGCGGTACGCTACGGTGTGGTTTCTTTTTTCGGTTTGGCACTTTCTATCGGATTCGCGCGGTTGGGGAGCAAAGCGCTTCTCGGAGAATACCAGTTTGTGCTGGCTTTTTTTGGTTTGGTTTCTGTTTTTTCTCTTCCTGGACTCAACATAGCGGCTTTCAAGGCTGTTACGGAGGGGAGTAATCGGGCGATCATCAAAGCGGTACGTTATAGTTTTTATGGGAGCCTGCTGGGGTTGCCGCTTATTCTTGCGTACGCCGCTTACGTATTCTTTTTTCAAGGTAATACCCTCATGGCGGGAGCGCTTCTTCTGGGTGCGGTTTTCTTCCCATTTTTTTACGCACCCAATACCTGGTATGTGTTCTACGAGGCGCGTTCGCTTTTCCATTCGGTTACCTGGCGGGTTATCCTGACAAGTATCCTTGTTACTGCGGGGCTACTCATTGCTTTGTATTTCCACACCGGGTTATTTCTGCTCCTCATTCTTTACTTTGGTATCAATGCCGTCTCCAGTTGGATTTTCTTTTTGGAAGTTTGGAAAAAAGTAGAGAGAGAGGGGAAAGGAGAAGCAGTCCTGGATACCGGTTACGGGCTCTCTGTTTCAGTTCAAAAGTTTGTTTTTTCTTTGGTGGAAAATCTGCCGGTGCTGGCTATCTCGTTCTTGTTCGGTTTTGAGGCACTGGCACTTTTCCAAATTGCCTATTTTTTCATGAGTGCGATGGCGGGGTTCATGAGTGGCCTGTCGGCGACGTATCTCCCACTTCTCTTTCGTTATAAGCAGCTCGCGTATGGCAGGGTACTGGCGCAAAATATTGTCCTTGGAATTGCGCTTTTTGTGGTCTTTCGGATTTTTCTCGAGGTGTTTTTCATTTTCATGTATGGTGAGGCCTATCGAGAGAGTCTCTCTATCGCTCGCAATCTTTCATTTCTGGTGATACTTTTTCCGCTCAAGACATTTCTTTTAAATTTCTTGACGACACAAAGTAAAAACCTCGCTCTTGTGGGTACTTTTCTTTTCGCTAACGCGGTTTCGCTTATGGTGCTGTATCTAACAAAAAACACTCCTTTCCCAATGAGTGTTTCTTTCTATCTTTATACTCTCAACATTTCCTTAATTATTCCTCTCCTCTTCGTTTACTTTTCTACCGCTTCCAAAAAAACAGATTCGATACGTTCGGAAATGATATCTTGATGAAACTTTGTATTGTAGAGTTCAAGAGAATTTCGTGAGTATTTCTCAAGGAGTTTTGGGTCAAGAAGAAAAGCTTCAATGGAAATATAGAGGAAATCTTCAATAGGCTTGAGCGCGTTTTCTTTTTGCAGGCGAAAAAGATCGGTATAGAAATCTTTCGGATTGTAATACTTACCAAGAAGTTGATAGGTCTTCGTATCATAGTCTTTGAGGGGGTGGTTCGGGTAGACAAGGGCGTTATAGTCATGAATGGCGGCTTCAATGGTCGCGTATTGATCGGTGCATATGATAGGCATGCCCCAAGAAATAGCTTCCACCAAAACGAGGCCGAACCCATCCCGAAAGGTAGGCAGCATAAAGATATCGTGACTCTGATACAGTTCATTCATTTGGTTCTCGTTCAAGTTGGCATCGGTGAGTGTGAGTCCGGGAATATTTCTCATCATTTCAATATCGCTTTCTTTGATTGCGGAGAGGGGAGTGACGATGGTAAGTAAAACGTTGTCATATCGCTCTCGGATTCGGGTGAAAGCATGGGCAAGCTCTATCCCACCTTTCATATAAAAGATTCCGGCAAAGAGAAGTTTGAGAAGCCCGGTGTCTTTTTTGGTGAGAACATTTTTCTTTTCGATGAGCGGATAAATCTGGATTGATTTTTGTTCTATAACCGTGCGAGTTTCTTCACTATACGGAACGGTAGCAAAGAAGCTTTTTTGTCCTGCCGCGCTCATAAAAATGAGCTTTTTTAAATTCTTTCTTCTCACCAAGAAGGAAAAAAGTAGTTGAGCCAGGGGATGGGCTGCAATCTTTGTATCATAGTTATACAGAGCCACACCATTCTCTATGTATACGCAGTATGGCTTATTGGTAAGGAGCATACAGCCATAGGTAAAAAACATATCAGCTTCCGCGTCAAATTTTATCCGTACATTGAGAAGCCCAAAAAAACGGCGTAGCTTGTTGATCCGACTGGTTTTTATACGATGGATCTCTTTTTCGTATGAAGCGGGCAACTGTGTCTTGTAAAAATTACCGCTGGTTGGTTTTTGTACAACAAATTCGAAGCCCTTCAAATATTTTCCGAAGTTTACAATATGTTTTCGGAGATAGGGTTGAAAAAGAACAACATGGTGTTTCATAGTAGCTTATTTTTTCTTCAATATGAGGAGCATGACATGGCCGGTGACAGGAGCCAGGAGTAGGGCGAGGGCATATGTGCTGGCTCTCCCCAAGAAGCTCTTATTGTCATAGAGGGCTTGGAAAAGTGGCTTGAGAAAACCACTTTCATCTTTGAATCCTTTGAAACCATCGTAAGGTTTTTTCTTTACGAGGGAGAAGCCGAGGGATTTAAATTTTTTTATAACGTCTGGAGCATTGAGAGCGAATTGGTAAAAATGCTCTTGGTCAAAATGGTTTTTATCAAAGAGCGGATAGGCCCCAAAGTATGTTTTGAGACGGCGGAGTGGTGACATATAGGGGAACGTGAGGAAAAGGTATCCGCCAGGCTTGAGAACACGCAACATTTCCTTGGCAATAGGATCGTAACCTTCTGGAAAGTGTTCAATCACTCCCAGTGACCAGTAACCGTGAAACGTGGCATCGGGAAACTCAAGCTGGCGTACATCGCCAAGACGGATTTTCAGTTCAGGAATAAGGGTGTTTACTCTTTTGACAGTTTTTTCGGCGAAGTCAACGCCGTAGGCGTCGTAGCCTCTGGCATACAGTGAGTAGACAAAATGTCCTTTACCACAGCCGCCCTCGAGAATTTTTGCTCCGAGTTTCAGGTAATGTTTGGTAGTGGGAAAAACAAAGCGCTCTTTAATGCCGGCAAGGATGCTTTTCTTTAGTTTTTCATCTTCCCATTGGCGATCCCAAAATTCGGGAGTGGCTCTTTGCTCAATATATACAAGCCGTCTGTTTTCCGTATCGTAATAACGCATAAGTTAAGGCTTCCTGGCAATAAGAATAATGTTGAGGGTTAATCCGCGTGTGATAAGCTGATCAAATTTTTTTGCTCCAGGCAAAGTAATTTTTCCTACTCCAAAACAAAACCAGTCAAAGAAAATACCAAAAAGATTGTTTATGAAGTAGAGCGGAGTGAAAAGTATACCCAGACCGAGAGAAGCGAGAAAATAATTCCACAGCTGAATGAGTGTCGTCAGGTAACTGTTGGACTCCTCAAGCTTTTCAATGTGGAAGCTTTTAAAAAGGAGGACAAGCCCAAATTTGGTAAAACGCCAGTAGTCAGCATTCCAATAACGAATGGTGTTTGAGGAGAAGTTATTTATCGGGGCTTGTTCCGGGGTAAGAGGCATGCCATGATTGCGCATGGTTTGCGGTACGGTGACGAGAACCAGCCCACCAGGCTTCAAAACACGCTCAATTTCACGAATTGTTCCTATTGTATCAGGGATGTGTTCGAGGGATTGATTGAGAATAACCGCATCAAAGGAATTATCGGGCAGACCGCTATCCCAGGCATTTCGGACGATGTCAGCCTTTGTTCCAGGATAGGGATCAAGTCCGATATATTCGGAAGTAAAATACCGTGCGTATGGCTTATTCCCGCAGCCAATGTCGAGAACCTTGTGATTTTTGTTGAAACGACACGTAAAATCTTGCACCGCTTTTTCTATCGGTTTTCGGGCGAGATAATTACTCGAAAAAAGGTTTATCATAGGGAAATTGAATTTTTTCTTTAAATCAAGTATACTATAAATACCTTAAATAAAGCAATATTTCAACCAAGTATTCAGGTGGGTAATATCTTAATTTATCCTTAGGAAATATGCAGGAACAAGAAAACTCACAACCAACAATAGCAGTAGCGGTACCGTGTTATAACGAGGAATTGACTATTGCCAAGGTTATTAGTGACTTTCAAAGAGAGCTGCCGGGAGCCAAAATTTTTATTTTTGACAATAATTCTTCTGACAATACGGTCAAAGTCGCCAAGGAAAACGGGGCAAGAGTTATCTACGAAAAAAAACAGGGCAAAGGGTATGTGATGCAGCGGATGTTTCGCGTTATGGATTCAGATATTCTTATTATGGTTGATGGAGATGGGACGTATTTTGCTGAGGATGTTCATAAATTGATCATGCCGATAATAAATGGTGATGCGGACATGGTTGTTGGGAATAGGCTTCATCAGAAAGATAAAGGCTTTTCTCATTCCCATAGATTTGGTAATGCTGTTTTTAGATTTTTGCTCAACCATCTTTTTGGCACCAATTATCGAGACATTCTTTCCGGTTATCGTGCCATGAAAAAAGACTTCTATCGGAGTATCCCTCTATTGGCAGGTGGTTTTGAAGTGGAAACGGAATTGACACTGCAATCCCTTGATCGAGGTTATTCCATTATGGAAGTCCCGGTCGATTATACGAACCGTCCACAGGGAAGTTATTCAAAAATAAGCAAATTCAAAGATGGGTCGCGGATTATTCTCACTATCATCTCTCTGCTGAGGGATTATCGCCCCATGATATTTTTTTCGTATCTGGGAGGTATTTTCATAGTGATGGGAATATTTTTTGGGAGTGTGGTGATCAAGGAGTATTATCTCACCGGATTTATCACTCGTGTTCCTACGTCCATTCTTTCCATCGCGCTTGTGATCGTCGGAGTGAATGCCATAATCTCCGGGCTTATCTTGAGCGCGGTAGGACGGCGCCAGAAGGAAACAGAAGCTATCATTAAGCAGATAAATAGTAAACCAAGCCGAGACTTGAGTTAGTTTGGTAAATTACAGCAATCTCCTTTTCAAGTCTTTTATAAATTTTGGTAGTACAATTACTGTCAGCGGTTCCAAGAGATAGAGGTAGTTGATCCAAGAATAGTGATATTCTTTTATGTATTTGACTTGTGTTTTTATGGACTGCCACATCTGAGACCTTTGTTTTTCGACTGATATGCCTTGGCCGATTGATCGATAACACAAAAACTCTGAGAGGTTGTAAAATTTCGTACGTGGCACGCATCTGAGCCACAAATCGTAGTCTTGGCCATAGAGGATATTTTTATCATATCCACCGACCTTTTTGATGAGAGCAGTGTCAAAAACCACGCAGCTGTGAGCAAAAGGGTTTCTTTTTATGATACTTTTTTTAATCTCAGCATCGGTTTTTTTTAGGCTGATCTTTACCTCCTTATTGGGCGAGATATTTATATAATTGCAGCCGACAATACCGTATTCTTTGTTTTCTTCCAAAAACTTTATCTGTTTCTCTAGCTTCTCAGCGTGCCAAAAATCATCCGCGTCAATGCGCGCCGTGTACTGCCCATTAGCCAAATCTAAGCCTTGGTTCAGTGATTTGGTGAATCCGATATTTGGATTGTTATTCAACAGTTTCATCGTATCTTGTCCGAATATGCTTTGCCATTTTTTTATTATCTCTGACGTTTGGTCGGTTGACCCGTCATTTACGCATACTATTTCAAAATCTTGGAAAGTTTGTTTTTGGATACTTTCAAAACAGCGATCAAGTGTTTGCGATCCGTTGTGTATGGAGATGAGGATAGAAACTTGAGGATTCATAGTTAAGTGTGGTTATTTAAGAAAAGGCTCCACTCCGTGGCAATTTTATTTAAAGAAAAACTTTCCCCAATAAATAGTTTGGCATTTTTTGAGAGGTTTTTCCTAAGTTCCGGATTTTCCAATATCGTTTTTATCGCTTTGTATATGGCTTCGCTACTTTTTGTCGGTACCAAGATTCCGGTTTGGTTGTTTTCAATCAATTCTTTATTTTCATTGATACCCGTTGTAATAATGGGCAATTCACAAGCCATGGCTTCCATTATGGCATTACTCATTCCTTCGAAAAGAGTGGGGAGAATAAAGAGGTTTGATATTTTGAGAAGATTTGAGACATCGGAACGTTTGCCGAGAAAGAGAATATTATTTTTTGATCGGTAACTTTCGATTTGTTGTTCGAGTTTTTTTCGTTCTTCGCCGTCGCCGACGAGGAGGAGTTTGAGTTTTTGTTTTGGACTGGATCCCGGGTCAGGCCCGGGATGACAAGTGGTGGAAGATGTTCGGAGTCGTTCAAAGGCCTCCAGGAGATACTGGTGACCTTTGTTGATATGAAGGTTGGCAACACAGATGATGACAAAATCATCCGGATCGATACCAAGTGATTTTTTCAGTTCTGAGTCAGGGGTGATAGAGTTGAAGTATTCAATATTGATACCGTTTGGGATGACAGTAATTTTTTCCGGTCGCACGCCAATAGTATCCACGTAGAAGTTTTTGACAGCTTCTGAGTTGGCAAGGTATTGGTTGACGAGTGGTCTGGTGAGCCATTCGAGGATACGCGCGACAAGATACTTCGGATGATTGTAAGTGGTACGAAGGAAGGGAATAATCGGGGTCTGGGAGATGTTACAGAGGGCGAGCCGTCCGAGCATATCGGCATGGAAAAGATAGGTAATGATGATGTCTGGGTTTTCTTCTTTGACAGTTTTTTGAAGCCGCCGGATTCCGGAGATATCAAAGAAG
>Ga0209211_10011039_pt1 | contig 11638 bp, 7 predicted proteins | sample RifGroA2_FD_183992 | JGI IMG/M metagenome (GOLD analysis project Ga0209211, IMG submission 183992) | Groundwater microbial communities from Rifle, Colorado, USA - Groundwater A2 (SPAdes) (version 2) | ecosystem: Environmental > Aquatic > Deep subsurface > Groundwater | place: Rifle, Colorado... | reverse complement strand
GAACTTCGTGGATCATTTTATCTTTTTCATCCGCCTATCAACAGACCGTGTCCAACGGTCAGTTTAATACCAGTTTCCAATGTGATCTGCTTTCTTTCAAGATCGACTTCCGGCGCCCTCGCGGAACCGAACACCAGAGCCCAGACAAACATGACATCCTTTCCTTTTTTCGAAACCACAAGATGCTGATCCCTCCGACCATCATGAGGGTAGGCGGGAACAAACTTCGTATCGCCGATCTCCACCGACACACCATCAGGCGAGTAAAAAATCAACCGCGCCGATTCCTTTCCGGATCGCAGGAGAATCTCCTCCATCCCGTTCACACTTCCTTTATGCTCAAAACTTCCCCAGGTATGGAGATTCCATTCCGCCGTTCGTTCTGCCGCAAGTTGAACCAGATCAACTCCGATGATAAGCGAAGGAAGATCGACATACATACTCCGGCTGCATCGCTCCACTCCGAGATGCGGCAGGTACGCGGGAGTGAGATCCGCGTTGACGATGTATCCGGATCCGACAGATCGAACCTGTGCCGCGGCAGGGATCACTTGCGGCGGATAGAAATCCGGTACCCACACCGTTGTGTCGCCGATCTGTCCTTTGCCGTCGATCGTCAGGGTGTTATGATGCGATGTGTCGCGGCGGTAACTTGGTCCCGAACCGTTGACGAGGATCGACTCCCCGCGGGCAATCAGAAAAGAGCCATTGGCCGGATCGGAATGCCCGTAGCCTCCGAGTTCCCCGTGCTCGTAACGACTACGTCCGAGCTGCGGGCCGGAGCGCATAGTAAAGAGCGTCGAACCACTTTTTTTTATACTGCGGATGAACACCTGTCCGCCATCCTCAAAATGAATGATCCCTCCAGTCGGCTCAACCGGCGCAACCGCTGGATTATAAAAGAGATACTCGTACACACGGCGACGCGGCGGAACGTGCCGGAAATCGACCCCCGCAGCGGGAAGATCAGCAAGGGTCGCCCCCAACCACTGTGCCTCCCCCCAACCTGTCTGTGAGGCGATCAGGTAATGACACCAGCTATCTCCCCCAACCCGGTATTGCGGATCGCCGAACGTAACGCCGTAGAGCAAATCGGGAGAGGTTGCCGCCGCGCGGAAGCGGGAGGCGTTTTTCCAGTACGGGGTTTTGTTCCAGTAGTCGAGTCCTGCACATTGCTTAAAAAGAGTCAGCCAGCGCAACAGAAACCCATGCTCGTAGATCCAGAGGTTGATCCCATGCGGAAAGAATCCATCCGCGGGCAGCATCTCCACGACACGTTCGAATGCTCCACGCAAGAACCCTCCCCACTCTTTCGCCCGGGGATGTTCCTCCCAAAAGAGAAAGCTGAATGCGAGCAGCCCCATCCCGCAACCAAGGAAGTGAGCCTGGGCGTAGTCGGTCCGGCCGTTGCCAAGATAACCCCAACAGATATCCGCTGTCTCCCACAATCGCTTTCGCACGAGCTTTTCCTGCTCTGCCGACAATTCATCGCGCAACCAGTCGTACCCGAGACAGAGTGTAAAGAGCACCTCGCCGCTCTGCGTATCGATCTTCAGCGGTTCGAACTCCGGGTCCTTCGTCAGCTCCACATAGTCAAGCAGAGCGCCGATGGCGCGTGCGCGGTTCTCCGGAGTAGGTTCAATCAGGTTCATAAAAGCGGAGAGGAGAACACGATCCTCCCCGAACAAACGTTCGGGTCCATCAAGCGTCTTGGACTCGGCCGTTTTTCCCGGTTGCAGGCTCCAACCTTCGAGAAAGTGAATGACATTTTTCCACCGGGCGGCATGTGTCGAGAGTCTTTGTGACCGAAGGGAGCTAAGATCATTGGCCGTGAAGAGAAGCTTAGGATGGGAACCGGAAACAGGAAGGTCGTCAATCGGAACCGGAATGGCGCGACGGTCTTCGATGAAGTATACCTCCGCCCTCAGGGGAACAAGACGGCTCTCCTCAATGACCAACTCGATAGTTCCCGATCCCTCCAGCAAGCACTCAAACCGGACGCGCAACCGGCCGGTGTCGAATTCATCTCCCCAAAAATCAAAAACTCCCGGACGCGGATTGACGCGGATTGACGCGGATGATGTTTCGTGATCAACAGATGCTGTGACGCGGATTTGCGCGGATGGCATCTCCGGTATTCCTCTCCAAGCGGGCCAGGGTCCGACACGGATGCCGGGGGGGGGTTCGTTGAATTCAAAATTCGGAAACGTGCAGGGAGACTGTTCGTCCGTTTGCCGGGCAAACCGGCAATGCTGAATGAGCGGATAGTTATCGGAACGAAGCGAACAAAGAAGTAAATACCGTCCGGCCGGGAGCGCGGAATACGATGCCTCGCACGAGGTCGGCGACTCGCCCCGTTGGCTGAAGGAGATCGTAGCTAGCAGACGCGGCCCCGAAGGAAAAACGGTTTGGTGGGAATTCATAATCAACTTACCTGAAAATGTCCCGAGACGTTTTTCCCCGCGAATCTACACGAATCTGCACGAACGAATTTCTTGCAGAGCATGGTTTAATTGCTATTGGTGTTGATTCGCGAAGATTCGTGGGCATTTTTTAGATCTCCTCTAAACACGGACCGGCTCTCCGTTTTCAGGGAAAAGAATCCGGTCGAGCTCCCCCGCCTCCCCTCTCACATCGATCGCGGATCCACGGTACGCAACCTTCCCGGAAAACGTCCCGCCACATCGGGAAGCCATGAGGGAGACGAGCATCCCGCTCTTTAATGGAGTGCAGGTGAGCCAGGTGCCGGCTGGAGCCTCGACAGGCCTTAAAAAGGAACTGTTTTCAAGGAATTCCAGCGTTTCGGCAATCGACCCCAGGACGGGCGTAGTTTCTTTGAGCGGACGATTCCGGAGGGTCCGTTCCGCCGCGCCGAAGATGTACCGAACGGCCGATCCCCTCTGCCGCAGAAATGCCGCGACCTTCTCGTCAATATCCCGCGGGTGGGGATAGAGAACGGCATCGTACGTCATTCCACCACACATCAGCTTCCCATTTTTCCAAGTCCCTCTTCGAGCCCACTCCGGAGAGAAAAGGTCGACCTGATAATGGGCGTCAAGCAAGGCGAGAATCAGGTCGAAGATCCTTTTCGAAACATGGTCCGCCCGGTTGTCCCCCAACGCATAGAGCGTTTCGACTGGGTAGAGAACAAGGACGTCCGCCTGAGGGAGCCGGTTCTCCGAAGTCCTGAAATGTTCCTTCAACTTCCGGTTCCAGACCGGGAAACCGTTCCACGTGCTGTGAGCCGGATAGCCTGGAAGCGGGGGAGATCCGAGAAACGTGTTTTCCTCGCCGATCGTCCCAACGGGTCCGTAGCAGTGCGCGAGCCAGCGTACGCCGAACAACGCCATGGCGTTCACGCAATGATGCATGGCCGCACGTTGGGATCCGTCTCCTTTGTCATCATCGACGGTCCAGAGGTTATTCCAGGCCACATGCTCTTTGTGCATCCGGGCAAGAGAGACTGCAGTTACGTTCATAGTCGCCAGGTTGGCGTACCATGGAGATGCAGAATCGGCAAGTTTGTTGACCCCTCCGAGATCGACAAACCCTCCGCTTTTTTCCTTCGAGCCTTGCCACAGATCCATGCTGCCGTGGTTCATATCCGCCATGTCGGCCGACTCAAAGTGCCACGTGTCGTGGATCCCGGCTTGTGTCGTTGCACCCCAGAGGCGCTGCATCTCCCTGTTCGTTGTGCGATGGGCCCCATTGACCGTTTGTTGGACGGCCCGGTAGTACTCATTCCGGACCGTACCATGGCTCCCATCTGCCGCCTCGAACGCGAGTTTCCACAACTGTCCTTCTATCGGCCCCTTCAGTTTTCTGCCGGCTATCGAACGGATGCGCGGGGACCAGGGATAGGTTCCGTAAGTGCAGGTGTAGCCCGGCTCATCCCACATGTGCAAGTCGAAACTGACCCCGTTCTCTTTGAGCGATCTCAGTTCGTCGAAGTACGCGGCCAGGTGATCGGGGTTCGAGTAATCAAAGAAATTTGTCCCCATCCGGAAGAACGGGGTGACGAACCATCCATCCCCCGGCGGCTTGAACCGGCCGAAGGCTTCCACATATCCCTCCTTGGCGTGATGGAACATGTGGGCATGAGGTGTGATGTCGATGACGTCGTTTTTTCCAAGAGGCCGATCGGTCCATCGGACGACATACACTTTCACAAGTGAGAGAGGAACATACTGGATGGCAACCTGGTTCATCGTGTGCACATGGCGCGGATGAATCCGGGACCGGACGTTGAAGCGGCCGTCAACGATCGGAGCGACGAGCGGATATTGTTCCGCGCGGGGAGCGTCGCCGTTGACGAGGACCTCCAGGCCGTTGAGTCCGGCAACGATCCTGTGCGCAACGAACCGGGGATCGGGGCCGAGCCAGTACTGCAGATTGTGCTTCCGGCAGAGTCGGCCAATTCTCGCGAGCGCCTGTTGCGCTTCGGCATCCCCCCACGAATAACGGCTGCACCGGACAAACACCGCGACGCCATCGAACCCGGCTTCGCGCAGATCGTTAAACTCCCGTTCAAGAACCGCTTCACTTTCTATAACCCGGTCGTTGACGGTCCAGACCATAACAGTCGCAGGAGCGTTCAATCCTTGTTTTTTCAGTGTTTTAGGTGTTTTCATGGGAGTTCTTTATACAATACGTTGTCAAACCAGGATCGGCCGGCGCCCCGTTGCTCAAGGATGAGATGCACGCGGTCCGGCTCGGGGGAGATTGGTGGAGTGAGGACTTCCAGTTCCGCCCATGCCTTGGTCCCCTTGAGCAAAAGAGTCGAGTCGTACCGCTCGTACGTGGAAACGTCAAAGAGATCGGGACTCCCTTTCCGGTGCAGGCGAATTGTGATCCGCGCCGATCCCCGGAGGTCGGCGGTCCGGACGTAAGCCGTCAGCCGATGACGTCTGTTCGCGTTAAACTCTTTTCCGCCGAATGCCGGACCGAGGGTCGTGGCGATCCATTGTCCGGCTCCCTCTCCTCCGCTCGCGATAGAGAGAGAGGAACGATCATCATACCCTTCACCATGGTCGACAGAGAGAACGACGTTGCTATCCTCCCTTTGCGAGGACCATGGCCAGAGATCGTGCCGTGTTCGTATCGTTTCCTCCGGCAGGGGAGAAAACCGGTTGATCCCCTCGACATAGATCGGCATCGATGCAAGATCGACCGGAGGACTCTCCTTCGCAAGGCGATGGAGTCTCTCCCCCTCCACATTGCGCAACCCGTAGAGAAGCCATGAGGCGCGGAACTCCCTCGGTCCTTTCAGCAAAACCGGCTCCCCACCCTGGCAAACGCGGTATCCGAAATGCGCATCCCACATGTAGGCGCAGAGGCCGGCCGACACCGGGGTTTCGGATAAAATCTTCACCGCCGGGTTTTCCTTTTCCAGGAGCCAGAAAAAATCATCCCCTTCATGCATCGTGATCGAATGTTTGTCCGAAGTCTCCAGGTGATGATGAGGGATCCGCGTCACCGCATCTCCATTTCGTACATAACAGGCTTGATAGCGTTTCCCCCTCCCTGTATCTCCCGTGAATGCATCGAGAGGGTACAGGTTCAAAAATTCAACCTCGCCATGGTCCGGATTGGGGGTCACCAGCCAGGCCTTGCCGGGAAGGATCTTCAATGCTGCATCGAACCGATAGGTGTACGTTTTCGTCGCCGGATCGAACTCCACGGTCAGCAACACTGTGCTTTCGATCCCGCCTGCTAGGTTGGAACCGGTGGCGCGCACCTGGAGCCTGTTCTCCTCCAACCGTTCCATCTTCACCATCCCGCGTGCCGCCGCATTCCGGTCGGGATGCTGGTGGTTCGCATACTGCATCCAGTACAGCGCGATGCCGACGTCGCCCCCGATCAGGATTGCCCCGTTGGCTGCGAAGCGGACATGGCAGAGGTGCAGGTCGATAATTTCGCAGAGGACCAGGTCGCCCGCGGTGATCCTGGCCCCGGTCGAGCCGAGCTGGGTATAGGAGAAATGCGCCATGGCGTTGATCTCTATCGGTGGGCACCGGCAAGCTGTTGCTCGATCTGTTTGCGGAACGGCTCGCCCAGGTTCCGATCCTGTAAAACTTTTTCGATTTCCTTTCGCGCAGCCGCGTTGATCTCGGGAACGGCCACGCTCAGTTGCTCAACCGGGATCCGGCGTGCCCAGAGCTGGTCGAGCTTCGGTTGCAGGCGCTCCATGATCGTCCCGGACGTCCAACTGGAAAACCGGACAAAGTACCGCGTATCGCCCCCATCATACCGTTCGCTGAGTTCCCACACTTCGCGAAATCCGGAGCCTTTGAGCTTCGGGTACCGCGCCTCCCAGCCTTCCACAAATCCCGCATCGAGAAAAACCGGGTTCGGTTGGTACAAACTCGCTTCGCTGACGATCCATTTCAGTGCCTCCCACGTGGCTTCAGGGTTCCCGGTCTTCGCACTGATCGAAAAACCTCCGCTTTCCGACCGAAAATAGCTTGGGGTTTTGTTCCCGAACCGCGGAAGGGGGGCGACTCCCCAGCGGATCGTGAGCGTTTCCAGGAGGGAGATATCCGGTACGGCCTCAACCAGCATCGCCACGCGCCCCGATTGCAGCATCTGTCGTGACTGCATCCCCATCGCCTGCACCCTTTGAAGGTCCGGCATGATCCCCTCGTTCATCAGGCCGAGATACTTCCTGAAGGCCTCAACCGACTCCTCCCCTATCGTTACGAAGAGAGCGTTCCTGTCAATCGGGGCGTTGTTCATCTGCTCGAGCGCTTCGACAAAGTGACTGCCGATGAAGATTCCGTATTGTTCCTTCCCCTCGGATCCTTTCTTGGTCAACTTCCGCGCAGCGGCAACCATCTGATCCCAGGTCCAGGAGGTATCGGGGTATGGGACTCCGGCTTGATCAAACAGGTCGCGGTTATAGTACACGCCGAGGGTGAAGACCCAATTGGAGAGGCTGTACCATCCACCGTCGATCGATTGCCCGCGTTCGATCGCCGATGGACGCAAGCGGTTCCTGAACGAATCCTTCCCGGCAAACGGGGTGAGGTCGAGAAGGTGTCCCTGGGCGGCGAGTTGATCCCGGACGACGCTGTTCGTGTAGAAAATATCGGGGGGCTGTCCGGCAGCGATCATCGCGTAAAGTTTCTCCTGCCCCGTGAACGGCGAAAGCTTGATCGAGACCCCGGACCGTTCCGTGAAGAGGGGAATCTCTTTTGTCAGGACCTCAATCTCCTGCGCATTGGCCGAACAGTTGAAAACCACTTGCTTCGACGACCGGTCGACGCCACAGCCGAGGATGATCAGCGTAGCGACAACGGTAAGCAGTGTAATCCGAAACTGACGATGCAGAGCATTGGCCATTTCTTTTTACCATGGTGGATTTTCTGGATCCTGTCGCGAGAGTGTATTCGTGGGCTAAAGCCCTTTTTAATTTTTGGCTTCCATAACCCCAACCTAAAGGTTGGGGTTATGGCAACCATCTACAATGCCTGACTGACGACCCAACATAATGAAGCGGGCGGGGGACCTCTGCTCGAGTGAACATCAGCGACTCAGGTTATCATCGTGGACAGCTTTCATAACCCCGACCTTTGCGTTTTCCAGCATCCCGCACAGCGGGATAGGTCGGGGTTATGCAATGTGAAAAAACTAACAGGGGCTTTAGCCCCTTCGGGACGGCGGCTGACGAATCTACCAAGTGGTCGGGTCGGCTTGCTCGCCATGCTACTGGCGGAGAGACTCGACCTCCATGTGAATCACGCGAGCAGCCTCTCTAGCCTTTTAATGCACTCGACCATGCAGCGGATGGTATGATAATTAACTTTCCAAGAATGGCTCATGTGCGTCCAGATCGGGGTTCCCTCGCGGGTCATCAGGGGCCACCACTCACCGATCCGGTGGTTGATCATCTTGTCGAACACGAACCGATGCACGTTCCGGTACGCCGGCCAGTACTCTTCGGGTCCAAATCTCAAACATCCCTCCAACATGCCGATCATCACTTCCGCCTGCTGCCAGAACTCCTTCTCATGGTCATAGACCCCGCCGGCGTGCGGTCCCTCCACGTACACACCGCCATACTCCTGATCGATGCCGTTGTCCCGCCCGTGGTCCATGGCCTGCTTGATCACCGGGCTGTAGTCGCCCCAGTGTGAATTGAGAACGTCCGTCGCATGGGCCAGAAGCCATGCGAACTCCACATTGTGGCCTGCGGAGGTGTTGTCCCCGGCGTGAGGTTTTTGCCCCCCTTCGGCAAACCGGTCCCACCCCCAGACAATGTCGAACTTGATCTGGGGAGCGACCTTCCAATCCACCGTGAACTGCGGAATGCCCGTTCCGTACTTCGGATGCAGGATCCTCCCGGTCAGGATCTCGATAGCTTCGATCAGGGTCCGGCGGTGAATGCTTCGGCCGGTACATTCATACAGGTTTGTGAATGCCTCCATAAGGTGCATGTGGACGTCGAGTGTTTTCCGGTCGCCTCCCTGTGGTCCGGAACCGCAGAGATCCCAGTTACGCTCGAACATCTCGAAGAACCCGCCGTGCATCGTATCGGTCCCGTATTTCTTGATGAGATCGAACGTCTTCTCCGCGTACTCCCGCCCTCGGGGATCCCCCGTTGCCATTGTGTACTCGGAGAGGGCGTACAGGGCGAAACTGAGGCCGTACATGATCTTTTTGTCGATCACAACCTCCCCCTTCCGGTTGGTGGTCCAGAAGAATCCCCCCTCCTGCCGATCCCAGAGCTTGTCGATCACAAAATCGACCCCGTGCTCGGCGTACCGGGCGCATGCGCCGGCCCCGTAGCCGGCCCGGTGCGCGGCCGACATCGAGTAGATCGTCCGCATCTGTGCCAGCATTGATTTCTCATCATAGCCCGTGTCGTTGCCGTCCCGCCCGAAGTGCGTATTGAATCCGCCGTTCACATCGTCCTTGCAGCGGTTCAACCAGAAAGGCAACAGTTCCGTCGTCAGGTGGGTTTTGCATTCTTTCAAGCAGAGGGAAACCTGGTCGCGATCCATGGTCATCCTTTCATGGCCCCCACGCTGATCCCCTTGATGAATTGTGACTGGGCGAGGAAGAAGATCACGATATTCGGGATCATCACAAGCAACGACCCGGCCATCAGCGTGTTCCACTCCGTCATGCCGGTCCCGACGATCTGCGATTTCAGGAGGTTGAGCCCGAGCGTGAGCGTGGCGTTCTCCGTGGAGTTGATGTAGATCAACGGGTTCACAAAATCGTTCCAGGTACCGATGAACGTGAAGATCATCACGGTCGCCATGGCAGGACGGGAAAGGGGGAGGATGATGCTCCAGTAAATGCGCAACCGGCTGGCGCCGTCGATCAACGCGGCTTCGTCCAGTTCCCTCGGGATCGTCAGGAAAAACTGACGGAGAAGGAAGATGTAGAAGGGGGATCCGAAGAACGCGGGAACGATCAGCGGCCAGAAGGTGTCGATCCACCCGATCTTCGAATAGAGAATGTACAGCGGGATCATCGTCACCTGCGCCGGAAGCATCATCGTGGCCAGGCAGAGGGAGAAGAGGGTATTGCGCCCGCGGAAGTTGAGGCGCGAGAACCCGTAGGCCACGAGGGAACAAGAGAAAAACGTCGCCACCATGACCGAGGCGGTGATGACCAGTGTATTGAACAGGAAGGTGTGAAACGGGAGAAGGGTCACGGCCCTGACATAGTTCTCCCAGTTCAGGATATCCGGCACCCAGCGGTACGGATGAGCGAACACCCCCGGCAAGTCGTGCAGCGACGTCGAGACCATCCAGAGAAAGGGGAACAGGAAAACCCCACTCAGGCAGATCATGACACCATACAGAACCAGGTATTTCCATGTCGACTGCAGGAAGATCGCGGAGAATGTTCCCCGGTTATCCATGGCCTCCCGTTCCCGTTGTCTCATCGTTCACCCGCCTCATAATAGACCCATCGCCTGGAGTACCGCCATTGAACGAGCGTAAAAACCAGGACGACCAGAAAAAGGACCCAGGCGAGGGAGGAAGCGTATCCCATTTTGAAATCCTGGAAGGCTTTTTTGTACAAGTACAGGACAAAAAAGAGAGTCGAGTTGTTCGGTCCCCCTTCCGAACCGGGGTGCCCTGCCCCGGTCATCACGAAGGCCTGGGTGAAGACCTGAAAGCTTCCGATCACACCGACAATGAGATTAAAGAAAATCGCAGGCGAAATCATCGGGATCGTGATATGGAAGAATTTTCGCGTTGAGGAGGCGCCATCCAGCTCGGCGGCTTCGTAGAGCTCCGGAGGAATACCCTGCAGCGCCGCGAGGAAAATGATCATCGTTCCCCCGATCCCCCAGAGCGACATGATGATCAAGGCAGGCTTGGACCAAGCCTCGCTCTGCAACCAGAGCGGTCCCTCGATGCCGAACCAGCCAAGGAAGGTATTCAACAATCCGAAATCCGGATTGAACAACCAGAGCCACAACACGGAGACGGCAACGACGTTCGTCACCGACGGGAGGAAAAAGATCGTCCGAAAAAGTTTGATCCCCTTCAGTTTGAGGTTCAACAGCATCGCCAATCCAAGAGCCAGAGCGAGACCGAGGGGGACCGAGAAGAGGACATAGTACGCCGTATTGTACAGCCCTTCATAGAACAGCGGGTCGTCCTGGATCATCGCTGTGTAGTTGTCCAGGCCGACCCAGGAGGGGGGCGAGAGCATAGTCCACGATGTAAAACTCAAAAGCAGGGAAGCGAGCATGGGTCCCGCGGCGAGCAGCACGAACCCGATCAGCCACGGGGCAATGAAGGCATAGCCCTGGAGATTCCGCCGACGGTCATGCGAGATCTTCATTGATCGTGCGCGCTCCTTGTGTACGCTTCATCCCCAAATAATGTCTTCGGCGTGAAGATCTCCTCTGCCCCCTCCCCCGCGTCGACGCGGAAGTGATCGATGACCTCCTCCTCACCGTTCCAGGTCCTCGAGAGGATCGTTTCCCGGAGGGGATCGTACATAAACTTCATGACGTCATGACCGCTCACGGAGGTGACGGACCGTATTCCTCCCTCCACCGCTTCGTCGACATTGCTTTTCGAGGCATGGGCAATAAATCTGTCAAAGGACGGAAACTCTTCAGCCGTCGCAAACTCGACCGCGAACCCCGTCCTCCACCGTCCGATCTCCTCGCGGGAAAAATCACGCACATCCCCCAGGTCATTGTAGAGTGAAACAATGAGATGGTTGTTCGCCCGCCAGATGCGCATCGTGCCTTCACCGGCGGACGGGATGACCGGGAGTGGGATGATGGCGCCGTACGTCTTGAAATCCCGAAAATAGATCCGCGCATCGGGGGAGGCCCGAAGCTCCACTTGCTCCACGCTCTTTCCCCCGACCACAAGCTCATCGAACGGGGCAGACTCCGTGAAGATCAAATCCATCCGAAAACTCGTCACCCCAAGATGTCCGGCCCGTTTTGGGGTGTAGCAGACGACCGCCCTGTTCCGGTGCTGGTAGATTCCCGTTCTTCCCTCTTCATACAAATAGGACGCATCGATTTCCTTTCCGGCGACATGGCAGTAGTTCCGCTGGCCCACAACGGCATCGTTGTAGACCCCGCGTACGAAGAACGACCGGAAATCCTTCAACGAACCGATGGTCGAAGACCTTCTCCAGCGGGCCATAA
>Ga0209211_10011037_pt1 | contig 11639 bp, 11 predicted proteins | sample RifGroA2_FD_183992 | JGI IMG/M metagenome (GOLD analysis project Ga0209211, IMG submission 183992) | Groundwater microbial communities from Rifle, Colorado, USA - Groundwater A2 (SPAdes) (version 2) | ecosystem: Environmental > Aquatic > Deep subsurface > Groundwater | place: Rifle, Colorado... | reverse complement strand
TGTGTAATCTGAAATTTTGGCTCTTTTATTCATACTTTCTCTATAATATCATAGAGTTTGCTAGTCTAGAGCCAAATTTATTAAATATTCTCATACTCCTTAGATTTCAAGGAGTGCCATATGTATCTGAACTTATGCAGTTTGGGTTAAAAAAAGACCGGCTAAGTCCTCTGTGAGTAACGATTCCTAAAGAATTGAAACTCACGAGTAGTACTCGCCGGTCAAGTTGTTAAAGCCGGCGATTATGAAGATTTTTTTCACTCCCCGACTGAATTTTGTTAATACTTTGCTAACTGATTGAGTGTTCTAATATGTTGTATTATTGACTCAATAGGCGGGCTAATCCGTAGCACAGGTTGATATCTCACGCCATTTTGGAATGTAAAAACATGGGCAATTTTTACCCAATCCCCAAATGGTAGAAATTTCAAACCGATAGCAGGAGCAAGCTCAAAATACTTTCTATCTCGATTCACACCAGCTAAACGCCAGCTGAATGAAAAATCCACTGTGACAGTTTTAAAATCATGTTTCAGAAACTGCGCGGTTAAATAAACCTCGTCCATATAATAGGCAAGATTTACTTCGCAATATCCGCCTAAGACATTTCTGAAAGGCCAACGAAGGCGAGCATTAAAATAGCTATCTTTATCGATAATGCGCGAACTTATCACATGAGAAGTGTCTGTTTCATCTCTCATTGAAACTATCTTAGCCGGATTTTCGTAACTTTTCTTGAGTACACGAAAAAAATTTAACTCCAGAACATTCCAATTCGGCACGACTAAAGACAAGGGATAAAATCCAGCTTCAATAGCCTCTTTGGGATACAAAGTCGCATGAGGTCCTTCAAATATCAGAGTGCCCGTATTTTTCGTGTACAAAAAATCCGGATCAATTTTTGTACAGTATTTTGCATTCACCGCCCACATTTGCAAACCAATATACGCACGATTGCTCGTTGGTATTGTTCCACGCAAACTATATGGATCCCCGGCGCCTATATCAATGCCAGCTCCTCCATCTTCAGATAATTTTAGCTGAATCGGAGGTCCTGAAAGTAGCCCCCAATATAACGATAGATTAGCCGTGGCATCATATACTTGGAACCAATCCGGTGATGCAAAAAAGTTATGTATAATAACCCAAAGCATAAAATCTGACGCGAATGCTGGTTCTTTCAGATCTTTTTGGCCTGTGTTACCAGTATAACCTCTTATTATTTTTCTTTCATACCGACCAAATGTGCGCGTATTAAATGGGTGATAAAAGACCTCAAATAAACCGAGAGTGACATCCTGAAAACGCAAATGTTCCGACTCCAGATTCAATATTGCAGCCCAAGTAGCATCACTTAACTGCTTCAGATCAACATCCTCCGCAAATTCACTGATTTTAAAACTACCCTTGCGAGTAGCTTTGGGATCGGTTTCTGTGAAGAAAAGCTGCATTGTTCCGGAAAAATCTTTATCGCGTTGTGGCGTCCCAATATCTTTGTATATCAACTCGTATACCTTAACCACAGGATTATTTAATTCATAAATAATCGTGTCCTTGGTAGCGGTTGGCTCTGCTTCTTCGCGATCAAAATCTTTCGTTGTCTTAAACACCCCGCCCGGAGCAGCTAAATAACCTACTCCGCCAAACATATTATCCACAACTTTATTTTGTTGCGGAACTTGTGCCAGAATACTGCTAGCAAATAATGCTAGTAAAATTACGCTGACATAAAACAGATTGTGTTTCATTGTGTTTACTCCGAATAAATTAAATTTATTATGTTAATAACATTTGACTTATTTTTTTTGACTTATTTTTAATGAATTATTCATAATGAATTATTCATAACGATCGCTTGAATGAATTATTCATAACGATCGTTTGGCGGAAATCTCAGTTTTTTTGTCACTGTTTTCCATTCTTTTGATTTTGCGTCACGCGCTTTAAAACTAATGGTCGCATAGACATCATCATCAAAAATAGCTAATGAAAAGCCCCTGATCGGAGAACTGACAATCCCATTAATAATATCAGAAAAATTTCCCTTGTTGCCAAAAATTGCTTCCGCTGAAACAGCGTTGAGAAGAATCTTAAACTCTTTATTAGATCTTCTAACAAATGCCATACCAGTCCCAAAGGGTTGAATTTCCGTATTATCATACAAATCATCGAGATCAAGCACATTTACCATCCCTATTTCCGACATGCCTCCCGGATTATAGTATGCTTTCGCATAGGTGACCGGATTTAATGACGGATTAAAGGCCGCATCAGGATTGTCAAGAACTTTGTAAGTAATTGGCTGTCCTTTGTTATCCTTGAGTGGTTCACCATTATCCAATAACAACTGAACCGTCTTGCCCTTATATTTCATAGTAATTTTTTCAGTTCTCATTTTTTGATTAGCTTCAACGCGTTCAACATCTTGGCCGTCTATAACTAATCTAACAGCAAAATTGTTATCAGTATTGGGTAACTCAATACTAGTAGCTGCGCGAAAAACAATAGCTCTTGAAAATTTTGTTTGAACGGGCATATCTTTCTTTGCCAAATAATCATCATAGTCACTAGTGGGGATAATTTTCTGAGTTTTGGAGTCGTAACGATCTCCAGGACGATCTTTTGGATGTTTTTTCTCCCAGTCTTTTTGATAATAGTCCACGAGTGCTTGAAGCGAATCTGCTCGCGCTTCCTGATTGCTTGAATAGTAGTATAAATTCTCGAACAACGACTTCGTCGCTTCCAAAGAATGATAAAATACAAAGGAAATTGCAATACTACTATACGCGAGAAAAATAGCAAACACAAACATCATCAAAAAAACTTCGGCTAACTTAGCCATTTTTTTGTATTTATCCGGCACTCGACGACTAATAAATCGTAAGCGCTGGGGAACAATGTTTGTCATAATTTCTGTTCTCCTATGTTATGCGTCTGACTTTTTGTCGTCGGACTTAGTTTTATTGGCAAGATCTTTTATTTCATCAGACGAAGCATGTTGTGGAATCGGTCCTGGAACATTTGAATATTTTTGACCCGAAGCCACCATAATGGATGACATTTCTTTAATTGCGCTATGTTGCTCAATCATAATATTTGTCTGTGCTCGGAAAGAATCGCCAATAATTTCTAGAGACTTATCCACTAAGTCAATATTGACCAATTTTAACTCTCCATCTCCAGTAGAAAAAGTTGCCATTGCCTTTCGGCCTTTATACCGAGCCCACAAATCATATTCACTGGCCATATGATTTACAAATTCTCCTAAAGCGTACAGGAATAAAACGAAAGCAACTAACGGCAGAAACGCGGCCGCTTCAAGCGCAAATGCTACTGCTAATTTCAAAACTTCAGCAGTATTTCTCACGCCTTCAATTACATAGTCGAATTTTTCCTTAATCATATCAGAGCCCTTTTTCATCTCAAGCGACTTATGCATTTTTGCATCAATTTTAGCCGCAGTAGCGCGACTTGCTGGATCTGCAGATGGTTTGAAACCCACCGTCCCAACCATGATTAATCCTACCAACACAAGGGAAAAGGTAACCATTGGAAAAGGCATACCACCTGTAGTTAAGGCTGAAATTATATTATCAAACGAATTGTATTGTTCCTCATCTCTGAATGATTCAAGATGAAGGAGTTTACGATATGCATAATATAACCAAATCCAACCAACTGTCAGAAACATTGGCGATGCGATATACATCGAAATACCGCGAATGGATTCATATCCAAAAGCCGTTTTCCAATAAGTCAAGAAATCGCCAAAGAGACCGCCAAATTTCATCGCGATGATGTATGGAACCATAATTGCTGGCTCATACATCCATGATATGAGTGTTACACCCAAAGCCAATAAAAATGGTCCGAGAATAATAACCTTGAAACTTATCGGCGAGCTCCAAAAACGAGCAGAAAGTATTCCATTTCCGCCAAAAAGCGAAAGGAATCGAATTGGTAATTCCCGATCATTATTCCGATCGAATATCAAAATGCTGTGTGTTGTCATTATATATACCTCCTAGGTATTTTTAAGATTTTATAATATTCCCCTGGGTCCAAGTGGGTGATACTATATAAACCTTAATTGTTATACTGATGTTGGTCTTTTGAATTAGCGGACCCAAGAAATGAGAAAAATCTGCATTTCTACTTCTACCAAAACAAAAGACCTTGTTTAATTAATTTTTTTTATAGACTTGTGAATGAACCTTTTAGGGTTCTTGGATATCTAACCACCAACCTCAAAATCTGTCAAGCCCCTCGTCAAGTATGCTAAAAATCCTCAAAAATAAGGGTTTTTTAGCGGTATTTTGTTATACTATTTTGTCAAATATTTAAGATTTGAAATTTTTTTGCTTCCCAAAGCGTACTTTTGCCCCCAACCCTACTCCAAAAAATGACCCCAAATCGCCCATTTGACATATGGACAACCTTAGCCTCCTCCTTCCCCGCCGCACACATCATATTGTGATGTCATATTCGTGCGAATATGACATCACAATCATCACAACATTAAAGCTGGCTCACAATATATTTTGATAAAACATTAATATCGGCTGACACGTGGTAAAACCTCTGAAGCTTGACCATTTCAAATTCCACCAAATCCGCCTGCCGTAAAATTGCCAAGTGCCGCGAGGTTGAACGAAATGATAATTTAATTTGCTTCGCAATCTCATCAACCGATAATGAGCGCGCTTTTATAATGCAACGCAAAATTGCCAGCCGCCGGCGGTTGGCTAGCGGTTTAAATATTTTTTCCAACTCCTTATCATCTTGTTTAATCATATAAATTTTGTCTGATGTCATATTCGCACGAATATGACATCGGTAATATTAAAATATCATAAAAATAAAAGTCAGGAAGACGAGGGTGAGCGAGGCAAGAATGGCTTCGGACTGTTGTTTTTTGGGATAGATTAAAATATTTAACAGCGCTATAAAAGTTATCACATAAAAACTTCCTGTCAGCGTGCGCGCGACTGCTTCTTGCGACAAATTCATATCCACGCCCAAGAGACGCAAAGTGTAGGCTTTCCACAAAGCCAAAACCAGACCTAAAAACATCACGCTTCCCCAGCGCAACCAATGTGGGTGATAGTTGTTGTCAGGATGAGGCAGTAAAATCCGATGCGCGACCATCCCCGCTTGTCTTGCTCTAGATGCCGCTATTTGTTGCAACTCTAATTTATCCATATATTAATTCTAAATCAAATCGCCGTATAAAGATAATAACTTTTCCAAAAAAACTTGCTCATTATATTTTGTCTTGGCTAACTGAAATCCTCGTTCGCCCAGGCTTTGGCACAGATGTGGTTGCTGCAACAATGTATCAATGGCTGCGGCTAAAGATTTCGGATCATTCGGCTCAACCAATAGCCCAGTAATGCCATCCTCAATCATTTCCGTAATCCCGCCTATTTTTGTGCCGATAATAGGCTTATGCAAGCCATAACTTTCCAAAATTCCATAAGACATATTTTCCCAGCACACGCTTGGGCCGATTATAAATTGCTGCTGTTTTAATAAATTTTCTCTCTCTGATTTTGATAAATTATCATAAACTTTATAGCCCGGCCTTTCAATTTCATTCTTTAAAGAACCCGAACCGATAAATGATATATTCCAAATTTTTGTCTGGATAAGCTTCAGCGCGTCCAATAAAACTCGCACTCCTTTTTCCTCAGACAACCTACCCGCAAAAGCAAAATTGCCGGCGCTGCTGTTAGTCGCTTCAAAATATTCGCTCTCCAATAAAAAATGCGGCATCACTTCTCCCCGCTTGAAATTAAAACCCGCTTCTAAAAATTTATTGCGATAAAAATTAGAACCAAATATATACGCGTCTATGTCGGTTTCATAGCGTCGGGCAAACTTATCAAATAACATTTGTATCACCACTAACAACGTTTTGAAAAAGGATTCACCCACGCAATTATGAAAAAGCGCGTTCAAATAATGCCCATAAAACGCGTGCCGGCAAATCGCACCGTTATGATAACAGACATAATTGGGATTTAATAAATTAAAATCATGCACTGTCATCACCACCGGAATATTATATTTTTTTAAAACCTTCAAAATGCTGGGCGTTAAATGATGATATATGTTGTGGAGATGCGCTACATCCGGCTTAAAATCCTGAAGCAACTTTTCCAAACAACGCGCGGCTTCAAAATTCCAAATAAAACTAGGCGCGGACAATAATCCTTTTAAACTAAAATGGCTGAAATCATGATACTTGGGAAAATATTTTGACCACGGCGAAAAGACGTTTTTAGGATGCGCGCTCGTAAAATGCGCCACTTCTACGCCCCGTTTTTCCAGTGCCGCGCAGGTCGAAAAATACGCCCGATCGGCGCCCGACGCCAAAAAATGCCATTTATGAATTTGCAACACTTTCATTCCTATATTGTAAATAAACTTGCCGCTAAATGAAAGTTCGATATATATTATGCTAAAAATAACCCAATCGCTTGACAAAATAATATTAATAAGCTATAATTTAATCAATAAAAATCAATTATTTTATAATTAAAAAGGAAAACCCATAAAATGAAAAAGTTGATGCTGATGGTACTGTTCGGTTTGCTTATGCCAGCAATCATATATGGACAAAGTAGTGACCGTAAAATTATTAAATTTAAAAGAATCCCTTTTGTCTCCCGCATGGATACAGTTATTATTGATGGGGGGGGTGGTCAAATATTATCACAGATTTTGAATTCAGAAAAAAACAGGGATACTATCAAAGAACTTGTGCAAATGGGACTATACGATTATTACCCTCCTGAATTTGACAACCATGCTGGCATTCAAGTTAAGTATGATACCAGCGCGTGTATTTTCGTGCTTCTGTATATTGATAATAATACTTGCCGGTGGACGGACCAAGAAATTCTGCGGTCGTTCCCAAAAGGTTATCGGCCGGCAAGAGGACTTGAACTGTTAATTTATGGTCAATTTTTAGAACTTCAAGATAACATCTTCCATATAGTCGCTTTAGGCGAATCTAGAGTTCTACCAAATGACCCAAAAAAAAGGCCACTTTATCTTCGGCGGGATAGACGATACGGCTGGAGCAATTTATCATGGGAATTTTGCGACAGATTTGATTATCACAGCGCGTTTTTGGCAATTAAAAAACTTTCAGAAAAACAGCTGAAAGAATTGCTGAAACGACTTCAAGAGCAACAAGAAACTCGCAAAAAACAACGGGGCAAAACCCCAGAATATGACCCAGAAAATGCTATTGGTTAGCGGCACAAAAACAACTTGAAGCGGCTGTCCTCCTGGGTGCGGCCGTTTTTTAACTTACCCTTAATTACTGACTATTTTAACGATTTACCCGTCGTTTATTGACAAAAAAACGATAATATTATAAGAAATAACCAACACAAAACTTCACAAACAACAAATTTGGAGGAATTTCCATGCGCTTATTACTACTCAACACTAGTTTTTTTTTCATGCTTATTTCACCTGCTTTGACGCAGGCGCAAAGAGTGACTAAAAATTATGGTCAAATCATTATTGAAGAACCCGCTTACATGGCGCCGTCCTTTGATTTAAAAATGGAGCAAAATAAAAAAAATTGGCGATTAAAACAAATTGCCAATGAAATAAAAAATTTGCAAACTCAACTAAAGGGCACGGCTAAAAATTCCCTCGAAGCTAAAAATTTGCAAAATCAAATAGATAGCCTTTATACACAAAAAGGTTATTACAACAAGTTATCCGTCAGCGCCAGTATTGAATTCGCTAAAAAAGCAGACCAAACAAAATTTGAAATTGAGCGACAAAAATTTAAGTGTGTTTTTGAATGGTTGGAAAACGCCAATCAAAATCTATCAAAAAAATATAATAAAAATGATTCGCTCAATCCTGTCGTCCGCCTGACTGCAGTTAAAATCAAAAATCAAGGCGCGCGCAAGAGCGACTTTGGTTTAGTTAATATTAAAGCTAAATCTCAAAAAAATTTATTTTATTTGGGGCTGGTGGATTCGTTAGAACAAGTACAGGTAGAGTGTGAGTTACGATTTCAATCTCATAATATCACTGAGATTAAATATCTTACCATAACACTTTTCCCCTCTGTCCAAACGATTATAATTTCCTCCGCCACTAATTTACTCACCATAAATACTGAAAATGGTGAAAGTTTAACAGACAGAATTGAACAGTATTTAAAATACGGGTCATTCAACTGATAAACGAATATTCTTGAGGAGTTGCATAATCGCAACTCCTTTTTTTAGAACACTGCGTCAAAAATTTGCTATAATGATTTTATGACGCTTAAAGGCAAAATTTTATTGGCTACTTCCGCTTTGCTCATACTTTTGGCGGGCGCGCTCGGCTACGCCATTTCGCCGACTGCGATGCCATCTTTGGCGGCCGTTATTGCCGGCCTCGCCATGCTCTTGCCTGTGGCCATTGTCTGGCCTGTCGGAGGCCTTTTTGGCGCGGTTTTTTTGCGCCATAGTTTGGATGTGTTTTCGGACTATAAGATTGCTATCCCCTTCACCACTATTGATATTAACTTGGCGGCCGGTTTAAGCATTTTAGTTTTACTCGCCTGCTTGATTTATTTTTTAAATTCCAATTTATCCTTTAAAAATATTCCGTTAAATAAATATTGGCTTTTATTTATTATCGGCATCTCATTATCTTTGCCGCTGGCGCAACTGCCCTTAACTGCTCTTCAAGAATGGTTAAAAGTAATTGTGTCGTTTTGCTTATTTGTGGTCGGCGCTTTTTATTTTGGCTTGAAAGAACATCGCGAGTGGCTGGAAAAATTAATTTTATGCGCGCTGATTATTCCGCTTATCATCGCCCTATATCAAATAGTCACTTCGTCCGGTCTGATCGGCTTCGGTCTCCCCTCCCGCGCCTTTGGCACTTATGCCCATCCGAACTCGCTCGCTTTTAATCTAGTTTTGGGACTGGCGTTGCTTTTTTATTTTTGGCGCAAGTCCCTTAAATATAAAAAAACTATTGTAGCTATTTTACTCGGCGGATTAGTTATGCTTCTTTTTACCTACAGTCGCGCCGGCCTTATCAGCTTGCTGGGTTTGGCACTAATCGTCGGTTTACTCGAATATCGCGCCGTCACTTTAAAAATTGCCGGGACGCTAGTGATTATTTATTTACTTTTTTTCCCCGTTAATGATTGGCTCAAAAAATCTTATCAAATTGATCTGCAAAATAATCAGCTGATCGCGCGCTTTACCAAAGCCGAAGAAGATTATAATTCCTTGGATTGGCGCACGGCGTTGTGGCACAACAGCTTGCAAAAAATTTCCCAGCGCCCTCTGCTTGGCTGGGGCTATGGTATGTTCGGACAGACTTTGGGTCCGCAAAACAACGAAGTGGACGAACCGGAATCTCATAACGATTATGTGCGGCTGTGGGTGGAAACCGGCTCACTGGGGCTGGCATCGTATATATTACTTCAGCTTGGTATTATGTGGGTCTTGTTTAAAAAATGGCGTTCTTATGAAAAGCGGACCTATCAAAAATTGCAATTTGCCATCTTGCTGGGCATACTGGTCGCGATTTTAATACAGAGCTTGTCCGATAATATTTTGCACACCACTTCCCTGCAATGGAGCTGGCTATTATTATTAGGCGCGTCTTTGGCAGAACCCTGGGCCTTTTCTATGTCTAAAAAATAAAAGCCAGTCACAAATTATATGACTGGCTTTCTGATTCAAGTTTGAATCATTAAATGTTTTATTGAATCGCGACTATTGAAGCATAGTGAGCGGTCGGCATATTTGGATTTTCAACTGCGGGATCGTTTTGCTTGATCCACAAATAAGCGGATTGACCGGCAAATTGTCCGTTTGAAATCTTGGCGGCGGGACAAAAAACGACTTTTGCCTTGCCATATGATTTCAACTTATTTATCCAATCCGCGGGACACGCAAACTTTTGGCTAAGCGATTTTCCTGAAACAGCTGCTCCCAACTGAAGATTCGAGAAATTGAAATAGTTTGGAGTGGTTTCTGTCCAATCGTTTTCATTGAAAATCAAAGCGAAGAAAAATCCTGTTTGACCCTCAAAAGCAACTCCCAGATCCGGCACGCCGGAAATGGGTTTGTTATTTGTAATGTCCCAAGGAGTACCTCGGAGCATATTGCCATCGACTGGCATGTTGTGGATCGGCGCCGTTAAAGTCAGAACATACTGATTGTTCTCGACTGTTATCGTTGCCGATGCCTGTGCAAATGCGCTTGCCGATGCGACGAATGCGATTAAAATCGCAATGATGAAATTTTTCATGATTACCTTTTAGAGTTTATTTGTGAATATTTTGTTTCGATTAGTTGAAGGAATCTCCTATCAACCATAGTTTGCCTGCCGTCATAATAAACAGCGGTCAAGTTATGGGAGATAACGGATGACTGGATTAACAGCGCGAAATCATAAGCCGTTAGGGCAACTTTTCTGTTGCCAGTGCCGATGATGATTGTATCCTGACCGCCAGTGCTACCACCGGTGCGATTGTCAGGAAACTTTGTCCAGCTGTATTGTTGAGATGATTGCGGATTATAAGCTGGTTGGCACATATTGGCCCACCACCTAATCATCGTCGAAAGCCACGACACGCCTAAATCAGGCCAAGCTCGACGGGCTACCACCGGTTCCCAACCCCAGACGGCAACATTGCCGTTGTAGTCATACATCCGCACTTCAAGTCCGGAGTCTGAAATCATGAGTTGGTTGTTGGCAAATGGAAAAGTACATTCCACATAGGCGGGGTGGTTGGCCACCGCCATAACGTAGCCGGGCAATTCATCATAGCCATTCGCCGGGTTAAACACTGTTTTGGACCTCAAATCCTGTCCAAGAGCTGGCGGAGGAACAATAAACATATTGCTTGTCCGCATCTGGCAAAATTGTTCCTGATTCAGAATTGCTTTTATCCTATATTGGAGCAAGACCGGTTTGTCGTACGGATGTTCGGGTGATGATAATGAACCATCGATCAAACGCCGCAGTCTCATAAACGGGCCAAACTGGTTGGCCGCATATAAAGCCGAGACATAAAACCAATCTTTGAGAAATATTCTCGTGCCGTTAAAACCAATCCTCGCAGTGAGTTTGGTTATCGGCCAAACATAATAGTTTGGAGCGGCACCCCGAAATTGAAACTGAAACGCCCAACAAGTGCCGGCCGAATCAGTGAAGTTGGAACCAATGGCCTTGCTGAATGATATATTGTTTAGATCATTGACATCAGAAACAAAGTCCTGAGTTCCATCCGGATAGACCACAAAAATGGATCCCACCGGAGAGGTCACGTGCATTTGTTGTGCCACAATCGGCGCCACAATCGAATCGATCGGGCCTTTATACTCAAGAGTATATGATTCTTTGGCGCCAGTTCCTGGATTATTAATCCCGACTGGGCCGTGCGAATATTCTTTTTCGCATCCGGGCCATAAAAATACGGCCGAAATGAGAAAAATAAAAACATATTTAATTTTCATGATCGTTGTCCTTACTATATTTTGTGAAATACTTCCGGGCTCAAGCTTGTTGCCCAAGCCCGGAGCAATTAATTATCTATCATTTTTCCTAAAACCAGTAGGAAAACGCCAGTGTCAAGCCGTAGACTTCATGCC
>Ga0209211_10011035_pt1 | contig 11644 bp, 24 predicted proteins | sample RifGroA2_FD_183992 | JGI IMG/M metagenome (GOLD analysis project Ga0209211, IMG submission 183992) | Groundwater microbial communities from Rifle, Colorado, USA - Groundwater A2 (SPAdes) (version 2) | ecosystem: Environmental > Aquatic > Deep subsurface > Groundwater | place: Rifle, Colorado... | reverse complement strand
GGAAGGCAGTTGTTTGGGTCTCAAGAAATGGTAATATGCATGTCCTGACTAATGAAGGGCAGGCTTTTGCCATAGTTGAGCCCATGAGTTCTGAGCAGGGAAAGTTTATATCTCCCCTTTTGGGAATTTCTAATCAAACTGTAGGAGGACTAAGAGATGTAAAAAGTGGGTCTCTCTTATCTGGGCGTGTCGCCAAAGAGAAACAAAACTTTTATCTCTTTGTCGCTCTGAAGGACTCACCTAAAGGTGGAAAGGTTAAGCCTATTTATAGAGAAAGACCAATAAACTTTAAAGATGGTTCTAGAGACACAAGAACCATAAAGAAGCTTTGGACAACGATGGAATCTGGTTCTAAGATGATTGCCGAGAGGAAATATGACGGGAGTCTTGTTTGGCTTGTGCGCGAGAAGGATGGAGATCAAGTTCAAGTTCTCAGCAACCGGCCAAAGATAAACCAAGGTAAGACTATTCCTCTTGGTAATGGAAATTCTTTAGGAATAAACAGAGCTCATTGGATACCTGGGGTTAGAGATCTAGATCAAGAAGTTATTCCTGTTGATACTAGAATCTTAGCTGAAGTTATTCCAAGAGACAGGTATAGAAAAAAGACTCATTCAAGAGTTTCATCAGTTCTTAATAGTCAGCCTGGAAGAGCTTTAGAACTTCAAGCTGAAGAAGGAGAACTGATTGTTAAGCTCATCAGAGTTGAAAGGTTTGGTGGGCGCGATAGGACTCAATTGTTCCGAGATGAATTGGATGATAGAAAGTTTCGTGAAGAATTGAGTTCAAAGTCTAGAGGAGTACTACATGTGCCAGAAGTAGCAAGAACACCTGATGGAGCTGTTAGGCTCTATGAAAGAGTTGTTCTTGAGGGTGGTGAAGGCATTGTAGTAAAGGGTGGAGCTTTGAATAGTACTCAATGGAAATTCAAAGCTAGACAAGAATTTGAGAAGAAACCTATTGGAATCTTTCGCGGTAGGGGCAAATACCGGAATTCAGCCGGAGGCATTCTCTATGGTACAAAAGTTAAGAAGCCAGGAAGGGTTGCTTCTGGTTTGACAGATGGCCAAAGACAAGAGCTTTGGAGTAATCCAGAGAGCTTGTTGGGTGAAGACAATGTCAAACAAGAAGGCGATATTTTGATGGCTTCTTCTCTTGATAAAGTTCCAGTTACTATTGAAGTTACTGGAATGTCTGAGAATGAATTCGGTGTGGTTCGTGCGCCAGTGCTTGAACGGATTAAAGTATGAGCTAAGGACGTATCTGAATGTCTCGTTTAAAGGCCCTGGCAGGCGTTTTAAGGCTAGATGAGGGCTTGCCCTATGTCACCCTAGAGGGGTGCTTGTCTTAAGGGCTTAAAACGGATTCTGTTGTTCATTTCGCTTCGCTTGTAAGCAGAAGTGATGTTTGAACTTTAAAGCTGTTTTCTTAATTCAAAACTTGAAGTTGAGAATTAAGAAAATTTTATATTGCCCTTTAGGGAAAAGTTAATAAAGTTGTATTGGCGCTATGATGTCTATTTTGGCGCCGAGAACAAAAAGGAGAGCATTTCATGGTCAACTTTTATGTTCAAGTACAGGAATAGGAGGGAGCGAATATGCTGCCATTGATATTGTATCTTGAAGAAAAGTACAAGCTGACTCGTGAACAAATTGCAGATGTTTGTTGTTTGGAATTGTATGAAGTAAAAGCCTATGAAAGAGGATCTGGAGGCTTGTCTCTTGAAGCTGTTGTAAGGCTTGGATGGGAGCTTGAAATTGATCCAGCGGTTATGGTTGCATATCATTGTCAATGGATGAGGGTGAATGGACTTCTTAAATGATTAGTCCTCAACTACATAAGGAATTGACCAAAGAGATTAATGTGTTTGGGCGGATCGTCAGTACATCTGCTAGTAGTACTACAAGGGGCGGCTTGGCTGTTTGGTCGGCAAGAGTTAACACCGGTGACGGAAAACAAACACTCTTTGTCATCTTTCTACTGAATGGAAAGATTACTGATGGTCCAATCAAGTACACGAAGAAAGGCCTAAAGGCTTTGATTCGGAACCTGATGTCGACCAAGGGAAGGCAATAATGAGTTCAAGATTCGAAGCTGATTTAAGCAAATATTCATTTGAATATTTGTTTGAAGAATATCTTCGGGTGCTTACAGTGGTTGAAGCTTTCAACTTTCCTGATAATCTTGTTGGAGTAGAAAAAGCTGTTGTTAGGAAGTATGACAGGAACTTGAAAATTCATGATTTGATGGCTCTAGCTCATGCAAAGTATATGGTTAGCCATGTACAGCATCAAATGGAACGAAATGAATTAGGCATACCTGTAAAAGATTTTCTGCTTTCTCTTATTTCAAAGAGAGCAAAGAGAGAAGGGAAAGGAATCTTTGCCTTAGGTGAATTGGCAAGGAGATTGAATAGAGGAATCATCAGCAAGAAAGGCATTCAACTTGATTTGAATTTGTATTGTTTTGTTTTGAAGTTGTTCAAAGATGAAGGAGTTGATTTGTCTGATGATGTAAAGTTTGCAAGAGTATTGTTCATGGATGTGAGATTGAGAGCATTGCAATTGAAAGTTCTTGTAACTGCTTTGAACTTGTTGATTCATGAAGATGTTCCGAAAGATTTTGATGATAAATGATTATATTGTCTATTAAGGGAAAAGTTAATAAAGTCTTAATATTGTTAAGGCTTTATATTTTCTATTTTCTTTGGCGCCAGTGGTTGAATCGTCAGATTCGATATAATCGACAGTCAAGATATGGCACAAGTCGAGATATGGCTCAGGCCGCCAAGAGAAACAAAAAACTTTTATCTCTTTGTAGATGAATTGATTTAAAGCTTTGAGTGCTTTGAAGTCGTCGTAGGATAGCTCAAATCTTTTGATTTAAAAGGATTTGAGGTGTTCTGCGGGACACCAATTGCGTGGTGAAAAATGCTTTCTCGCAATTACAATACTGCATACGAGAAAGCAAGTAGCCATGCATTACTGGCCAGGGGAACGTGTAGTTGGCCATGCTCAAAACTTTTACAGTGTCTTGATAAAAGCTTTTGCTTTCAGGGCTAAAGCTTTTATCTGGGCAAGCTGTTAAAGTTCTTTGGGCGTGGGTCGAAACTGATCGGATGAAAAGGATAAGAAATGAAACGATATTTCATCTCTGGAAATCAAGAAGCTCAATCGGTGAAGTTTATGGTTGTGCTGGAAAAGGTAAGGACCCGTAAGGGAAATGGCTATCCCTGTGGTGTGATCTACTACAACGGGAATGATATGGATTGGGTCACGTCAAGAGAAAAACTGACGCAGAGCAAACTGAATCGTATGGTTGAGATGAATCTGGAAGTGAGCCTGGACACGTTCAATGAGCAGATTCGGGAATGTGAAATTCATCAGTGTCTCAACAGTGAAGGGATCTGAAAATGATTTGTCCTAAGTGCAAAGGTGTGAAGGATGGAACCGGTCTGGACGCATGCTATTGTCCAGAATCGGTTGGACATGATGATTGCGATGGTTGCAACGGATATGATGAATCCTGTGGAGGATGTGCTGGGCACAAAGGGACGCCAAAGAAGGCTCCGAAGCCCAAGCGTGATCCGAAAGAAGAATGCCGAAATTGTGGCATTCGTGGTGGCCATGATCAAGGCTGTGGAAGCTTTGATCCTGATATCGATTGGCAAGAGACAGAATGCCCGACCTGTGGAAAGAAATATTGGCCCAATGATCCTCGCTGGACGGAACATCAGGATGGGACGTGTTGCGATCCCTGTAGCGGATGTGCTGATTGTGACTGAAAGGAATTGAAATGACTCTCGAAGAACGGATGGAAGCAATTCATGCTGAAGTGCTGGATCGAAATTTGAGAGATGAAGCAATGAGGCGTCAGTTGCCGATTGCTTTGGTTCGAAAAGAAATGATTGAAAGAGTTCAGAGAGAGAATGAAGTGAATGGTGAAAGGGATCAGAAGATTCGTGAATGGTTGAACGGTGAAGTGAATCACTGAACTTAACAGTACTGAAAAGTATTGTTGTCTTTTGGCGGCGGTGCTCAATTCCTTATGGAAACTACAGTTTTCGAAGTCCTTTTTAAGTGGAGAGTAAAAGGGCTTTGAAAACAGTGAGTTCTGAATGCTTGGAATAAGGCCATTGAGAATAAGCTCAATGGTCTTATTTTTTGTTAGGGTTAAGGAGAAAAGTGATGGGGTTGGATTTAAAGACAGCTGATGAGTTGGAAGAGTTTGTCGTGAAGTGGTTGAGGGATCGTCGACGTTATCACGGGGAAGTGTTCTCGTGTCCGGTTGAATGGATCATGATGGAATTGGGCCATCAAAATGGTATAGTTGAGAGTAGTTACCAAGGAGTTGCCGAGAGTGCTGAGGTTGATTTTTCTTGTCTTGAGTACATCGGACTCAATGATCTCGTCAAAGAAGGGGTTTGCCTTGGCGAAACCCTACATGAGTTGAATTCGGGTGGCGATGAGTATGGTGTTTTTTACCAGTTGGTATGGGATTTCCAGCAGGTGTTTAAGTTGGAAGGCATGAACCGGCTTGATAAGGCATTCGGAAAGGCAAGGATTTATCGGAAGCCGTGCTGGGATGACGCAGGCCATCATGAGCCTGTTTTGATCGGTGAGGTTGGAGTGTATATCTTCCCCGATTTGAAGATTCGTGTGGTGGATATGCGGTTGAAGGATACTGCTAACAACATCAAGCGAGAGTGGGAACGAGTTTGGGTGGATTGGTTTGTTAAGAGGTTGTTTTAATCGGTAGATGAGATAAGAACCCCTAGACTTTTAAAGTCTAGGGGTTCTTTGTTTTCTTATGCATCTAGGATCGAGGAGAACTCAGAAAATGCCACGCACTCATGTTAGTAAGGTTGGCCAAGAACAAAACCTTATCAAAGAACAACTTAAAGCAATGGTTCCATTTGAATATCCTTTGGAGAGTGAAGTTTTTACTCTCTTGGTAAAAATGGGTTTGCTTGGTGAAGCTGGTTTTGAAGATATGGAGAGATTTGAACATCTGGTTCGGTTTAATCGTGAAGTCATGATGGAGAAGTTGGAGGTTTTTTCGTTTTTGGCGGTGGAGTTACACGAAATCAACAAAGCCAAGCTCTGTAAGCTGATGCTTGGGAAGTCTCTTCAGGAGTTGTACAAGGGCAAAGAAGGTGCCTTTGCTCCTGGGTCTTCTGAAGAAGGAGGCAAAGCCCATTGTAGTAAGTTCCACTACACTGGTATTGCGGATGCAGTGGCTGATAGGATTATGAGAGAACACCTTGGGTATACAAACGAAGGTGGAAAGCTCCTGACTCAGAAGATGAAGGAGCTTGGTGTTAAGTCTTTGTCTTATGGCCGTGGTTGTAGGACTCAGTTGACGAAGGCTGAGTGGTTGGCGCAGTTGGCTGTTGAAGCCAAAGAAGGAGCTGAGTAGCTATGAGGTGTCCGAAGTGTGGTGGTATCAAAGGTAAGTTTGTTGCTGCCCTTGGAGGGTGTTACTGCAAAGAGTCAGTTAAGGTTGAGCAGGTAGAAGAAAAGTCTTACAAGAATTGGGAGATTGATGTTGCATGGGGAAAATTTGAGCCTTATGTAGATCATCGTGATGAGGTGTCGGTGTTTTTGGGGGCAATTGGGCTTCAGAATTTTGAGCTCGTGGTGTCAAGGCTTTCTGGTAAAGCAAATTGGTATCATATTGTCTTCCGCGTACAGACAGCCTTCACCACTATGGATAAAATTTCAGCTAATTTGTTCCCTGATGGCGGCATTTTGATTTGCCGAGGTTGGGGCAATCAAGACGATGCTTATGAAATCTGTAAAGAAGAATGGAGGAAGGTTTAGCTATGTCTGACATGGTGCTTTTGTTTGGTATGTGTCAATGCTGTGGAAATCCTAGCGAATATTGTGATTGTACCGTGATGGATATTGCAACGTATTTGAAAGCAGAGAAGGCGAAGGGTTGGAAAGAGGGCTGCGCTGGGCAGTTTGGCCTACCACATGAAGAGATTGTTGAGCAGATTGTTAAGGAAGAAGAACCTTCTGCTAAACCCATTGAGGTGTTTTGTTTGGTGAGATTTGGGGTTGAAGAAGGTAGTTTCTTCTTTAGGGCAAGTAGGAGTCATCGTAACATGATCGCTTGGAGGGATGCAGGAAGACTTCAATTGGATTATTATGTGACTGTCTGGGATGAAGCTGTTCTCACTTGGTGGAGAGCAAGAGAGCCAGATGCAGGGTGGCTTGTTGTGTTTTGTGGCGATGAGACTCCTTTGGAGATTTTTGGAGGAAAAGTTTTGGCAGAGGATGTTGTAAACATCCTTAGTGATGAGAATCGTAAGGCTGTTTACATGGAGAGTGGGGAACTTTATGATCTGTTCACAAAAGAAGGCCGAGCAAAGTGGTATGCTGTTGCTGAGTATTCGGGAAAAGCGAAGTTGAGTATGGTGGACAGTAAGCCATGATATATCGTAGGTACAGAGATATTGTGACAGAAGGTTCTGACAGTAAGCCTCAAGTGGCAATGTTCTATGCTGTACGTTTTTGCAATGGCGGTGGGTGTGAGGATTGGGATCTTGCCATTGCCATTGCTGGTTCTCGTAAGGAATGTAGACGTTCGGTTCGTGTTAGTGATGTCGGTATTGTTCAAAGAAGACGGAAAGGAAAGGCATTGGCAGACTGCGTGACTGGGAGGCATGGGCTGAAGGGTCTGGTTGCTTTGAAAAAGATGCTTCTTGAGTTTTTGTCGGTGATAGAGAAGTGTGGGAAGAGTGTTGAGGTTACTGCAACTCCTTATGATGAGAGGAGGGAGAGAGTTTATAAGTATTTGTTGAAGTGTGGTTTTGAGTATTTTCCGCCGTTGGGTGAGTATTTTGGCAGACATGAGGAAAAAGCGGTTGGTACGTATTGGTGGTCTAATGAAAGGACGTCACATGGAAGCTAAGTATTTTCTTGGTCTTACTGTAGGGTTTGGTGCTTTTGTTGTAGCAATTGCTTTGATTGGATTGGTGTTTGGAGTTTGATGATGAACTGCGAATGTTGTGATGAATACCAGATGTGGCTGTATGTATGGCCATCAGGAAAATTGGATATGGTTGTAGGTGCATGTGTTGATATGTCTGACTTTATTGAAGCTTGGGCAGAAATGGGGATCGAGGTATGAGCAAGAAAATTCGTTTTGGTGATATTCAACAGCAGGCATTGTCCTGTTTGTTTGATTGGTTGAGTGATCCTGATGCTTATAATGAAGAGCTTTATGGTTATCAGGTGAAGTTGAGTGTTTTGGCGCTTGAAGAGTCGAGAGCAAAGGCCCGTATACAGTTGCCTTTGTTCAAGAAGGGGTTTTGATATGAAATTGCGGTGTCCCAAGTGTAAGTATGTGGTCGGTGGTGACTACCATCTTGGTGGTTGTTTCTGTGGCCATGTGTTTGATCCTGTGGATTTGAGTGCTTTGTTGAAGGTGCTGAATGATGAAGTTTTGGATTCTGTGCCTGAGTGTGTTATGTGGAATCCTGTGATATGGGCAAAAGAAAGCGTGTATGAAGGTGACGAGAATGTTTGGTTGGTTACCTATCATAGCCACCTGTACAATGTGGCTGAAGGGTATTGGGAATACAGCATGACTCGTATGGTTGTGCAGTTTGCCAATGGTGGATTTAAGAATTTGACTGAGAAAAATAAGTATGATGATGAGTATGATTTTTCTCTAAATGGTCCCGTCACGAATCCACAACAATACAGCGATGAGTATGGTAAGGTCTATTATGATGTGACGACAGGAAAGCCTGGAAGCGATGCGATTCGTACCAAAGTGTGTGATGTTCAGCGTAGTGATAAGATTGGTGGGATTGCATTTTGGCGTGCGCATTATGCTTTGAATTATGCTCAGCAGGTTGATGGATGTTATCATCCCGAAACATGGGCTGCTGTTCAGGGAGAAGCTTATGCTGTGCAGGAGTATCGTGATACCATCGTTGGGACACCCTGAGCTTTAAGAGGTATCTGAATGACGGTGTATAAAGCTGGCAGTCATGCCAAGTTGAATCTTGAGCTTTTTCTTCGGCATAAGGCTGGGGACAAGAAAGCTTTGGATGAATTGCTTCTTGGTAATAGGCCTTTGGTTGTTCAGATTGCGACAGCTGTTTGTCGAAAGTATCTGAATGACATGCGTGTTGCCTTGGACGATTTGATCCAAGAAGGTATGCTTGGTTTGTGCAGAGCGATTGAGAAGTTTGATCCTGAAAGGGGTTATGCTTTTTCGACTTATGCATCAAGATGGATTTGGAATAAAGTGGATATTGCCGCGAGAAATGCAAAAAGCCCAGTGTGGGCTGGTGGTAGTCTGAAAAATCACCGGGATCTTCTTAAGACTGCAATGAATTCTGGATCATTGGACCAAATTGTTTTGTGTGGAGAAGAAGGTGGAGTTCTTGTTAAGAAGGATCAGTTTGTAGCTGAAGATTTTAACCTTTTGGAGAAAATCGAAGCTACTGAGATTCTTCGTGTTTGTGAAGTTTATCGTGCAGTGCTGAACCCTTGGGAACAGGATATCTTTGATAACCGTGTTCTTGGTGGTTTTCTTGGGATTGAGGAAACCAGGGCTGAGGTTGCTGCCCGTTGGGGTAAAACTGGACAGGCAGTTTCTTTGATGGAGAAGAAGCTCCGAGAAGAATTACAGTCTGTTCTTATGAACGAATTTCAGGATTGAAATAACAAGAATCGGTTTTAAGCCCTTTGAAAAGTCCTGCTTAGGTGGCACCCTATGGCGGGTGTTTTGAAGGTCTTAAAACGTAGCTGAGGAGACGAAGGAGGCATCCGATGGCTAAGTGCCTATCGTGTGAAATGAAGTATGGCCCCAAGACCAGTGGTCTTGGGGGATGCTATTGTTCCGGTGATGGGGCACGAAGCGTCTGTACGAGTGTGGGCGCTTGGTAAGGGTTTGGAAGTCCTGGCATGGAAGTAGAGGTCCAGGTTACGAAGGTGGGCCTATTTATGGCCCGGATAGTGCTCATGAATGGTGTTTGGAACTGGGGGCTTTGATCTTTGAAAGGATTGAAAAACCATGAGTGTTTGTCGTATCTGTGGGTATGAGCTTTTGAAGTATGAGAACATGTGCCCTGCTTGCTACACGTTGCGAATTCCTTATCTGAACACTGAAAGGCTTGCTCGGGTTGACCGGCTTGGCAAAGGAAAAGTGAAGTGTCGCAATTGCGCAGAGTGCAATTGCAAGAAAGGCAAGAAGCAATGAAGCGTTGCCTAGTATGTGGAGAGTTGCCAGGGGGTCGTGGTAGCGGTAACCCCTTTGGCTGTTGGGGCCACCCAGGTGATTTGGTGCCTGGCACTCAGGTTGCTGGAAAGCTTAATTTGGAAGGGGCCGTGTGGCGATGGGCTTGGCCTGTTGATGGCCCTTGCCCATTTTTTGAAGAAGATTGGAGGGAGCGTTATGGTTCTTCAAAGAACCACCGTTGGGAAGAGAATTTGGTTTTAAAAGAGGGTGAAAGGTGTGATCGCAGTCAAGGAAAATGCGTTTGTTTTTGGCTTGAGGTCAAGACGAAGGATGGTGAGATCCATCAAATCCATAGCGTCGAGGGGCTGAGGGCTATGGTTGATTTGAAATGAGGCGTTTGTTGTGTCTCTGTTTGTTTTTGGGCGCTTGTGAAGATAAAGGTCTTCAAAAAGTGGACGAATGTGCTTGGCTGAGGTGGAATGCTGCTTTGATGGTAGTGCAGGTTCCTCTTGAGCCGATTTGGAAGCAGTGTTATCGTGAGATTGTTGGAGAATAATTGATGATGATTTGGGTTTATTTTGGTCTGCTTGGTTTGACACAGTGGGCTGTCATGTCGAAGATGATCAATGAACTGGTTAACGCTTTGCTGGAAGAGCAAAACGATGGAGGTGACAAGTGAAGGGTTCTCATTACAATCGGGTGATCGGGGAGTCCCGGAAGAATTGTGTGGGAATGTTGGGTGGATATCGTGAGATCCATCTAACGACTTTCCGAACCATGAAGATTTACCGGTCCGTTCTGGAAGGTAAGGACTGGCGGGCCATTTGTCGGCGCTGTGAAGGCAAAGGCAACCTGGAAGGGGTTGGCTGGGCAGTTGAAGATCGGTATTCTGATGGTGGCAAGAAGTGTTTTGCTTGTGACGGTGATACGAAGTTCAATCTGCCTTCGTTGCAGAGCACTGGGCAGTTGATTGGCGTGTGGATGTTGGATCGAGTGACTCGTGGGCGTTTGATTGAGATCAAGCGCGTGGCGATGTCAGAGACCGATTATCTGAAGGGTTTGGCAGAGAATGCTGATGTGGATGTGGATGATCATGCTTACGAGTTGAATTTCTTGAAGACCTGGGAGTGGGCGTTTCGGCGTTACTTCATCGCGGAGAATGGTGGTGAGTTCTTCACCAGCAATGATCCGAGGATGAATACGTTGAAGGCGTTGTACGCCAAGCAGGTGGATTTGCGTCTTCGTAAGAAGAGTGGCAAGAAGGTGTTGGTTCCTGATGAATTGATGGAAGAGCCTGAGCTGATGGATATGGCTGAGCGTGGGTTCACGGCCCAGGGGCTGTTGGATGAACTCACTCGTCGTCTGAGTGAGAACCAGTAGGAATTTTGGATATGGAGCAAGACAATTTTGTCTTGCTCCATACTTTTCTTTTGGCGTTGTAAACGCCAGGAAGGGTTAGGAAGAGGTTATGGATATGATGATGACGACTGTTCAAGCCACTGCTGTGGCTGAGTATAAGCTGGCGGTAAACAAGTATTTGGAATTGTGGGCTGCTTGGACGACTGAGGACAAGGAGTCAGAGGCGGCTTATCTTCAGGCGCTTGAGGCGCTTGAAGAGGCCGAAGATTGTATGAACGAGTGTCATGGTAAGTTGGGGGACGTTTTTAAGCCTTAACAGTGGTTTTGTAGAACTGCCAAGAATTTTCTTGGCAGTTCTACAGGTGGTGCTTAGAGTGCCAGTTTGTTCATTCGCTTTGTTCACGATTAAGGTACGAAGCAGCTTGAGCTGCGAAGTAGAAAGGTTGGTCAAATGGAATTCATTTCTCGTTTCCATATCAAAAATTTCCCTGGGCTGCTGGTGAGGATACTAGAAGTATCGTATGACTATTCTTATGGCTGCGTCTTCTCGGCTGTGACGGATCGTCCCCATTTGGCTTGTCCTTATTGTGGGTCTACTCAGGATAATCTCGAAGGACGTTTTGTTGATCTCGGTCTGAGGATGGCCCTGGTCCCGCACAAGAGCCATGGCTTTATGAACAGTGTTGGGACTGATGGTTTTTATCTTTGTGGTACTGGGCTTGAGAGCCATGACCGTGAGATGCATGCTTCGGTGGCGCTAACCCAGTTGGTGTCAGCGGTTTTTGATTTGTTGAAGTGGAAGTCGATGACCGCCGATGAGGCTGCCAACTGTGTGGAGTGTGAATGCGGGGAGCGTGCAGTGATCCGTGTTGGCGGTGAGTTGCGGTGTGGCAAGTGCATTTACTGGATGTCCAATGTGCAAGAGTATTTCCATGGTTTCAGTAGATACCCTTTCCTTGACGCTGTCCATGCCATCTGTGGCAAGATTTGGGATCGGAAGAAGGTCAGAGATGTTGTGACTGGTATGGATCGGGTGAAGCAGTATGGGACTCGTGGGGGTGTCGAGTTTCTGGATTCGGCGACT
>Ga0209211_10011034_pt1 | contig 11644 bp, 6 predicted proteins | sample RifGroA2_FD_183992 | JGI IMG/M metagenome (GOLD analysis project Ga0209211, IMG submission 183992) | Groundwater microbial communities from Rifle, Colorado, USA - Groundwater A2 (SPAdes) (version 2) | ecosystem: Environmental > Aquatic > Deep subsurface > Groundwater | place: Rifle, Colorado... | reverse complement strand
CTGGTGAAACTCCTTTTGAGGTAATAATAGGGGCGATTCTTACGCAGAATACGTCATGGGATAATGTGGAAAAGGCTATAGTATCTCTTAAGGCATCAGGAAAGTTTACACCGGAGGGGTTATTTAGACTTCAGACAGACAAGCTTGCCCTGCTCATCAAGTCCTCAGGATATTTTAATATCAAGGCAAAACGCCTGAAGAATTTCCTTTCCTTCCTGTTTAATGATTATGAGGGGAATATAGACCGTTTGTTGAAGGAAGACGGCCATCTACTACGGCATAAACTCCTTAATGTAAATGGAATAGGCCCGGAGACTGCTGATTCAATACTCCTGTATGCTGCGGAATATCCCATCTTTGTTGTAGATGCGTATACTAATAGAATATTCTCAAGACATGGATATATACCTGCCGATGCTACTTACCATCAGATTCAGGAATTATTTGTGGGAAACCTTCCGAAAGATACTCAACTATACAACGAGTATCATGCCCTGATAGTCAGGGTGGGTAAGGAGCTATGCAGGAAAACCCCGCGCTGCAACTCCTGCCCTATAGAGTATGATTTGCATAAGAATGCTAAAAATGCTATAAAATAAAAGATGTTCGACTTCTTTAAAAAGATAATAGGCACAAAGAATGAGCGGGAATTAAAACGCCTTGATGAGACCATCGCCGGCATAAATGCCTTTGAACCTTCAATCTCTTCGCTTTCTGACAGCGACTTAAGGCAGAAGACAGATGAGTTCCGTTCAGCTTTATCTGCGGGGAAGACCATTGATGACATTATGCCGGAGGCATTTGCCGTGGTACGTGAGGCATCCAAAAGGACTATAGGCTTACGGCACTATGATGTCCAGTTCATCGGTGGAATGGTCCTTCATGAAGGCAGGATTGCCGAGATGAAAACCGGTGAAGGCAAGACCCTCGTGGCAACATTGCCTGTATACCTAAATGCGCTTACAGGACGTGGAGTTCATGTTGTAACAGTAAACGACTATCTGGCAAAACGTGACAGCCAGTGGATGGGTGAGATATACAAATTCCTTGGACTCACAGTTGGGGTTATTCTGCATAGCCTGAATGACAGAGAACGGCAGGTATCGTATGCCTGTGATGTTGTATATGGAACGAACAATGAGTTTGGTTTTGACTATCTCAGGGATAATATGAAGTTCGACGCATCCACTTTTGTCCAGAGGGAACTTAATTATGCCATAGTAGACGAGGTGGATAGTATTTTGATTGACGAAGCAAGGACCCCGCTGATTATCTCAGGTTCTACTGACGAATCTACGGATAAATATTACAAGATAAACAAGATAATACCTCAATTGAAAAAGGAGGCCGATTACACGATTGAAGAAAAGACCAGAAGTGTGGCATTAACAGAAGATGGGAATGTTCATGTCGAACGCCTGCTTGGACTTAATAACCTTTATGACATAGCTAATATGGACATGGTTCATCATGTGGTTATGGCCCTTAAGGCTCATATCATCTTCAAACGTGATGTAGATTATGTTGTGAAAGATGGCGAGGTTCTTATTGTTGATGAGTTTACAGGACGGTTGATGCCAGGGCGACGTTACAGTGACGGATTGCATCAGGCATTAGAGGCAAAAGAAAATGTGACGATTGCCAAAGAGAACCAGACCCTTGCTTCTATTACATTCCAGAATTATTTCAGGCTTTACAATAAATTAGCCGGTATGACAGGTACTGCAGATACAGAGGCTACGGAGTTTCAGAGCATATATAAGCTTGACGTTGTGGTAATTCCACCGAACAAACCTATGATCCGTGCTGATAATGCGGATCAGGTCTATAAGTCCGAGCGGGAAAAGTTTAATGCCATTGTGGATGAGATTATAGATAAGAATAAAAAGGGGCAGCCTGTTCTGGTCGGGACGATTTCTATTGAAAATTCCGAGAAGCTGGCAGACCTTTTAAAGAGAAAGGGGATTAAGCACACAGTCCTGAATGCCAAGTTTCATGAGATGGAGGCAGAAATAGTAGCACAGGCAGGGAGAAAGGGCGCTGTAACAATAGCTACCAACATGGCAGGCCGTGGTACTGACATTCTCCTTGGCGGTAATCCTGATTTTCTTGCAAAAAAGGTTATGGCAGGACAACCGGATTTGTCTCATGAAGAAAGAGAGCGGATTTATAATGAACTTAAGGTACAGTGCGATAAGGAGAAGGAAGATGTTATCAAAGCAGGGGGTCTCCATATAATCGGATCGGAGAGGCATGAGGCCAGGCGTATTGATAACCAGCTTCGCGGAAGGTCAGGCCGTCAGGGTGACCCGGGGTCTTCCCGTTTTTATCTGGCCCTGGAAGATGACCTTATGCGCATATTCGGGTCAGACAAGATTGCCGGACTTATGGACAGGCTTGGCATGGAAGAGGGGACTCCGATAGAACACAGGATGGTTTCAAAGGCCATAGAGAATGCCCAGAAAAAGGTTGAGTCCCATAACTTTGACATAAGAAAACACCTCATTGAGTACGACGATGTGATGAATCAGCAGAGGGGGATTATATATAGTCAGCGTAAACAGATCCTCCATGGAGAAGGGCTTACAGATATTATATTTGATATGATAGAAGACCTTGTTGATGAAGATTTATCAGTTTATTGTGGAAAAGATATTTATCCTGAAGAATGGGATATAAAAGGTCTTAAAGAGGCATTAACGAGGCAATTTTCTCTTGTAATAAGTGACGGCGAGATTGACTTTCTCCATACTGGTGTTGAAGGACTAAGAGATATATTATTGGAAAAGTTGCGAAAGGTTTATTCTAATAAAGAATCAGAGTTTACCAGTGATGTTATGAGGCAGGTGGAGAGGGTCGTACTTCTCCAGGTAGTAGATACTCACTGGAAGGACCACCTTCTTTCTATGGACCACCTGAAAGAAGGGATTGGTCTGAGAGGATATGGGCAGAAAGATCCCCTTGTTGAATATAAGCGGGAAGGTTTTGACATGTTTAATGACATGATCAATCGAATAAAATCTGACACAGTTGATCGGATATTCAAGATCCAGCTTGTAAGACAACCGGAGCCGGTTCACCATCAACATCAGCAGCACCATCATCCCACACAGAGTCAGCAGACGCAAGAACCTCAACAGACAACACAGCAAATTCCGCAACTTCAACAGACTCAGGTACGCCCTCCGGTACTGAATCCGGTCCCGGTTATGAGACCTCAAAGGATACAAATGAATCGCGGGGTACCAGCTCAGGCGACTCCTGTCCATAAAGGTGAAAAAGTGGGGAGAAATGACCCATGTTCGTGTGGCAGCGGCAAGAAATACAAAAAATGTCACGGCGCATAAGTTAACAAAATTAGATAGTTCTGCCGATAGTTAGTTGCTCATTACATAACCTGGGAGCAACATGAAAGATCTAAAGCAGGAAAATAGGGAATTAAGGAACACCCTAAAGCAGGTGAAGAAGGAGCTTTCCTTCTTTATTAATGTTGGTAAGGCCCTTACCGCTACCCTCGAATTAAATAAAGTCCTCGATGTTATCATGGGGAGTGTCCAAAAAATTGTTTCTGCAGAGGCATGGGCCCTTTTGTTGAAAGATGACGAGAGAAATGATTTATATTGTGCTGCAACGAAAGGTAGTTACCTCCCGGGAGAGCTCAGCAATTTAAGGCTGAGAATGGGACAAGGAATAGCCGGTCTTGTAGCAGAACGGGGTAAACCTTTGATTGTAAAAAAAGTCCTGGATGATAAACGTTGCAGCAGTTACTTCAGGGATATTAAAGGGTTAGTCCCTGAGAATATTCTGTGTGTCCCAATTATCAGCAAGAAAAATACAATAGGGGTGCTGGAGATTGTAAACAGAAAGGATGGCACACTCTTTACAAAAAGAGACCAGGATATCATGCTGAAGTTTGCTGATCAGGCATCTATCGCTATAGAACGCTCAAATCTTTATCATAAGATGGCCAATCTTGCAATAACGGATGACCTGACGAAGTTGTTTAACCTCAGATACTTATACAGGGTGCTTGATACTGAGGTAAAACGGTGCAGACGGTACCATTCCACATTTTCCATAATATTCCTTGATCTTGATTCCTTCAAACTTGTCAATGACACACATGGTCATCTTATAGGAAGTAAGACACTTGTTGAGGTTGCACGGCTTTTAGTAGGCAGTCTCAGGGATGTAGATATAATATCACGTTATGGGGGTGATGAGTTCGTAATTGTTCTACCCCATACTACGGTTGAAATGGCTTACCGGATAACAGCAAGGATTCAGGATGATATCAACAAGCATTCATTTCTTAATGAAGAGGGTTTATCCATCAGGGTCACCGCAAGCTTTGGAGTTGCCGGTTATCCTGATCATGCACATGATGAAACAGAGCTGCTGAGGTTGGCGGATCAGGCTATGTATACTGCAAAGAGTATGGGCAGGAATCGTGTTGTAGTTGCATCAGATCCTGCACTAAAATAAGACCCACCCCCCACAATTCAGATTGGAGTTTTTTATATCAGACTGCTTGTAATGCCATTTCAGGCTGGTGTTCTTCTATCTGTTCCCTCTTAGTCAGATTAACGGAAATGAGTTTGGATACTCCAGGCTCCTCCATTGTCACTCCGTAGAGCATATCAGAGCCTTCCATAGTGCGCTTGTTGTGTGTGATAACCACAAACTGTGAGAAACCCATCATTTCACGTAGTGTACGGATATAACGCTCCGTATTAGTCTCATCAAGCGGGGCGTCAATTTCATCAAGTACACAGAATGGAGTCGGGCGGGCAAGGAATGTGGCAAACAGCAGTGACATGGCCGTCAGCGCCTTTTCCCCGCCTGAGAGAAGCGCCAATTGACTGACTCTTTTTCCAGGGGGTTGGGCGATTATCTCTATACCTGACTCCAGGACATTATTTTCATCAGTAAGTACAAGCCTTGAAGTGCCTCCCTGAAAGAACATCTGGAACATCTGCTGGAATTTTTCGTTAATGACATGGAATGTATTTAAGAACATTTCCTTAGTGGTTTTGTTGATCTTCGAGATTGTTGTATGCAGGGTATCACATGCCTGTGTGAGATCCGCCTCCTGTGTTGTCAGGAACTCATATCTTTGATTCAGTTCCTGGTATTCTTCAATGGATGCCAGGTTTACCGGTCCTATCCTGTTGATTTTCTCCTTAAGTGCAGCAACCTCAGCAGAGAGAGTTTCCATGTCTGAGTTTTTGAGCAATTCCTCATGTGCCGGATTTTTGATCTCTTCTTCCAAATCTATCTGGTAAGCTGTGTATAATGAATCCTTGAGGTGACCCAGTTGCAGCCTTATCTCAGTTTTCTGTAATTCAATATGGTTTAATGTATCCTTGAATTCTTCGATCTTCCTGCGTTTCTCTTTTACGGCCTCTTCCAATAACCGCAGATTCTCTTCTTTCCCGGTCCTTTCCTGCTCCTTCCCTGCAACCTCTGTGGAAAGCGCCTCTTTCTTAAGCCACAGCTCTTTGATTTTTGCTTCCACACCGGTTTTTTCGGTGGTATACTCGTCAATCCGTTGTTTTATTTTCAGCGTGTTGCTTTCCTTATCTGCGATCAGATTGCCTGCGTCTTCAATACGTCTTTCAATTTCTTTTATACGTTGGGATAACGATTCCCTCTTTTCCTTATGTGTGGCAAGTTCTAATTTCTTTGTAGTAACTACCTTCTGAGCCTCCTCCCACCTTTCACGTCCAAGCCTCTGTGTTTCTATCAGAGACTGTATTTGCTGCTCTATAGAGAGTTGTTCTGAAATCAGGGATTGGATATCACTTTCATGTTTTTTTAATTCTTCCGTTAATGTGATAACATCGGTATCTATCTCCCTTTCTTCTGCTGATAGCGTCCCGATCTGGAACTCACGCCTTTTCTCCTCTTCCCTGAGAGCCTCAAGGTCTTTCTCTGCATTGACAAGTGACAGCTCTGTCTGGCGTGTCTGGCCCTGAATGTCTTCAATCTGTTCTTTTACCAGGTCATTTTCCTTCTTTAACCTGTCACGTTCACCTTCAAGTGCTGATACCTCCTGACTCAGTTTCACTACCTCGTTCCTGAGGCTTCGAAGTTCTTTTCTCTTCTCAATTAATCCCTGTGATTTACCGTTCGATACACCTCCTATGATGCGCCCGCCCGCTTCTACAATCTCACCATCCAGGGTTACAAACGTAAATCCATTACTATCTTCGTTCCACAGGGTTAAGGCGGTATCGAGATTGTCTACCACGATGATATCAGAAAGGAGGTACTCAGCAAGCGCCCTGTATTCATCTTTACAAGCTACAAAATTCAGGGCAGGGCCGATGACGCCCTGGGAAACAGGCACAGATGGAAACTTTTCACTTATGTCCTTATTTTTGCGTGGAGTTACAGGAATGAATGAAGAACGGCCTGCGCTCTTTGTCTTCAAAAATTCTATCGCCTTCTTTGTTTCTCCATGGTCAGTTACTACTATATTCTGAAGACGGTCACCAAGGACAGCCTCTATTACCTTTTCTGCTGAAAAACCCTCTACTCCACCTACGTCAAAAAAGTCGGCAACTATTCCGTGAATACCTTCAATGTTAATCTCATTCCTGGCCTTGGAGAGGAATATTGACCTGACCCCTTCCTGATAACCTACAAGGTTTTTCTCCATTTCGTCAAGGGAGTGGCACCGGGCCTCACTCCTGTGAAGAAGCTCTTTCTTTGCATTCAGGCTATCTGTTAATTCATGGATCACATTTTCCAGAGAAGCGAGTTTTTCCAGGAGAGATTTCAGGAGCAGTTGTTTTTCATTAAGGTCATTTTTAGTGGTGTTTCTGATTTCTTCCGTGGATGTTATCCTAAGCCTGATATCTGATCTGGCACTGAGACTGTTATCCCGTTCGGAAGTAATGCGATCCTTTAGTCTTGCCAGTTCAGAAGTCCTTGATTGTACAGAGACTTCCCTGTTTTTTGCTTCCGTTATCTTTGTTACTGTACTAAAGAGCATCCTGCGGGCATTTTCAAGTTTCTCATGCAGCTCCTGGAATTCCTTACTTGCAGTCTCATATCTGCGCTCTTCTTCAAGAATAGATTCTTCTCCTTTAGAGAGGAACTCTTCAACAATAGTATTCTCCATGTTGAATGATTCGAGTGAAATATTGAGCGCTGAAATATCTTCCTTTAACCTTGTTATTTCAGATGATATACGTTCTACCTCACCCCTTTGGTGTGTCGTCTGGTTGTCAATGAGAATCAGTTTGTTTTCATTTCCACCGATCTCTTTTTCCATTTCATGTAAAACCTGTCTAAGGGCAGAAAGTTTTTTGTCTTCTTCTATGATAGCAGTCCTTGTTGCCTCTCCATCTGCTTCAATTTTGTTAAATTCCGATAGTACCTGAATTTCGTCTGTCTTCAGAGACTCTTCTCGCTTGCCCAAATCAATGAATCCGGTATCAAGCGCCGTATACTTAGCTGTCGCAAGGGCTACATCACGCTCCTTTATTTTACCCGCAACTTCCTGATAATCCTTTGCTTTCCTGACCTGCCTGTCGAGTGAATTGATCTGTCTCTTAACTTCTGAAATGATATCGCGCACCCTGAGAAGGTTATGTTGAGTAGCCTCTAATTTTCTGAGGGCTTCAGTCTTTCTGAACTTATATTTCATTATGCCGGCGGTATCCTCAATGATAGCCCTCCGGTCTTCAGGGGTGGAGGTTAATATCTTCTCAACCCTTCCCTGTTCTATAACGGAATGTCCCTTGAATCCTATTCCTGCATCTATGAGTATATCTTTGATGTCTTTCAGTCTGCAGTGGACTTTATTGATAAGGTACTCACTCTCACCGGAGCGGAAGAGCCTTCTCGAAATCTCGATCTCAGAATATTCTGAATACTGGGAGGGGAGTTCGCCCCGTATATCCCCTATAGTAAGGGTGACCTCTGCCAGACCAAGGGTTTTTCTTGACTCACTTCCAAAGAAAATGACATCCTCCATCTTCTCCCCTCTCAGGGTCTTTGTGCTCTGTTCACCCATAACCCAGAGGATGGAGTCAACGACATTACTCTTTCCGCACCCGTTAGGTCCAACGATACACGTTATCCCTGGCTGGAAATGAATGGTAGTCTTTTCGGGGAAGGTCTTAAAGCCGTAGATTTCTAATTTCTTAAGACGCATGTGACATTTTATATAGCATACTGGTTTTAAAAAGTAAAGTAAAAAATACTATGGCATGGGTGAAAATGGCTTATTGCTACAATATGATGTGTGCTTCAGCAACTGCTACAGTGATATCCTCAAAGGGGATATTAGACCCTCATAAGTTTCCCGCGTGCCTTTGCGATACAAGTGCCACTGCTGTCAGTAACCTCTGCAGTTGCCTCTAAGAGCTTCTTTCCTTCTTTGGTTATGTTTGCCGATACATAGACCTTTTCCCCTGTAGCAAGTGGAGACGTATATCGAATCTCCATCCATGCCGTAACGGTATATATTCCCAGCTCAAAGGCAAGCCTAACCATAGCCTCATCAAGCAAGGTCGCTATGATGCCTCCATGTGTTATGCCTTGATACCCCTGGTACTCCGGCCGCGGAGTAAACTCACCCTTTATTGCCTTATTTCCCCTGTCCAATGTAAAGGCGATCTTAAGACCGAGCGGATTTTCTTTGCCGCAGCCGAAGCATCTGTTGTTGTCGTTGAGTTTCATTTGTCATAGATAATATAGATTATTAGCTTAAAATTAGCTGTAAAAGTACTATTATTTTTAATGGCTTATGTATATTTATTGCTAATCTTTTTGCTTTTTTATTGCTAATTGAACAAAGCCCCATTTAGGACTCCGACGACTTCCCTTGTTTACAATCGTTTTGTCTTTTGTCGTCATCTCATAGAGTAAGTTATGGATTTTTGTCCGTTTATGTTTCTCGCTCAAGGCATTGGACAGTCTGTCCATAAGCAAACCATCAATGTCTTCCCTGGAATTCTGGGGACACCTTACGTAATTCCACTTTGTAAGCCGTCAACCACTCCAGTATGGTGCTGTAAAGCAAATTTAGCTTCTACGTACTAAGCAACAGAGGCCTGGAACCACGACCGTAATATATTTTTTAACCTTATAAAGGCGGGGTCCGTACAGCGCTCGAAACTTACCGTCTGTGCAAGTTTATTGAAAAGTGCAGATGAATGAGCCTTATTCACTGCTCTTAGTGCGTCATCCATTGCCTCTTTCGGGGAGAGAGGCTTTCCATTTTCATCAAACGTATAACTTCGACTATGCAGCCAGGTTCGTAAATCAGGATTTCTCCCCTGCCAACCCAACACGGATTCCACATGAGGCGAATCTGACCATACCCAAACCTCAAGTTCAGGATGAATTACAACGACTTTAGCCTGTTCCTCCCATCCTGATACCGATAGCTCTTTCTCCAGATTCTTTTCAAGTATAGAGCTATGATCGTTCTCGTGGCCGCAGCCCTCATGATCGAATATAACAAGGGCATGGCTATAAAGTCTCACGAACGGACGCAAGAATTCATCTCCCTGATTAAGACAACCACCATCACGATTAGGATGCACATACAGATCAAAGGTGATTTCTCTGATTCTCAAGGCTGGTGGTCTGTTGAGCAGGCCCCTTAAGGTGTGTTCCATATTCTTGTCAGCGACAAGAATGATGAGGTCTTTTTGGTAAGGGGTGGGCATTATCCCAATACCCCGCCTGCAAACAAGACACCCAAATTAGTTTCTGTACGCCACTCCCTCAGCGCGGGATGATTAATACCCTGTACAATATCGGTTTCACCCTCGGCAGTTTTCGCAAAGCATAAAATATGTTCCTGGCTTACCAAACTCAAAATGACAGGAGAATGTGTTGCCATGAGTATTTGAGCATTGTACACTGATGTCAATGACTGTATAACAGATTCAACTGCTCTCGGATGGATACCATTCTCTGGCTCTTCTATAAGGTAAATCCCGGTAAACTCAGGCAGATATGCCGGAAGGGTCAAAGCAAGCAACCTTAAAGTACCATCAGACGCCATCCATGAAGGTACTTCTAAACCGGATTTGTAGCGCATGATCAAATAGCGATGTTTATCATCCGAGCGTTCAACGGTTCTGATCGTTTCAAAATCCTGGAAGGCTGTTTGCAAATGCTCAGTCCAGTCTTTGAATTTATCCGGGTGTTTTTTTTCTAAATTGTCTATAACCCATGGCAGATTGGAGCCATCGGGTTTGAAACGCCTGATTTGCCCAGGTGGACTGGCCTTCCTTATAAGCAGACTGTTCAGGATAAACTGCTGTAGACCTTCCTGTAATAAGCTTTTGAACCATGTACTCACCGGAAACTTTCTCTCATCCGCTGGTAAATTTCCTAACGCTGATTTTCTCGGGCCAAGCCTGAAAGATGGAGCCCACCCCTTACCGGATTCCTGATACGCCTCTGAATAAAAATTGTCATTTCTTCCCGGCACTTTTCTAACCACAAGCCTGTTTTCGTAACGCCTGCCTGTTTTTGCTGTAATGATGGTGGACGGAGCTTGTTCAAAAAGAGGAAATTGTATTCTTTGCCTGCTGGAATCGCTTTTTTCTTTTAATAGTACCACCTTCTCTTCCCTTATCTCTATTTCATTTGTATTACTGTTAATCCCGAGTGCGATTTCGTATCGTATCGTATCATGCTCATGTTCTGCCAGGAGTTGTCTTTTCTCCTCAGGAATTCGCGCTTCGATCGCAAGTTCAAAACTATCCCCGGTACGCTTCCAGACAAGATCCTGAAAGTTGTCAGACCTTTCTTGAACGGCCGTATCAAGTCCCTCGGATACAAGCTTACCGAGGAAGGCGATTACATCAAGGAATGTTGTCTTACCGCTTGCGTTAGGACCAACCAGCACATGGAAGGGGCCCAGTGGTTGCCTGACATATCGCAAACACCTGAAATTAAGAGCTTCTATTAAGGTTATCATAATTCTTTTTCCTCCTCACTGATCTTCTCACTATCTTCAAATACAACGATATCAGGCTCTTTAATAGCATGATCAGGAAATGGGCGATAATCGTCAAGGACTGATTTTGTAGAGTCTAATGTTTCGCATATGGCGTTATTCATTTTGTTTTTTCAAAGCCAACTCCTTTATAGCCTCAATGAATTGACGATCCTCCAAGGATTTGATTTTATAATTTTTATTATCCACATCGAAATCATTATTTTTAAAAACACCCGCTATGTTAATTTCATCTATAAAAGCCGGCCCAATAACCTCCTTAATCTTAGCCCAATCGCCATAGAAATATTCTTGCATGAGGGGAATAATTTCGTAGTACCAGATAAATTTAAGACCTTCCACATCATTGACTTTCAGGAAATAACTATGCCCTATCTGATGGTCACGGTCATACAGGAGTTCAATTTTGATGTTAATAGCCTCCAGAAGGTCTTTTAAAGAAACCTCTTCAATGATTTTATCCTTCAATAATTGCAGTTCTGGCATAAGCTCAAAGAATTTAAATCGCCTTCTTAAGGCAACATCAAGGAGTGCGATGCTTCTGTCAGCCGTGTTCATTGTGCCAATGATATAAATATTAGACGGGATACCAAAGGATTCTTTTGAATAGGGCAAGGTTACGATGATCTCATTATCAGCACCCAGCCTTTT
>Ga0209211_10011033_pt1 | contig 11646 bp, 19 predicted proteins | sample RifGroA2_FD_183992 | JGI IMG/M metagenome (GOLD analysis project Ga0209211, IMG submission 183992) | Groundwater microbial communities from Rifle, Colorado, USA - Groundwater A2 (SPAdes) (version 2) | ecosystem: Environmental > Aquatic > Deep subsurface > Groundwater | place: Rifle, Colorado... | reverse complement strand
TTTTCTGGCGATAGTTAATTCCATAAACCTTTACAATATCCTTTTCAATATAGGTTAAATAAAGATTTTTTAGCAGAAATTTCTTATTATTTATTTTTTTTTCTAATACTACCTTGGGATATCCTCCAAAAGTTATGTACTCATTTAATAAAAGATTTAGTTTATCTAAAAAAAGAGTGTTGACTTCTTTCTTCGTGTTGTAGTCAAATTTATTTTTCATATAATAGGCATAGAGTCGTTCATTTTTTGCTCTTAAAAATTCCCCAAATGAGAAAGGATATAGCTCGAAGAATAGAACTCGTCCAACAAGATAACTTCCAATGTCGTTAATATCTAAAGTAGACGAACCTGTGATGATTATTTTCACATTTTCTTTAGAGTCGTATATCAATTTCAGAAGCTTGCCTGCAGTCTTTGCATATTGAACTTCATCTAAAAAAAAGTAATGTTTTTCCCTGTCTTCTCCAATAAAAAAATCGAAATATTCTCTGGGATCTTTTTCAAATTTATCCCTCTCGAAATCATCTTCAAAAGAGACAAAATGAATTCTTTTTTTTGATATCTTTTTCTTAAGGTTGAATATGATTTTCTGTAGCAAAGTGGTTTTTCCGCTCTGCCTCGGTCCTCTGATTGCTATTATTTCCTTCGAATGGAGCCATTTAAGAATATCCTTTTCTATATCTCTTTCAATAAAATGTTTCATTATATAATGTGTTAAAAAGACTTTATAAATCTTTTCATTTTAAGGCTAGTATTTTAAAATACTATTTCAATTTAATAGGGTTATTTTAAACCCGCCGCAAGACGAGACAACAAAGACCGTCAAAGAAGATGAGGTTGATAGAGTTGATGTGTAAGACCCAAGAACCCGAGGGTTTCAGCATGCAACCACTAATAGCCTCAATAAATCAATTAACTGACAAATCTTTTACCTTCCTGCTTGTTTTATTTGATTTTTAGAAAGTCGTTTAATTTATTTATGTTATTTATAACATAAAATAAGTTATGTGTAACATAAATTATGTTATTTATAACAGAAAAATATAAATACCTGTCTTTTCTTATTTAATCATGCCATCCATAGAAGAACACGAGAAAACCATAAAAGAATTAATAGAAGATATAGAAGAAAAAATCAGATTGAATTTAGTGGCAAAAAGACAGAAGATAATAGGTTTTGCTGTCTCAGAAGCATCAACTAATTTATTCGCTCTTTTCTTGCATAAAAATAACCTTATTGAGCCAGGATTCAATATTAATCATTCATTTTTTGCGTTTGAAAAAAAAGCTGAAAATATTTTTAGTTATGATTTCAAAAACAAATCAGAAACGATTGGTAATTTAGTAAGAATAGAGCAATTAAGAAATAGACTCTGCTATGGGCGAGAAAAAGAGGCTAAAGAAGCTGATGAAGCAATATCTCTTTTATTCAAACTAAAGAAAATTTTAGAGGATGAGCAAAAATGATGCAATATATTTATGACTTTTTATCAATATTTTTTGATAAATTAAAAGATAAGGAAAAAGTGAAGGCAATAATATTATTTGGCAGTTTTGCTCGCGGTAATCAGAGAAAAAATTCAGACGTTGATATTTTTATAGATGTTACAGAGTACAACAAGGAAGTGGTTCAGCAAGTAACAAAAGAATCTCTGAATGAATTTGAATTAAAGGCTGCAAAAACATGGCATTTGAAAGGCGCAAGGAATCACATTGTGCCACTAGTAGATTCAATAGATTTAGATAAATGGAACGAACTAAAAAGAGAAATCGCATCTTATGGAATCCTGCTATACGGACGATACAAAGTAAATGTAACAAAAGGTAAGCAATCTGTTTTAATAGAATATGATATATCAAAAGCAAAACAGAAAGATAAAATGAGGATATTAAGAAAATTATATGGCTATAATTTAAAGAAAGGAAAAAAAGTTTACACTCAAGAAGGTTTGATGAGCAAATTAAAAGCAGAGAAACTCAATAACTCGCTGATTGTGAATCTTGAAAACTACAAACCCATTGTAGCTCTATTAAAAGAACAAAAAACACCCATAAAACTGAGAAATGTATGGGTTGAGTAGTTTTACCTTACTGCTTGTTTTATTTGATTCTTTTTTTATAACAATCTTTAAAAACATCATAAAATATTTCTGTCTGAAAATGAGATTAAAAAGGGGCGTACAATTTTTCACAACAGGCAATCCAAACAGAAATTATTTGCATAGCAATAAAGCAAAAAAATTCAATAGAGCAGAAACTTTCACCAAAAATTCTTTGCCAGGAGTAATAGTTTATTTAGACTTTTTAGATGGAGATTTTTTTGATTCTTACGCATGGAGAAACGAAGATAAGTACAGATTAAAAGACGGACAATTATTAAATAGGGAAGAAATATTTGAAATTCACAGGGGAAATAAAACATTAAAGTCTGTTTACGATATAGTTAATAAAAGAGCAAAAGCTTTTTCGCGAATAGTGGAAATTGCACAAAGAGATTTAGGTATTTCCGAAGAAGAAGCAAAAGTTAATTTAGGATATTTAATAATAAATCATGCGGCAGGGTATAATGTTTTAGGCAGAGTGACTACTAGATTTTAATTTTCATGATATTTATTAACCCGCCTTATTAGTTTAAAGGGAAGTTGAACTTCAAGAAACCGCGGGGGTATTAAGAATGGAAGAACAAAAGGAAGTAGAAAAGAAGAAGAATGTTCTTGAAAATGGAACGTATTCCGTATATGGCCCCGAAAATGGAGACATTTCGTTTGATGTTCTTGAGCTTCATGCAGGTTCCGGAGCAAAAAGAGTCTGGAAAGTCGAAGAGTTCGGAAGAGACAAGATTGTTTTCAAGGTAATTAAATTCGGATAATAGTTTAGCTTTTCATTCTGTAGTTTACCATCGAACTTTCCTTCATTAGATTCTGCTTCTTTCTCGGTTGCATAGACAATTCCGTCTTCATGATGAGTTGACCGGTTAAAACAAACACACAGAGAACAACATTGGGTTTTTTCTGGTACTGAGAAAAATATCTTAGATAGTAGATGAGCTTCCACTCGGAAAAGCTCATCTACTGCAAAAAATCGATACCTTTAAAACCCCCATTTTATCTCTATTTTCAAGAGTCAGAGAGCTGACTTCGGCATTCGTTGTTAAATCAACAAGAATTGTTATGAATTCTAATGCTGAGGAAGGTCCGGACATCCATCTTTATCTTTGATAGGGATGAAAAAGCGATCTTTTGAAAAAAAGATTTTCGCGAGGGAAAGCTCCGCAACAGAAACGACACAGCCAATATAGAGCAATGAGTCATGCGATAAGCTAAGAAGTATTGGATTTGATGAAACGCCGAAATCGTAAGATTTAGGCGCACCGCAGAACTTGTTCTGCGAGTGCGGGCGACTTCGCTGATGCAACCGCTTTAACCGCGGGCTTATGTTCAATCACGCAAGTGTTGAACAGACAGAAAAACCTTGTTTTTCTGTAGACTGATGTCAGCACGAATGGTCTGTCTTGAAAAAGAAACAGCATCCGACAAAATCCGGCCTACTTTGACTCTTATTTTATTAAATGTATACATAGTGCAGGACATTTGTTTTTAACCGCATATAAAGATAAAAAAGATATCGCATACAAGATAGAATAGTTTTGTCGATAATAATTATTACAGAGAATTCTGATGATTATAGCAAATGACTTAAGTATCTTCTCAGTTTAACAGCAGTTCAATATAATCTGTTAATAACGCATAGCTAATTTTCCGAGAATAAATACCCAAAAAAATGTCAGTTTATAAGATAACAATTATCATTAAACCACTTATTACTTTTAAATAACGATACTGACGTCGACAAATTTATATACTGTGCCTTTCTTCAAAAAAAGCATCTGGGAGCAAAAAAGAGTGAGAAAAGAGGTGTATATTATCTTTTTTCGTAAACATTTTTCTTCAATTAAAAACATTTAAAAGTCTTCTGTAATTAAGGTTTTTGTGGGCTCGTAGCTCAGTGGGAGAGCACACGACTGAAGCTCGTGCCGCGGGGGTTCGATTCCCCCCGAGCCCATATTATTTCTTATAAGAAAGAGATCTTCCAAACAGCGCATAATGTCCAAATTCAACCTCTCTTTTAGATATTCCACAAAGAGTAATCTTTATAAAACCCTTCTGCTTTTAGAATGCATGGAAAAAAAGAGTTCAGATAATAATAGTTTTGGTATAACGGCAGTTGTCTTCGGAATTCTAAGCGTTGTTTTTTCAATAATTTTTCCATTTTTTGGAATTATTTTCGGAGTGATTTCGTTGATTTTTGCCATAAAACAAAAGAAAATTAATAAAAATTCTTGGTCAAAAGCAGCCATGATTCTATCAATAATAGGCATTTTATTAAGCATAATAATTTGGATTGTAACAATCGTTTTACTGGCTCCGCAATTAAATCAGTTGTTGCAGCAATACTCCATAGCAGAATAATATGTTCTTTTACAAATCAAGAAAAGCAGCAATTGAACTTTCAATTGGAACAATTGTAATTATTGTTTTAGCGATGACTATGCTAATATTAGGATTAGTTTTAGTAAGAACTATTTTTGTCACTTCTACTGAATCTGTCAATAACCTAGATGAAAAAATTAAAAATGAAATATCTGCTTTATTTACAGATACCGGCGATGACGTGCTTATCAAATTAGGTGCTGACAAAACGGCAAAGATAAAACCCGACACAGACAGTTTTGGTATTGCCATAGGTGCCAGGACATTAGACGGTTCTCCAACAAATCGCGAAAGGTTAAAATACAAATTAACTCTTGAGGAAGCCAATGGCAAGAATTGTATGTCTAAACTGGGCCAGAAAAGCATGGCAAATTTATTCACTACTTCATTAAGCAAGCAACTTTCTTTTGATTCATTTCAAGGAGCAAATGCTTTTGCAAGAGTGCAATTAGTTATTCCGAAAGGAACTGCCGTTTGCACACAAAAGGTATTTGTTGATGTTACAGATACAAAAGACAATTCTATCGTTGGCGGCAATTTCTTCATAATAGAAGTCATCAAGAGCGGATTTTTCTAATCAAAAACAATTAAAAACCCCCCCATATTAAAATTCTTATGTCAATTATGGAAGAATTTGCTGATTTTAAGAAGTATAAATGGTTTTACACATTATCTGAAAAATTAATTATCGCAGGAAAAAGCTCAGAACAAAACGATTCTATGTTAAAAAAGGTAAAATCATTAAAAAAAGAATTTATTATTATGCACACATCCTCTCCAGGCAGCCCATTTTCAGTTATTCTTTCAAATATAGAGAAGGTTAATAAAGATGATATTGAAGAATGTGCCGTTTTTACAGCATGTTTCAGCAGGGCATGGAAATCTGGAAAAAAGAAGGCTTCCGTCGATATTTTTAGTTCTAATCAACTACGCAAATCCAATGAAATGAAAAGCGGAACTTGGGGTGTAATAGGGAAAGTAAAAAGATTAATTGTTCCGTTATTATTGACATTGACTATACAAGATTCAACGATGCGGGCAGTCCCAGAAAAATCCATAAAAAATAAAAAAGAAATATTGCTTAAAATATGTCCCGGAAAAATATCAAAAGAAGATTTTATTACAAAATTAGCTGTAGAAATAGGGGAAAAATTCAGTCAAACTGAAATTTTATCAGCCCTTCCTGCAGGGGGCATAAAAATTTCTAGGTAAAAGGATGCAAATATCAAAATTTCAAATAGGTAAAAACGGCATTACGCAAGGAGTTTTAGAATCTCTTCTTTTAGTGTTCAAAAATCATAAACAGGTTCGCATTTCAATGTTAAAGTCTTCAGGCAGAGACCGTAATTCAATAGAGGGGGTGGCCTCAGAAATAGCAGAAAAATTATCAAAAGATAAAGCCTTCGCATACACATATAAAATAATCGGTTTCACAATAATATTGACTCGTCGTTCAAAGCTTAAAAGCCCAAAAATGCAAAATAAATTTTAAAAAGTAAGATTTATAAGGCATCTTTTTTAGATAATCTAATCTTGACAACAAAAATGACAGATATAAGAACAATAGAACCTGGAAAATACAATAAACTATTAGCAGAAGCTTTGAAAAAAATTTTAGAATTCAAAAAGCCAGAATGGGTGGATTTCGTTAAATCTGGAACACACAAACAAAGACCTATTTTTGATGAAGATTTTTGGCATAAAAGGGCGGCATCCATTCTCAGGCAAATTTATATTAATAATATAGTTGGTGTGCAAAAGTTAAGAACAAGATATGGCGGAAGAAAAGATAGGGGCATGAAACCGCCTCGCTTTAAGAAATCCGGCGGCAAGATAATACGTACATTATTTCAACAAGCAGAATCTGCAGGTTTCGTTGAAAAAGTAACAGGCAAACATTCGGGCAGACAGCTTACAAAAAAAGGCAAAGATTTCCTTGAAGGAGTTGTGCAATGAACAGAAGAACATTAGTCTGCTCATTTCCAGATGGCAGAATTTGCTCATATGTTCCATTAAAAGATTTATTTTTTGGCGGGGGGATGCCCAAATTAGGCACTAGAGAAAGTGCTAATATTCCAGCGGCAGATACAGATGATTTAAATTGTTCAATATTGGAAAACGATGAAGCATTTAGACATCCGCTAGCAGACAGGTATAATTTTTAATATGAAAAAAGCAAATCAAAAAAAAGTTAAATTATCAGTCAAGGAACGCCAGACAAAATGGGCGCCGTTTTGGGCAGTTATACGAAAATATGGTAAAGGAAAAAGAGTGCACCCATCGCAAATGACAAAAAATAGAAGACATTGGCGCAGAACAAAACTCAAGATAAAACCAAGGAGAACACCTAAATCTCATCTAGGATAAAAAATGATAAGAACAACTTTTTATGAGCCGGTAAAACCAGAAAAATTCAGACGAAACATCAGAAGGAGATTTATAGAATATGCTGATAGAGTTGCTCATTTTAATTCCAGTCAATCAATGGCGGGAAGAAAGAATGGAGAATTAATATATCACGTTCTTGATGCAACCGTTTTTGTAAGAAATCCATCAGAAAGGCAAATGGTCGCAATAACTGCTAATATTAAACGCACGTCTTCTGATGAAATTTCGGAGGCAAAATCTTTATTGGAAGAGATATCTAAAGTTAAACTAATTGGCGAATATGAATTTGAGGTAATATAAAATGGCAGAAGAAAAAACAACCCAGGCATCAGAGAAAGAATATGTTATTCCATTAAGAAGGGCATGGCTCAATGTTCCAGAATATAAGCGCACGAGAAAAGCCATTAAAACAATTAAACAATTCATTGCTCGCCATATGAAAATTCAAGACAGAAATTTAGACAATGTAAAACTTGATGTTTATCTTAATAATGACATCTGGTTTAGGGGAAAAGCAAATCCTCCGTCAAAAATAAAAGTAAAAGCAGCAAAAGAAGGAGATATAGTGCACGTTAGATTTGCAGATACTCCCCAGCATGTTAAATTACTGAAAGTTAAGCATAACAAGATGCATAAAAAAGTAGAGGAAAAGAAAGAAGAAAAAACAGAAGGAAAGTCGGAAGAGAAAAAGCAGGAAAAGCCTGAAGAAAAAGAAAAGACAGAAGAGCAAAAAAAAGATGAGTCAGAAAAAGTAAAAGCAGTCGAGCAGCAAAATATTAAGCAAGCAGAGACTCAAGCAAAAATTGAAAAACATTTTACAAAAACCAAAGAGCCAAAGATTCAAAGAATGGCTTTGAAGAAATGAGTTTATCTTGTCAATGCGTAATAACTCGCTAATGCTCCTGCAGAAAATAAGCTTAATGCTGTGGTCCTAATTTTTTTTTCAGAATCAGGCATATTTATAGAAAAATAGCTATTTTGATTATTAGCGGAATCAATACAAAATCCATCTCTGAAAGTTTCAATGCATCTTCCAAGAGTTTTCCCAGCACAAAGAGTGTAAAATGCAGCTGCTGCGGGTATTGCAATATCTCTAAAATTTAACTTATCTCCTTTTGCAATTTTTATTCCCCCATATTTTATCACATTAATTAAAAACTCTGCTCCTGCAACTTGGGCAAACACCTTGAAATCTAATTTTTTGCTCGCTTTCTTATCATCTAATTTGTCAACACCCGTTTGATTTCTTTCTATATCCCTAAGCAATCCCAAAAAAGGATTCGTAGCTGATAAATATAATCTCATGTCTGCGGAATCTTGAGGCGTCATTGTACCAAGATAATTGCCAAGATGTGTTTCTATATTGCCAAGAGCAAGAGTATTTGGCAATGTAATGGCAAAATAATCAGATGCTGCTCTTTTCAATCTTTCTGCAGGGTTTTCCTTTACAAAAGCACAGATTTCTCTAGTTTTAGCACCTAAATTCCGTGCTTTTTCAGTTGCTCTTTGAATTAAATCTTTTTTCATTTTAACAGATTCATTATATAATTGGTTAAAAATCTGGTTATTTAAACCTTTTCTATCTGTAACTATCAAGTAGTAAATTAATAATTCATGTTTAAATACATTCAAATCTATTTCACATAAACCTTAAAAAAGAGATAGGTTAATATCTCCATGCCATTAAATGACTTGAAATCAGACTTAAGAAAAGCATCAAATCCAGAGAAAGCAAAGTTATTGCAAAGATTTTTCAAGACAGGAAAAGGAGAGTACGGAGAAGGAGATATTTTTATCGGTGTTGTTGTTCCAGAGACAAGAAAAGTAGCAGTTAAACACAAATATCTCGGGTTGAAAGATATTGAATCCTTGTTAAAATCAAAGATTCACGAAGAGCGGTTATGTGCTTTGCTTTTACTCGTGCATAATTATCAAAAACATAAAGAAAAAAGAACGGAAATATTCAATTTTTATTTGAAAAATACAAAGTACATAAATAACTGGGATTTGGTTGACTTAAGCGCTCATCAAATTGTTGGGCATTTTTTATTTGATAAAAATAAGTCTATCATTTACAAATTGGCAAGTTCTTCTAATCTTTGGGAAAAACGCATTTCAATTATTTCAACATTTTATTTTATTAAAATGGGGCAGTTTTCTGACTCACTTAGATTAGCTGAGATTCTTTTGAATGATAAGCATGATTTGATTCATAAAGCAGTCGGCTGGATGCTCAGAGAAATTGGTAAAAAGGACCTTGAAACTCTTGAATGTTTCCTCAAGTTCCATTATAAATCTATGCCCCGAACAATGCTCAGATATGCGATTGAAAAATTTCCTGAAAAGCAAAGAAGGGCTTATTTGTTAGGTAAGGTTTAACCCTGGTCAGGGCGTTTAGCCATTTTGTTTATTTTGATGGGCGTCTAAAATACAAGCAGACACAAACTACTCTTTAAGTTTGGCTATTTGCTCAACTTTTTTCAGATCCACATCAAACTTCTTTTCTATAAAAACTCCCTTAAATGAATTTACAAAATTCTTATCTTTAACAATCGCAGAGAGTTTATTCAAATTTTGGTTTAGAGCTTTTAAATCTCCAATAAATAAGAATTTCTTAATCTTATCTAAATCAGTATCTTTAGTCAGAGCAGCAATATCTCTAAAGTCGGTTAATCTGCCAGAATGAATTTTCATAGCAATGATTAATTCTTATTTGATTTTGGATGAACCCATATTCCTTTTACTATTGCCATATGTGCAGACAAGCCTCCGAACTTTTTCTGTATTTTCTTTTCAATTAGACTATGCGATCTTATAGGCTTGCTAGAGTTATCCTTAAGAGGGATGTATATTTCATATCTTAACATGCTGGCCATACTAATAATGTGCGTTTACTTGTTTTTAAATTCCCCCCAAGCTTAACAAACAACGTTAGTTAAAACAAAGAGAGTTACTTATTTAAAAACCTCATATCCATTATATTTTAATGATTGACATAGAAAAAATCAAGAAAAACAAATCAACAGAAGAACTAATAAATTTTGGTATAATTAACATTGACAAACCTTCTGGTCCAACATCATTTTCGATATCCGATTATGTCCGAAAATCCCTTTCTCTGAACAAAACAAGTCATATGGGCACTCTCGATCCAATGGTAAGCGGAGTTCTGCCCATTGCACTTGGCAGGGCATGTAGGTTAAGCGATTATCTCATGCATAGAAATAAGATATATGTTGGAATAATGCGCCTACATAAATTAATTGACAAAAAAGAACTAGAGAAGATAATTGAAAAATTTGTAGGAAAGATAAAACAATTACCCCCAAAAAGATCAAGCGTTAAACGCGCCGTCCGAGAAAGAGAAGTTCATTATTTTAAGATTCTTGAAATATCAGAGAAAGATGTTTTGTTTGAAACAGAAGTTCAGGCAGGAACTTATATCAGAAGAATTTGCGATGATATTGGAAAGGAGATTGGCGGAGCGCACATGCTTGAGTTGCGCAGGACAAAAGCAGGATTTTTCCCAGAAAAATATTCAATTAATTTATACGATTTTGATAAAGCCGTGGAAGAATTCAAAAAAGGAAATGAAAAGTCACTAAGAGCAATTATCATTCCTGCAGAAATCGTTGGCAATATGCTTCCTCTTGTCCATATTGAAAAGCAAGTTGTTAAAAAATTACATACCGGAAGCCCTATTTTCCCTCAATTCTTATCAAATAAAGACGAAATAACAGATTTGAAAGAAGGAGATAAAATATCCATATTCTCAGATAACCAATTTGTAGGATGTTATGTCTTCATAGGAAAAGAATCAATTGTTGCAAAACCCGAATTTGTCTTCAATTAAGAAAAATGAGTTTTAATCAGTTTTTTAGTATATTTTTCCAGATGTTTTAAAACAAATGCCAATATAAATTTGTTTAATAAATATAAGAGTACAATTCCCGCGAGAAGAATAAACAGCCATTTTTCAAAACCCTTAAAAATCGTAACTATTGTCGTGAATCCTCTTCCAGCAAGCCAGCCTATCGAAGTAACTGTGCTGATCCAAATTAAATCTGCCAATGAAATTGTACGAATATATTTTTTGAAACTCTTATTATTGTGCGCGACATACAATATCATAATATCCCTGACTCCATAAACAAATTTAGCCATCAAAACAGGTAGAAAATAATGTCCATTGCCCAATTTTTCAATTATCTGGATCAGTTTATTCCTTTTTTTTGATAATTTTAATCTTTTCTTAAATGAGTGCGCAAATCTTGAATTGGCAACCAGATAAAAGGCAATATCATGAATTAATCCTCCTAAGAATCCAAAAAATAATACTGCAAAAAAATTAACTTTTCCGGCACCCGCCAAAATTCCCAAAAATATCATTAAATCTCCAATCATTAGTCCAGACATAAAAGCCAAAGCAGAGCTATAATTTTGAAAAAAAGATATTAACATCTCTTCAAATGCCATATCCTTATAGAGATAAGAGCATTTTTAATCTTTTCTTTGTCAATACTGTGTGTATTAAAAAAATATGTTCAGCAACTTTAGAATACTAACCTTCTACTTTGTCAAACCGCAAGAGATTAGCATTCCAAAGCGACTAAGAATAAATACTGAATGAATAATAAAAAGTTCTTTGATAGATAACATAAAAATTTTAAATTGAAGAGAAATCTACAGCTTTGAAGCTGTAGTGCTCTTATCCGTTAAATACTTATTCTAAAGAAAATATAAAAAAGTGAGCTTGATTTTAGCTCAC
>Ga0209211_10011028_pt1 | contig 11654 bp, 14 predicted proteins | sample RifGroA2_FD_183992 | JGI IMG/M metagenome (GOLD analysis project Ga0209211, IMG submission 183992) | Groundwater microbial communities from Rifle, Colorado, USA - Groundwater A2 (SPAdes) (version 2) | ecosystem: Environmental > Aquatic > Deep subsurface > Groundwater | place: Rifle, Colorado... | reverse complement strand
CCATAAAATCCATTATGCCAAGGCCGTGACGGCCCTTCGAAACGACATGCCTCCCCGCGCCAGCTTTCAACGGTTAATCACACGTATAAAAAAGTGATTATTTGTTGATGATAGAATGATGACATGAAACGGTGGATGGAATACGGAGCCATTTTTGTTCTGGGCGGATTAAGCGCGCTGGCCTTCAATACCTCCCTTTTTTCTCGTTTTTTTTCTCCAGTGTCGATAAAACAGACAGCGATTTCTGAGAGAGCAGCGAGCATCTTGGCGACTATTGTCGACGGACGAGAGATTACGCGGGTGGCACGCGTCATAGATGGCGATACGATTGAGCTAATCGACGGAAGACACGTCCGGTACATCGGGATAGATACGCCGGAGATGGGGGATGCATACAAGACTCTCGCGTGTTTCGCAACAGAAGCGACGGAGGAGAACAAGAATCTAGTAGAGGGTAAGACGGTAAGACTTGAAAAAGACGTTTCTGAGACGGATCGCTACGGAAGACTCCTACGCAATGTTTACGTCGGAGAAGGGATGGACCAGATGGTACATCCCTATGTATTCGTTAATGACTATTTAGTTCGTCAGGGCTTTGCACGGGTCGCCACCTTTCCTCCGGATGTAGCCCATCAACAGGAGTTTCTTCAAGCAGAGCAGGAAGCACGGGAGCAAGGGAGAGGGCTATGGAATGCATGCAACACGGGCAATACAAGCAAGACAAGCAAAATCAGCAACTGATGAACCTGTCATATCGTCTCCTTTCAACCTTTACACTTTTCCCTCCACCCTCTACACTGATATTGTATGCCCGAAGAGTTTTTTGCTCCCATCAGCAATCACGCGACACCGCCTGTCTACCGATTCTTCAACGGAAAAGAATGGGTGGAAAGCGCAAGCGGGAAAACGGTAGATATCCATTCTCCTATTGATGATTCGGTGGTGGGGGCTCTACAAGTGGTGACTACAGGGGAAATTGATGCGGTGATGACGGCGAGTAAAGCAGGGCAAGCGGCATGGGAGGCGACACCACTCAATCAACGCGTTCGCGTCATGCATTTGGCTGCCGACTGGGTACGGCACTTTGAGGAATACCTGACGAATCTTCTGGCACGTGAGATCGGTAAAACCACCCAGGAAGCCGAAAGCGAAGTCAAGCGGACCGCAGACCTCATCGACTACTTTGCCGACGAGGCACAATCCATACGGGGCGAGGAGCGCGATAGCGACAATTTCCCTGGGTACGACAAAGGACGGATCGCCCTTATTGAGCGCGTCGCGTACGGCGTGGTTTTGGCGATTGCACCGTTTAACTATCCCGTAAATTTGTCCGCAAGTAAGCTCGCCCCCGCGCTCCTCATGGGTAACAGCGTGGTTTTTAAGCCCCCAACGCAAGGCGGGATAAGTGGGCTTCACCTCGCGCATATATTTGTGAAGGCTGGTGTGCCGGAAGGAGTGATAGCGTGTGTGACGGGGACAGGGAGTGACATAGGGGAGTATCTTTCGGGCCACCCCAGGGTTGACATGATTACCTTTACCGGAAGCTCCGACACCGGAGAGGTGATAGCAAAAAATGCCGGCATGAAGCCCTTGGTGTTTGAGTGTGGTGGCAATAATCCAGTCTTGGTCCTTCCTGACGCGGACATGAACCTTACTGCGCGCGAAATCGTCAAGGGCGCGTTTTCCTACGCCGGGCAACGATGCACAGGAATAAAGTATGTCCTTGCGATGTCTTCAACAATGGAACAACTATTGCCGGTTGTTGTCAAAGAGTTTGGGGAGAAAGTGAAGATGGGCGATCCCCGAAGCCCGGATACGAAACTCGTGGGACCGGTCGTTTCCGTTGCGTCAGCCGAGCACATTCAATCTCTTATTGATGAGACGGTGAAAGCGGGGGCTAAGATAGTTACAGGAGGGAAACGAAATAACGCATTTATCGAGCCCACGATTTTATCCGGAGTCCGGCCGGAGATGCCTGCGGTTGCTCAAGAAGTGTTTGGGCCGGTCGTGTCCCTCATTACAGTCAAGGATGTGAGCGAAGCGGTCGCCATCATCAATTCCTCGCGGTTTGGTCTCCAAGCGTCGGTGTTTACCAAGGATGAAGGGGCGGGGATCGTGATTGCCAAGCAATTAAACGTCGGGACGGTGCAGATAAACGGTTCCCCCCAGCGCGGCCCCGATCATTTTCCGTTTTTAGGAGTTAAAGCCTCCGGGTTGGGTGTCCAAGGTGTGCGGTATAGCCTGGAAGAAATGAGCAGGCTGCGTCCGATCGTCCTTAATAAACCACAATAACTATTCCCACTCCATGGTCGCCGGGGGTTTGGTCGTGATGTCGTAGACGACTCTTGAAACATTGGGCACCTCGTTGACGATGCGGGAGGAGATTTTTTGGAGTAAGCCGTATGGCAAGCGAGCCCACGTGGTCGTCATAACATCGCGGGACTGTATGATGCGAAGAGCCACGACTTCGCCGTAGAATCTGCCATCTCCCTTCACTGCCGTAGAAAACGTGTTTGTCATGACCGGGAAGGACATGTACACTTTTTTGAGCCACCCGGCTCGGTCAAGTTCTTCAAGAACTATAGCATCGGCCTGTGATTCACGACCAAGGCGTTCCTCGGTAACTTCCCCGATGATGCGGATGGCATACCCCGGACCAGGAAAGACTTGTTTATTTACCAGTTTAGGAGGCAAGCCTACCAGTTTTCCGATTTTTCTGACCTCATCTTTATAAAACGCGCGAAGCGGCTCCACCAAGCGAAATCCTAATTTCTGTGGTAGCCCGCCGACGTTATGGTGTGATTTGATGTGGGAGGCATGTTTGGTGCCTTTACTTTCTATGACATCAGAGTAAATCGTGCCTTGCACCAAGACATCAAGTCCTTTATGGATCTTCGCTTGATGGCGAAATAACTCTATGTACAAAGCGCCAATGATTTTTCGTTTTTGTTCCGGATCCGTGATGCCTTGGAGGCGAGAGAGAAATTGTTTTTTGGCGTCAACTACAACCGGGTCGATGTGGAATTGGTGTTTAAAAAGAGCAATGACCTGTTCTTTTGTTCCGCCTCGCATGAGCCCGCTTTCTATATAGACGGGAATGAGCTTGGGGCCGACGGCGCGGGCGACGATTGCTGCGGCAACCGTCGAGTCAACGCCTCCAGATACGGCGCACAGGGCATTGGCCGATCCAATGTCATCCTTCACTTTTTTGATGAGGAGAGGGATATTGATGGACGCTTTTTTTGTCGTGAGCCCGCAAATTCCTGTGACAAAATTACGAAGAATCAAGCTGCCAAAGCGCGTATGCTCAACCTCGGGATGGAATTGGACGCAGTAGATGTGTTTTTTATGATTTTGCATAGCGGCGATTGCCACATCGTCTGTTGAACCAACAACGTCAAACCCAGGAGGGACACCTTCGACTTTATCGCCGTGACTCATCCATACTTGAAACGGTTTTCCGGATAGACCGGAAAAGAGGGGAGCGGGGCGGGCAACATGGAGCATTGCGGGTCCGAACTCTTTTACGTTGCCAGCAATAACGTTGCCCTTCAGGAGAAAGCCGGTAAGCTGCATGCCGTAGCAGATCGCCAGGATCGGAATGCCGAGATCAAAGATTTTTTGGTCGACGGTTGGTGCGCCTTTTTCATAGACGCTTGAGGGGCCGCCGGAGAGGATGATGCCCCGAACCATAGGAATGTTCGGGGTAAACCGTTTGTTTTTATTGAGTTTTTTGTTAATTTCTTCGGGATTTGCGTACTCAACATCAATTCCAAGCTGTCGAATCCGTCTGACTGCCGAAGTCAATGATGAGGATCATATTAGTTTAGTTACAGGACTTACGCACTCTTGTCATCGCGAGACCGTTCTGACGGCGTGGCGATCTCATATCTGTATGAGATTGCTTCGTCGAAGACTCCTCGCAATGACAGACCAAACGTACATGTACTGCGTAAGTCCTGTTAGTTATTCTGGTTGATTTGCTTTTACCGTAGCCTCACGATGAGCTCTTTCTGCTTGTGTAGATGGAGCTTCACGTTTTAAATAGCCGTCGGGATCACCGTCTCCGGTTTCTCGTGCATATTGTTCGGCGAGTGCTTCAGCAAGCGTTGATTCCCCGGGTGGAGTTCTATTGATGGGAGGATTTTGTTCGTGACTCATGATTCTTTTTTTTCAAACAAAGGGTCAGTTGTAGCAAGTTCTGCTTCCCCCCTCGCTTCTTTTCCAGTTTTATTAAGATCGGGAGGTTCTAAGCAAAATAAGTCATATTGTGAGTAGTCTACCAGTGCAACTCCAGAAGGCGGGAGAATCAGAACACGAGCTCCATCTGCACTAGACGTTTTTTCTCTGCCATCGGGAGGAGAAGGATGTTTTTTCTTATATTCTGAGTAATTTACCAGTGCAGCTTCCCCAGGATTCAATTCTGAGACTGCATTGGGATTAGAGTTCATGTTATAAATAGTGTTTTCGGACAAAGGCAATCTGTTCGTCGGTAAATCCCACACGCTCGAGAAGCAGCTGGATGTCGCGTTTGGTTTTTCCCTCACGGGTCATTTTTTGGGTTATGAGGAGAATCATCTCCGTTGATTCATAGGGGAAGATAATCCATTTCGTAGTTTGCCGGACAAAGTAGTCGGGACGGACGGCAGAGGTTGGCTTGAGGAACATGGTGACCGTCGATATCTCTTTAGGACGGAACCGATGGAGGTAGCCGTCAGCACGCTGAAGCGTTTTACCCGAATCGGCGACGTCGTCGGTCAGAAGTACGTGTTTCCCGTGGACCGGAGTTTTGAGTTTTTCCGTCAGTACCACTTCGCCCTGGGCTTGAATATCGCGGTAACTTTGTATGGCAATGGTCGAAACGGGAATACGCAGATGATCAGAGAGCACGTGTCCCAGCGTAAGCCCGCCACGGGAAATTGCCACAATAATGTCCGGAGGATTTTTCGCAGAAAGAATGCCCGCTGCCAACTTTTGACTCAGTGTATGGTAATTCCTCCAGGAGACAAGGAGGTATTGATCCGCCATACACTAGTATCTCATGATCTCTTGACGACTGTCAACGAGACCTTATAATAGGAACATGGAGAAGCCTTTCAAGTATAGTAGCATTGCTATCTCCGGTCGGCCCGGGGCGGGGCGGTCCACACTTCTAAAGAATCTTCGCGTTGCGCTTGAACCCCTGGGGTGGGAATTTTTTTCCGGCGGGGATTGGTCGCGGCAGTTTTCCATCAAAGCAGGCAAGCAGAATCCCAATGATCTTAAACACCACAAAGCGACAGACTATGGCGATGACATCGACCTACAGATAGATGTAGCGATGCGGAAGAAAATCTCCGACCCAGGTGTCCATATGGCCATCGAGAGTTGGATTGCAGGGTGGAACGCGCGGGGACTCCCACATGTCCTGAAGGTTCTCCTCATGTGCGATGATGCCTTGCGGATTGACCGGATCGTCAACCGGGACAACATTACGGTTGAGGACGCCAAGGCGCACTTGCATGAGCGGGAGGAGGGGAATCTTGCCAAATGGCAACGGATGTATAAAACGAAAGATTTTTGGGATCCCAAGCACTATGATCTCATCATCAACACCTACTCTCATGGTCCCATCGAAACCCTCGACCTCGTCCTTCAAGCCTTGGGATACTTTTCTGCCAACGGCCAGAAAGCCCACGCGTGATAGAATCTGGTTATGGAACGCTTTAAGATGATCGCATCAGGTTTCTTGATGCTCATCAAAAACGGAAAAATTCTTCTTCTCCGCCGGGCACACACAGGATACCGCGATGGATACTATAGCTTACCTGCCGGTCACGTAGAAGAGAATGAATCTGTGATGGCATCAACCGTGCGGGGAAGTTTTGAAGAAATTGGTGTACGGGTAAATCAAGAAGATTTACTTTTTGTCCACGCGCTCCACAATAAAGAAAACGATAAACGATTATTTTTCTTTTTTCGTGCTAATCGATGGAGTGGAGAACCGTACAATAAAGAGCCGGAAAAGTGTGATGACCTCCAATGGTTTCCAGTGGACGCGCTCCCTTCAAACACCATTGATTATATTCTGCACGCAATCAGGAGTTATCAAAAACAGATTTTCTATTCTGAATTTGGGTGGGAGTAATACCCATTGACATAAGTATTACTCTATAGTAGAGTCATTACTACTATGCAACTGCAACTCATGACCACCATTACCACAAAAGGGCAAGTGACGATACCGGAGGCGGTACGCCGTGCATTGGGCGCGAGCATTGGAGACAAAGTAGCTTTCATTCGCGTGGAGAAAGCGAGTAAGGAGGCCACCATTCGAATTATTTCTACAAGTGTCGTTGATCAACTTGCGGGATCATTAAAAACTTCGGTACCCTATATGCCTCAGGTAAAAGTACGCAAGATTCTTGCCAGAGAACGCGCGAAACGATACACATGAAAGCGGCAAAGACAGTTATTTTAGACACAAATATACTACTTCGATTCCTTCGGCATGACCAGCCACAGCACTTCGGGCATGTACAAAAACTATTTCAGGAAGCGGAAAAAGGAACAATAGCGTGCCATATAGATTCAGTAGTTCTTGCAGAGGTGATTTGGACGTTGGCGTCATATTATAACGTAAGCCGTTTTGAAATTGCCAGCACGCTCGAGACACTCTTGGTACAAAAATGGATGCTCAATGAGCATAAGCAAACACTCCTATCTGCGCTCCATCAGTATCAGGAAACAAACCTGGATTACATTGATTGTTGGCTTGTGGCCGTGTCGGAAGAAAAGCATATTCCGTTTGAGACATTTGATATGAAGTTGAAGAAACGCCAGAAGATAAATACTTTGGTATGATTCCGACGCAAGACCAGGCGAAGCAGTTGTGGGACAAATATGAATTGCCGGAAGGGAAGAGAAGGCATGTGGCGCTCGTTGCTCGCGTTGCTCGGATGCTCGCGCAACAAATTGACAAAGTAACAAAACAACAAATTAACATTGCGCTGCTCAATGCGGCAGCACTCCTTCATGACATAGATAAGAATGCGGACAAACGTTCCGGCGAGCGGCATCCGGATGCGGCGGTCAGGATTCTTCGAGAGGAGGGGATGGAGGAAGTCGCGGCTTTGGTTAAAACACATCCGCTGCACGCGATTCTTGACGGGGCAATTGCGCCAAAGTCATGGGAAGAAAAGCTTTTGTTTTTGGCGGATAAAATGGTCAAGTATGAAATCATGACGGTCGATAAACGATTCAAATTATGGAACGATGAACGCTTGCCGCCCAGCGCTCAAATAGTCCTTGACCGGTCATATCCAAAAGTAAAAGAATTAGAAAGGGAAATTTTTGGCATTGTCCGAATATTCCCAGATAACCTGGCACAACTTGCATCGGAGAAGGAGCCCGGCGTATACTGAGAAATCGGAAAGAATAGGAGGAACATATGAAGCTATGCTCCATGGTAATGGCTCTCGTTTTCACTGCTGCGGCAACGGTCGTGCCAACCAGAGTAAGCGCCACAATACCGACCCCGATACCATCAGTTACCAGTGTCCCGACAATCGCTCCTCCCGTACCAAATACCGGAAAGAAACAGGAGTACATCCTCCCGTATCCAGGACTTCTTTCAGATCACCCGCTTTACTTTCTCAAAACTCTTAGGGATGCGATTTTGGATCGGCTGATTGTTGACCCCCTGCGGCGCGCGGAGTTTTATCTTTTGCAGGCAGATAAACGACTTTCCATGGGGCTCTTTCTTCAAGAGAAAGGGAAAGGGGCGCTTGCAGGAGCGGCAGTAGGGGAAGGCGAGATATTTATGGAAAAGATGGTGACGAGCCTCGGCTCGTTTCGGGAGACCGGGAAAGACGTCCCGAGAAGTATTGTTGATCGAGTGAACCGGGCATTGGAAAAGCATACCGAAGTGATTGTGGGTATGGCAGGCAAAGCAGACGGGCAAGAAAAGCAAAAGCTTCTCGTGTCTCTTGAACTTGTCAAAAAACTTGAGGGAGAGGTAGGAAAACTCCCATAATTCGGGTCACGCGTCAAGGGTTGGGAGTCAATCTATACAAGAGAAATGAATGTATTTGAGTACAGAAAATTTAGGGTCATGTTTTTGATGTGAGATGTGAGGATAGGGAGTGCATGTTATCTCCGTACATTTTCCTCAACGCGATGTCACTTGAGGCTAGTACAAAACATTGACTGCCTTTGATCCAGAAGTTGCCAGTTGACGCAACAAGAACTCCTCCATATAGTGGTGAAGGTTGCTCATAAGCCACACAGATAGTGTTTCAGTTTTCATGAAGTTTTGTGTAATAAAGTGCTTGCACTGAAGAGTGAGTCATCGAGCGATGAAGTGTCCGTATTGCAATCATGAGAATACCGAAGTATTAGAGACGCGCGATAGCGAGGATCTGTCGGTTACAAGACGCCGGCGCACCTGCCCGAAATGTGAGAAACGGTTTACGACGTACGAACGGATTGAGACCGTGCCCTTGACCGTCATCAAGAAAGATGAGCGCAGGGAGACGTTTGATCGGGAGAAACTAAAAAGGGGTATCTGGAGGGCAAGCGGCAAGACGACGATTAAAGCGGATGAGGTGGATAGGATAGTCGACGAGGTTGAGCGGGAGCTTATCGGCGGAGACACGACCGAAGTGGGCAGTAAAAAGATCGGCGAACTGGTTGCCAAGCGTCTGAAAAAACTGGATAAAGTCGCCTACATTCGATTTGCGAGCGTCTTCCGTCGGTTTGTGGATGTGGAGGAGTTTGAAAAGGAAGTGAAGAAATTGTTGTAAACTCAAAACGCAAAACTCAAAGTGCAAAACCACAACGCAGAACTCAAAGCTTGTTAAAGTTGTACGATTTGAGATATAGTTTTGAGTTTTGACATTTGAGTTTTGAATTTTTATGGAACTTACCGGCATACGACAAAAAGTATTTTTAGACCGCTATGCCCTCAAGGATGAGGCGGGCGCTTCTACAGAGAAGACACCCGAGGAGATGTGGCGCCGCGTGGCTCACGCGATCGCCCAAGTGGAACCCAAAAAACAGCGTGAAGGTTGGGAGGATAAATTTTATCAGGCAATGGAAAACTTTGTGCTCGTGCCCGGCGGGCGGATCCTCTCTGGTGCCGGCACCGGTTACAAAGTAACCTTCTATAACTGTTTTGTACTCCCCAGCCCCCATGACTCGCGGCAGGGGATTCTCAACACCTTGTCCCAAATGGTGGAGATTATGTCCCGGGGTGGGGGAGTTGGCATAAACCTGAGTAGCTTGCGTCCCCGCGGGGCAAGGGTGAAGAAAGTCAACGGTTTTTCCTCGGGTCCCTGCAACTGGGCGGAGCTTTTTAGCGTTGCAACCCGCGACATCATCCAACAAGGGGGTTCTCGTCGCGGAGCTTTAATGTTAATGTTGTGGGACTGGCACCCGGATATCGAGGAGTTTATCACGGTGAAGCAGGACCTTACCCGCATCAACGGCGCCAACCTGTCCGTCTGCGTGTCGGATGCATTTATGGAGGCGGTCAAAGCGAACGCGGATTGGGATCTGGTGTTTCCGGATAAAGACGACCCGGAGTATGATGAGAAATGGGACGGATACTTGCCCAATTGGCGCGCGCTAGGTAAAAAGGTGATCGTCTATAAGACGATTAAAGCGCGGGAGCTGTGGGATACGATCGCCAAAGCAGCCTGGCAAAGCGCCGAGCCTGGGGTCGTGTTCATGGAGCGGTATAATAAGTGGTTTAACAATTATTACTGGGAGTATATCAACTGCGTAAATCCATGTGGTGAAGAGGGACTTCCGAACTGGGGGGTGTGTAACCTGACCTCTATTAATTTAGCCGCACTGGTGAACGAAAAAGGCGAGATGGATTATACAAACCTCGCTGAGGTTGCTAAGGTAGGCGTGCGGTTTCAGGATAACGTGATTGATGCGGACGTTTACGTATTTCCCGAGATCAAAAAGCGTCAACAGCAAGGAGAGCGGCGGATTGGTCTCGGGACCATGGGGCTGGGAGACGCGCTCATCAAAATGGGTCTTCGGTACGGGTCTCAAGAGAGTTTGCCGGTCATTGACAAGATCTACAAAACCATCCGCGATGCAGCGTATGAGGCTTCCGTAGATATCGCGAAAGAAAAAGGCGCGTTCCCCGGCATTGACATTAAAAAGCACCTGGAGGGCTACTTTATCAAACAACTCCCAGAGGAGATCCGAAAGAAAATGAAAAAACATGGGGTACGAAATTCGGTCCTTCTTCAGCAGGCGCCGACGGGAAGCACCTCACTCATGGCTGGCGTAAGTAGCGGCATCGAGCCGGTGTATGAGTTTGAGCTGATTCGGCGTGATCGACTAGGTGAACATATTCTTCGTCACCCACTGTATGACGCGTGGTATGCGGAGTTTAAGGCGCGGGAAGGCCGAGATCCCGGGAAAGTTGATCGGCCGAATTACTTCGTATCTGCCAATGACTTGACGCCGGAGGATCACGTGTACGTTCAGGCGACCATTCAAAAGTATGTGGATGCCTCCATCAGCAAAACTGTCAATGCGCCCAAAGCCCATACCGTGGAGGATGTCAAGCGGCTCTATATGCTCGCCTACGACCAGGGGTGCAAGGGTATCACCTACATGCGCGCCGAGAGCCGGCCGGGAGTACTTACCCGCATGGACGAAGATAAAAAGCCCGCCTCCGCCAAGGCTTCGGCGGGCGAAGCGGGCGAGGATGAGGTGAAGATAGGGGGGCAATACGTGCCGGAGGTCAAGCCCCGACCAATGGTGTTAAACGGAGCGACGTATGAAATAGAAACACCGGTGGGGAGAGCATTTGTTACGATCAATACAAACGGAGGTAATCAACCGGCGGAGCTTTTTATCAATGTGGGTAAGGCGGGCAGTGACGTGACCGCAATGGCTGAGGCGCTCGGAAAGGTCATATCTCTGGTCTTTCGTATGGCCTCACCCATTCCGGCGATGGAACGCGCCAATAAAGTTGCCGCGATGCTTGTGGGTATCGGAGGTGCCAGAAGCCTAGGATTTGGAGAAAATCGTATCCGGAGCCTTCCTGATGCGATAGCCAAAGTGATCGATCGACATTTCGGATTTTTTACGACGCACAAAGGAGAGATAGCATCCAACGGTCACTCGAACGGTCATGTAACCCCGACGAATGGCCACCAAGCCCAGGGCGTGCGCGATGCGGCGGCGATACAAGAACCGGTCGTAGAGCCGGCCCAGCGGCCCAACACGTATCCCGGACAACATATGCTTCTTACGGAAAAACGCATGGTGACCGTTGATTTATGCCCAAGCTGCGGGGAGGGGAGCCTCGTGTTTGAAGAAAGCTGCAAGAAGTGCTATTCGTGTGGGTACAGTGAGTGCTGACGCACTCGGAAATCCCAATTCACAAATCACAATGACCAACGAGGAGTGAAGATTTATAATTTGGACATTGAGGTTTGTGATTTGAGATTTGAAATATATGCCAATCTACACCCGTACCGGTGATACCGGGTCCACATCTCTATTTGGCGGCAAGCGCATTTTGAAATGCGAAGAGCTGGTCGAGGTCTATGGTTCCCTTGATGAACTCAATAGTTGGGTAGGTCACATCGCTTCACTATTTCCTTCGCCGGATGTCAAACAGTTCCTTCAGTCAATTCAATCAG
>Ga0209211_10011026_pt1 | contig 11655 bp, 11 predicted proteins | sample RifGroA2_FD_183992 | JGI IMG/M metagenome (GOLD analysis project Ga0209211, IMG submission 183992) | Groundwater microbial communities from Rifle, Colorado, USA - Groundwater A2 (SPAdes) (version 2) | ecosystem: Environmental > Aquatic > Deep subsurface > Groundwater | place: Rifle, Colorado... | reverse complement strand
TATAACCGGGGCGCTTCCAGTTCCGGTTCCACCTCCAAGTCCGCATGTCACGAAAACCATTGCTGCATCTTTTACGAGTTCCTTTATTTCGTTTATTGATTCCTTTGCCGCGTCTTCTCCGATTTGCGGATTGCTTCCCGCGCCTCGTCCCTGCGTGAGTTTTTTTCCGATGATGATTTTTTTGTTAGCGCGAATTTTGAGAAGATGCTTTGCATCAGTATTCATTGCTATCAATCCCACATTGCCAATGCCCATCTCGAATAATCTATCAAGTGTGTTTGTTCCGCTTCCTCCAGCCCCCATTACTATAATTTTTTGTTTCGATTCTTCTATGAATTTCATTATCTCTTCATCATCTGCACTTGCGGGAGATTTTATCGTAGACTGTTGAATCGTATATTGCTGCACTGGAGCCGTAAGTTGTTGCTCATTCGTCATAATAAACACCATAAAAATAGTTGTTAGCCTATTATAACATAATATATAAAAAGCAACGCCCCCATCGCGATTTCCAGTTCCGCGCTTCCAGTTTGCGAAAGCCTTCAGGGCTTTTCCGCTGGAGCGCTTCCCGATTGAAATCGAATGATTTCAATGGGCGCATTGAACGTTGCCGTTCAATTGCGTTGCCCTCATAAAACCGAGGTCAAAAGGGCCCATTTGAACGCGAACAGCAAGCTGTCTACACCGTTAAATTAATTTTTTCAGTGTCGCAGGCTTGCGTCCTTTCTGTTATCATCGCCGAATTTCGGTTCAGAAAATCCAGGTTAGACTATGGGAGCGACAACACAATGTTTAAATAGATATGTTATTAAAAACCATCTCATTCGTTTTATTTAGTTTAGATTACGAATCGCTTTACGGATAGATATCTTAGATATCCTTTTTCCGAGGTGCAACTATATGAAAAGATGTACGAGCTGCGGCTCTCAGACAAAAGAATTTGCGGAATTCCCGTGCCCACAGTGCAGTGAAAAAATTGTGCGATGCTATTCGTGCAGGCTTAATAAGAACGAGTTTAAATGCGCATGTGGTTTTAACGGTCCTTAATAACCGTTGTTCGGTGATCTCTATGTACGATGTAATGGCAGTATTCAAGATATTTGCAGAAGACTCAAACAATCTTGTTGTGGTTCTTTCAGCGGTTAAGACACTTGAAATCGGAAAAGTGCATAGTTCTACGGAGGAAGATATTGGATTTGGAATCAAGGTTCTGAAAGTCACCTTTCTTCTGAATGATGACTCTGGGGGAATGGATGCGCTTGAAGAGAAGATTCGCGGCATATCTGGTGTAAGCCAAGTTGAAGTGGAGGATGTGAGCAGGGTTTAGGTAAGTTTTTAAACAGAAGTTACTACCTATAAAGGACCACAACTGCTAGTTTAGTTATCATATATATCTACAATATTCTGGTGAATTCATGAGTACAAAAGAAAAAGACGACAAAGAAACCAAGGAAAAGAAGCCGGAAGTAAAGCAGGCTCCAAAAAAGCCAGAGCACAAGCCGGTAAAAAAGGATGTTCTTCCACAAAAGGAAAATTTCAAAGGAATTGTTCGTTTGGCCGGAAAGGATGTTCCCGGACAAGTTCTGTTTAAACATGCCCTTTCGAGAGTCAGAGGCATAGGTCAAAATCTCGCAGTTTCCGTTGCTTCTGTAATTCACAGCAAGCTTGGAATTGATCCATCCTCACAAATTGGAGATTTTAGTGATGAGCAGATAGAACAAATAGACAAAATTCTATTTAATCTCCACGAAACGAATATTCCAAAGTTTATGTTCAACAGGCAGAACGACCCGATGGATGGGACTGTTCGCCATACGATAATGAACGATCTTCTTTTCTATGTGAAACAGGATATTGAAAACGAGAAAAAATCCTACACATGGAAAGGATACAGGCATGCTTATGGCCAGAAGGTTCGAGGTCAGAGAACAAGAAATACAGGCAGAACCGGAATGGCAGTTGGTGTTCTTAGAAAATCTATAATTGCTGCGCAGCAGCCACAGGGAGCGGCCGCAGCAACGGCTGCACCAGCAGCTGGAGCACCTGCAGCAAAACCAGCAGGGGGATCGCCTGCGGTAAAGGCAGCAGCAAAGGCAGCGACAGCAGCAACAGCAGCTCCAAAAGCAGCAGCAAAGTCTGCAGAGAAAAAATAATGATTGATCGGTGATTTTTATGGGATGGAGGAAATCAAGATATTTCCGACAGTATAAAAATTTCCAGAAATCAAGTTTAAGGTGAAATTTTTATGGGATGGAGAAAATCAGAAATTTTCTACAGAATAAAAATTTAAGGTGAAATTTTTATGGGAGATCCGAGACGATTCAGAAACAAGTATGAAAGGCCAAAGAAGCTTTGGGATGCGCAGAGAATCGAAGAGGACGGGACGTTAAAGTCTGAATATGCCTTAAAGAACATGCGCGAGCTTTTTGTGATGAATCAGGAATTAAAGAAATACAGGCGTGAAGCAAGACGCATGATGTCTTTGACTGATGATGAGCGAAAGAAAAGCGAAGCCAAGGTACTGGCAAAGCTCAACAAATTCGGAATTCTTGATAAGACCGCGACACTTGATGATGTTCTTTCGCTTTCGGTTCGCGATATTCTTGAAAGACGATTGCAGACTCGTGTTTATAAGAAAGGGCTTGCAAAAACAATGAGACAGAGCAGACAGTTCATAACCCATGGAATGATAACTGTTTCCGGAAGAAAGGTATCTTCCCCAAGCTATCTTGTTGATGCCGAGGATGATGCAACTATTGCGTATTCACGCAGTTTCAATCCAGCAGTGCTTCAGACACCCGCAGCAGGAAAGCCGGAAAAGGTAGAGACGAAAGAATCCGCGGTTCAGGAGGCTCCTGCAAAAAATGAGGAAGCGAAACCAGCGGCAAACAACTAAACGGTGAATAATTATGACTTCAGAAACCAAGGAAAAGAAACCGGAAAAAGAAAAGCCGGCAAAGCATGTAGAGAAAACAGAAAAGCCAAAGGAAGAACCAGCGCTAAAGGAACAGCCAGCAACGGCTCATAAAGAAGCGTCAAAAGAAAGCGCACCAGCAGTTCCGGCAGCTGCAGCGCAACCTCCGGTCCAAGCCCCTCCGGCTCCAGTAGAACCGCCGAGAAGGGCAAAGCCGAGAATAGCAATTGTTCATGTTTATTCTTCAAAGAACGACACAATAATTACAGCGACAGACCAAAGCGGTGCGGAAACTCTTGCATGGGCAAGTGGTGGAATGATGGTAAAATCCGACCGGGAAGAAGGAAAACCCTATGCTGCAATGCAGGCTGCAATAAAGGTTGTCGGAACTCTTAAAAACAAAGGAATCAATACACTTCATATAAGAATAAGAGCTCCTGGCGGAAGCGGTTCAAAAAGCCCTGGTGCCGGTGCTCAAGCAGTCGTAAGAACAATGGCGCGAAGCGGAGTTCGCATAGGCAGAATTGATGATGTTACTCCTGTTCCAACTGATTCCATGAAACGAAAAGGGGGAAGAAGGGGAAGAAGGGTCTGATACGATGGCAGTAAAAGTTTCATCCGCAAAGGAAAACGAAAACCGGGTTTCATTCGAGCTTGATGGAGTATCCATTGAGTTTGCGAACATGCTGCGAAGGTATTGCATATCATCTGTTCCGGTTTTTGCCATTACAGCAGTTACTTTTTACGACAATACTTCTTCATTGTTTGATGAGTATCTTGCACACAGGCTGGCATTACTTCCTATTCTAACTCCGGCAAAAGCTCCAAAAGAGTCTGAAATAGTATTCACGCTTGATGAGCACGGGCCGAAAGTTGTTTATTCCGGGGATTTGAAAAGTTCTGATAAAGAAATCTCAATGGCAAAAGACAAGATTCCGATTATAACTCTTACTGAAAAACAGTCTTTGAGGTTTGAGGGTAAAGCAGTTCTCGGAACAGCCAAAACACATGCGAAATTCCAATCAGGAATTGCAAGCTATGAGGAGAAGGACGAAAAATTCGATTTTAAGGCCGAGAGCTGTTTTCAAATGAGTGGAAAGGAATTGATTCTTCGTGCATGCGATTCAATTGAAGATGATTTGAAGGAATTGCAAAAAGTGATTAAGAAGGCGTAAATCCAATCTCTCGTGAAAAGCGGTTCAAATTCGAAAATTGTTTATTTTTGTTCCGCACTGTTTTCTTTCCATTCTATTTATATACTTAATTCAGAATTAATCCTTCTACTTGCAAGGGTGGCGGAGTACGACCGTTTTGAGTCCCGAGTTTCGGGTCTTGAATTGTAGGTCCGCAACGGCCAAACGCGCCAGCTTGAGGGAACCTTTTTGGCTTATGAATCATTCATGGCAAAAACCATGAGGAATAATTAGCCTTATTGGTTGCAATAGGCTGGTGGCTTAACGCATGACATCTCCGATGTATGGCGATGGAAGGCGGGCGATGTGCCTTCGAGAGTTCGAATCTCTTCCCTTGCATCTTTTTTTGCTAGTTTTTTGATTAATTTTATGACGTAGAATTTTTTTCCGAGTCTGCGAAATGCAGTATTGAGTACACTCCAGCCCGGCCTCAGATCCCTAACTGCTTAAACTAATTAAATTTCCCCTGTTTTCTATATCTGCGCTTACGAGAAACATCGGTTTGTTGTAGATATCCCGAGACCAGATGTTTCGGTCTCGATCTATCCGCAACCTATTGGTTGCGTATATCAGCATTTTCATGCAGGTGGAGAACAGTATGCAGATCACCCAATTGTACTGGGTTTGATATTCTCTAACGGTCTAGTCTTATATATCCTAATTATTACTTCAATTTATGCACAAAATAGAAGAACGTTTGGCTTTGTTGGAACACCGAATGGCATTGTTGGAATCAAAGAAAGTGACTACACCCGAGCGTAAACCAGTTGAAGAGTTGTTTATGGATCTGGGATTAGTATATTTGCTATCTCACGCTCATAATCGATTAGCCTATGAACCTCGCTTCAACGGTTATGATGACCTCTTAGGCGATATTTTCAAATGCAAAATTACTGACAATAACCAGGTGGAGTATGCTCACAACTTGAAAAAAGCAAGTGACGACCTCCTAGAAAAAGTGGCAGAGACCTACCAAAAATCCAAAAAGAAACGAATCGGCCTCTTAGGCGACTACAAACTTTAATCTCCGGTCGTTATCCTTTCACGAAAAATTTATAATAAATAATTCCAAGTAATACTACGACAAAACCAACAATCCAGGAAAGCATTGGAAGACTGAACATTAAAACCAGACAAGAAATCAGTCCGAGAATTGCAGCATAACGCATATTCTTTTTTAATATTTTAATCCCGCTGAGGTTGAGCGCAGCATAATAAAGAAGTAGTGAAAAACTGCTGATGTACGCAATATGGGGAAGATCTGCAAACAATGCCAGCAAAAGCATTCCGATTCCACTTAAAATAATCGAATTTTTCGGGGCACCTGTTTTTTTATCTATTGTTGAAACGAGTTTTGGGAGTTCTCTATTGCTAGCCATAGTGTATGCAAGTCTTGAAACCCCTAAAATCGACGCAAGAATGACTGTTCCAGTGGCAATAAGCGCTCCGAAACCAACTAAACCAGCTCCAAAACTAATTCCCTCCAGATTTATAGCATCAGCCAGCGGCGAACCTGATTCAGAAAGTAGCTGATAGCCTGCAACACCTACCGCTGCAATGGCTACCAAAACATAAATTACTGTGGAGATTATAATTGACAAAATGGTTGCTTTAGGAACGTTCTTGGATGGATCTTTTATTTCATCCGCAATTACTGCGACCCGTGCGAAACCAGAATATGCAAAAAATATCGTAGCTGCACCAGCAAGAATGCCGGGAACTCCAAACGGCGAAAACGGTTCAAAATTCGATGGTTTGAAAAAGAAGACTGCACTGCCTACGAAAAACAGGAGTATAAGTATTTTGATTACTACCAGTAGGTTGTTCACTTTACTTGTTTCTTTCATTCCTACTAATTGGATAAAAGTTGCAAGAAGAATCGCAATGGCAGCACCAATGTTGGTTGGTATTGAAGATACAAAAAAATTCAGATAATACGCAAACCCTATGGCAACCGTAGCACCAACAGTGATATTTGAAAACAGCCATACCCATCCAACTACGAAACCTGCAGAATCAGATAATGTTTTTTTAGCGAATAAATATGCACCGCCACTTGTTGGAAATAGTTTACTCAACTCCGCACTCGTGAGTCCAGTTAATATCGCAACTATAGCTGCAACTATTACCGAAAGAAAAACTGCCGGACCTGCTACTCCAGCTGCAGCACCAATAATAACAAAAATACCAGCTCCAATGATAGAACCTAACGCTATATTTACTGAATCGAAAAGAGAAAGTACTGGTTTAAGCTTAGTTTTTGAATGCATATCTATCCTCTTTATTATTCTGGCAATCCGTTGCATACTCCTAATAATTTTTCGTGCAACTTCTTTTCCCTGGAAGCGATTATTGTAAATGTTGTATCCTGATCTAATGTCTGGGTTATTTCATTGCCCTGTTTATCTGAAATTATAACTCCTGCTTCTTTCATAAGCATGATCCCAGCAGTATGGGTAACAAGAAGTTTTCCTCGCACATCTACGTATGCATCTACTGCTCCACTTGCAACAGCAGCCATCTCAAGCGTGGCAGCTCCCAACATACGCATGTAAGCAAACTTACTCAATAAAGGGAAAATTTTAGATGACGAAACTTCATCACGACCAAAATCAGCACTAACTAGGGGGGGATTACCTATTTCTTCATTCTGTTTTATTCTTTCTCCATTTTTGTATGCCCCGCCATTTTTTATTGCATGGTACTCGGTACCATCATATAAGTTAACAATAACTGCCGCATCTATGTCTTTAATAGTGGGATTATTTTTGGTAGAACCTGCAATTGCAAATGCATATGCAGGAAATCCGCGTTCATAATTCCTTGAACCATCAAGTGGATCCAGTATTATGGTGCCAGAGATTTTGTTTGATTTTTCTGGTTTTTCCTCTGTAATAAGTTTGAAATTAAAGTCCTTTATCTCTTCTTTTACCATTTCTTCCAAAACTAAATCCATCCTAATACTCGTATCACCAAAATAATTTTTTTCTAGTCTATCTCTCCCATTCTTAACTTCCTTGATAAGCTTCTTTGCCTTTTTTCCGAGTTTTATGAAAAGCGCCAACATCTCATTATTGTTCATTAGAATAAGTTACTGGATACGAATATAAACTTAAAGGTCAAAATCCAATTATGGGTTTTTTCGATTCTCTTATCCAACCAGATGCCCCTCTCCCAGTTTTAATCACAGCAGGCATAATTTTGATTATTGGGTTTATCGTAGGGACACTAGTTAAACAATTCGTACTTCAATTTGCAGAAGCAACTGGCATCAGACAAAAAGTACGTTTTGGTATCGATAAAGAAGCTAAAAAGTTTGGGTTTAACATGGATTTTATTTACCTAGCTGCGCTTGTTTTGAAATATATCGTTTTCCTACTCGCAATATTTCTTGCATTGAGAATATTGGGTGTTGAAGTGGGCATGAGTACTATCCTAATCCCTCTTATCTCTTATATTCCGAACATTGTTAGTGCGATTATCATTCTTATAATCGGAAGTGCAATAATTGAGATCGTCGCAGATGTGCTAAAATACAACCTTCGGGATAGATTAGATGAAAAAGCTAAAAATGCAGGCATGACTAATGTTTCAACTAATATCGCTGCTCATGTAAGATACTTTCTTTACTTAGTTGTTTTTATAACTGCATTCTTACAGTTAGGAATCAAAGTGGAAAGTTTGATGTTCCTTGTCCTGTCCATCGGCATTATCGCTCTGGGGACACTAGCCATCCTATTCATATTCTCTTTGAAGGATTACGTTCCAGGCATTTCATACGGAATCCACCTGGTGAATAATAAGGTAATTGTAAAAGGAGACATGTTGCAGGTAGATGGTTTGAAAGGAGAAGTAGTAGAAATAACCCTACTTGCAACTGTAATAAAAAACAAGGACGGTATTCATCATATTCCTAATTCTAAGATCGCACAGAGTATTTTTTCGATAATTAAAAGGTGATCAACCTATTATTTCATTATATATTCGCAAGTATTCTGCATATCCTATGTCTGAATTGAATTTTTCCCTGACTATCCTAGAGCCTTCCGTTCCCATCTTTTTTCTTAATTCAGAATCTTGGGAAAGCAGTAAGATTTTTTCTGCTAGTTGATTATAATCAGCTTTTTCAAAAAGATAGCCGTTGATTCCATCTTTTATTTGCAGTGGGATACCACCAACATTAGAACCGATAATTGGTTTACCAAATACCATGGCTTCGCAGACAGTTAATCCAAATCCCTCGTGAAGAGAAGGCTGCACTACGACATCCGAAGCACCATATATGTGATAAAGCAGTTCATCATCTACCTTTCCGGTAAAGAGTACGTTGTTTTGCAGTCCTTTTTCTTCAACAAGATTAAGGAGCTTTTGGGCTCTTCCAGATCGCTCTTTTCCCAATAGTTCTCTGGAAAACGAGCCATTACCAACAAAAATACACTTGACATCTTTTCGATTATGTATACTTATTATTTTCTCCATTGCAGCTATGAGGATTTCCTGGCCTTTTCTAGGGTCAATTCTGCTCACACACAAGACCAAAAAATCGTCTTTTGAAATGTTATACTTTTCTCTTGCGTCATATTGCTCTTTTGGTACATACTTTGCCAAATCTACCGTTGGATGTACTGTCTCTACTAGCTTAGGGTTCAAACCACAGGATAATGCAGCATTCGTATATTCAGCTATTGAAAATATTACTTTATCATAATTGCCCATATTTTCGATAAAAAATAGTTTCCAAAATTCCGGTAGTTGGTTTACAAATGGAATATGCCACGTAAAAATCATCGGGATCTTTAACCCAAATTTGTTCTTTAATATACCTGCCAAAGGCAATGTTTGAAAATCATGAACATGAAGAATGTCAAAGGGTTTGTAGTTATATGAATCCATTATGTCTTCAGCTAGTTTTTCGTTTACTTCTAAATATTCTTTGTAACCCTGAATTTCGCCAACTACTTCGTTATGTGTTATATTCAATATTAATTCTTTGAATTGCATATATTTGATTAATGTGTCTTCACCTAGATTTGTTACATTGACCCTGATAATCTCTATCCCCTCGGAAAAGTCTATCGGGTCGATATTTGCGGTTTTGAAATGCATCACTTTGAATTCATGACCATGTTTAAGAAATTGTTTTCCTAATGATTCGACGTATCTTGCCAATCCGCCTATATAGGGAAGAAAAGACTGGCTCACGCAACAAATACTATAATGATTCTTCATACTTATTATCCTCACAGAGGCCTTTTTAAACTTCTCCTCTTAGAACACCATTCACGCTTACGCGGAAAACTTTGGCGTTTGTAGATGCCCTGAAACCGATGCTTCGGTTTCAATCTATCAGCAACCTGTTGGTTGCCGATACCGACAAATTTGTGTTGATTACGACATTTTTACGTCGGTGGGAACTGAGTCCAGGCCGGTGGTTACTTCCCCTTGCATTCCTGCTCAACCTTTTTCTCGTCGATAAATTTTCAAAAAATAGGCAAAATGCAGTTTTAGAGAATCCCCACCCAGTTTCAGTTCTTCAGTTATGATCAAAATATCATTCATATAATTGATTTTCCTTCTTCGATTAGCCACTTCCAGAGCTTCTTGTAGGTTATTTTCTTACCTTCGATTTCTTCTTGAGTTTCGTAATCTTTGGTAATGATAAGTAATTCTCCTTTCTTTCCATCCAAACTAAATTCTCCTGCAGCTTCAACTAATGCTTTAATCTCCCGTTCTTTTGTTTTTTGGTCATCCAATTCATACACCACCTGTATGAGCTTCTTAACTTCGCTTCCCTGCCGCATGACAAAATCTACTTCGTGACTACCCGCCGATCTATGATATGAAATCTGCCCTAACGGATTAAGCTTTCTTCTAAGCTGTAAAAAAACTGCGTTTTCATATACTCTCCCAAAATTCTTTTTTCCTCTTGCAGCATAGAAAAATCCAGTATCACCAAGGTAGACCTTTCTCGGATAAAGTGCCTCGTCCTTTATTTTTGTTGAGAATACCGGGACAAAAAAGGCCAGATAGGCAGTTTCAAACAACTGTTCCAGCTCTAATAAGGTACTTTTACCTATTTTATGTCCCATATTCTTCATTACATTCTCCAATTTTGTTGCTGAAAAAAGTGTGGTTCCAATCAACTGGGCTGAGAAATCTGAAACCACCTTCAGCGGAACTGTTGAAAGTGCAGCAACATCCAATGCAATTATGGAGTTCATGTACTCCTGAATAATGCTAACTTTGTTTTCAGATAATACTACTTCTGGGAAGCCCCCGTATGTCAAATAGTTTTCCAATTCTCGTTCTACGATACCTATTTCCCGAGTTGTTTCAGGCATTTTTATATTTTTGAATTCAAGAAATTCAACAAAAGACAGGGGGAACAGTTCAAAATAAGAAATCCTACCCCGCAGCGCTTTTGGTGGGAACCTGGATAGTTTGTTTAGTGATGAGGTAGTTATCAGATGCACGCTTTTCATTTCATTTATCCTGTGAATCCAATGTTCCCACTCCTTTGCAGATGTTACTTCATCTAGCAATAGCCAATCTGCATCAAGGGTTTGTTTAAGTATAGTGTCCAGTGCTTCTGGGATCTGTAACCTGTTATCCTCTAAATTTGCATAAGCGGCTTTTTTTCCAAGAGTTGCCAGTTTCCTATAAATCAGCATCAAGATCGAACTTTTTCCTGCTCTTCTTATGCCAGTAATGGATACGACTCGGTTTTTGGATTCGTCTATTGCGTTGCTAATGTCAAACTCCCTATTTTTGAGTGATTTACGTGCTGCTGTAGTCTCCCATTCTCTAAGCACATCTTCTATGTTTTCCATATCCTCAACCTTTCTTTTTTACTACCCTCATTTGGTTGAGGATAGCTTGAGTCAAATAAACATTTGACTCATGATACTCGTTTTTATGAAGAACGACTTTATAAAGATATCGTTTTCTATAGAACCGAATAAAAATTAGTGTATGGTAACCCTAATATGGCTACAATTTGTGAAAATACCCGTTTTGTAGTCATCCCACCAGTCAATTGCCTAACCTCGTTCCGGCCAGCCTTTAAATAGAATCTATGCTAGATTCACCTACAATTGTTCGACGATTCGAACAATGACCACAAATCGAAACGTCGATTTGTAGGTCGACAAAAGGGCGAAAAAATCGAGAGCGTCCGAGTGGACGACCGAATGAAACGTTTTACGTTTCATTGGTCCATGGAACGTAGCGACGTTCCATAGGACGCTTCGTCCACTGGACCACAGAACGTAATTGTTCATTGCAACGAACAATTTGCGCCTTGAACAGGAGTTCAAGTGCGCGTTGCGACGTTCTGTAGGTCCTCAGGTCTGGTCTGAGGTTTCTTCCCTTGCATTTTACTTCTTTAGAGCTACTATCCCCTTTCTTCCAGCCAATTTTTCACCCAGATTTTGCAAGCGTTGATGAATATCTCTAACAGGATACGAAATTACTATCCGTTCTGTGTCAAACCTTGTTTTCAATGATTTTATGAATTCATGGATTATCTGAGCGCGGAATGTCTGCTCT
>Ga0209211_10011024_pt1 | contig 11656 bp, 19 predicted proteins | sample RifGroA2_FD_183992 | JGI IMG/M metagenome (GOLD analysis project Ga0209211, IMG submission 183992) | Groundwater microbial communities from Rifle, Colorado, USA - Groundwater A2 (SPAdes) (version 2) | ecosystem: Environmental > Aquatic > Deep subsurface > Groundwater | place: Rifle, Colorado... | reverse complement strand
CTGGTGCCATTTTCACTACTCCAAATAAACGAATTTATTTAAACTTTTCGGTTTTTAACTACTTTTGAGAAGTGAAAAATCTATATAGATTATATAAAATATATAATTCAGTAGGTAGGAAGGTTTAAATATTAGTGTATACCAATGAGTATACACAAAGAGGTTAATTAGATGTATTTTGAGAATTACCCAAAATATAAAGACCTTCCAATAATTCCTGTTCAAAGCAAAAAAGGCGGGAAGAATGTATTAGATGAACTTTCAAAAGAAGGTTTAGACTTGTTTGATGTTGCTGAGATATTAGAAAAGGGCTATGAAACCCACAGAAAAAGAAGAGATGGAGTAATCGAAAGATACCTCGACAAAGGCGATAAAACCATAGAAGTAGTTGTCCAAAAGTCATATTGTTTTGAAGAAGAAGTTTGGGAAGTTATTCACGCGGGATCTTTTATGAAAAAGAAAAGGTGAGCAAAAATGAAAGATATATGGGAAAACACTATTGTATGCAATGAATGCGGTTCCAAAACAAAAAAGATAACTATAAACAAAGAAAATTTTGATATAAGAACTTGGCAATGCATTAAATGCGGAAAAGAGTGGCACCATCCAATTGACAGCAATAGTTATCTCCAATGGAAGAAGATAAAAAATGGAAAGTTTAGAGTAAAATTAAGACAGGTTGGAAACAGCATTACTGTCAGCATACCAAAAGAAATTGTTAATTTTGAGAAATTAAAAACAGGTGAAGAAGGAGAATGGAAGTTAGAGAAGCCAAATAAGCTTACTTTAAATTTGATTGAATGATACGAAATCAAAAAGTGTTTGGTGATATGACAAAAAAGGAAGTTACTATAATGCCTGAAAACAAACGCAGGCTTATTGTGGAGGTTCAATAGTCACATCTGCGTCGGGCAGAGGACTTGCTGAGGGTTTCCATAATCTCCTAACTGCCTATAGTCCGTTTAAAAGATAGCCAAAATATAGCTAAAAAGCAATATTATTTCTATCAAAAATACTGCTCTTAAGCTGTTATCTTTTCTGCTGAAATGCCCTACCTTAACTGTATAATCTCTTGTGATTTACAGTCGATAGTGGTTTTGTCAGACAGCAGGAAGGACAGAAAGATGTCAGAGATCAGACGGCTTTTGAGCCACAGAATCAGAGCCTTGCGCAAACAATCTGGTTTGAGCCAGGAAGAGCTGGCAGATGCCGCTGATGTCAGCCTTGACGCCATTGGACGGCTTGAGCGCTCAGAAGTCACTCCAAGCGTGGAGACCCTGCAGCAGATAGCACAGGTTTTTCAGATGACACTGGCAGAGCTTTTCCGCTTTGAGGAAGCCAAAACTAACCCTCTGCGTGAGGAAATCGAGCAGCTGTCCCTGTTCCTTGCTACAAAGCCGCTCTCTGATGTCCGCTTCCTTGCCAAGATGCTCCGTGACACTGCACGTTATCTGGAGGAGGTGCGGAGATAGGGTTTTGACCATACCTTCTAAGAAATACATATTATTATAACCTAATTTTCAATAGCAAAATATTCTTATTTTTAGGGTTATAACCCGATACAAATGCAACCTGTCCTGTCCTATCTTTCTATAAAAAAAGGAGATAGGCTATGGATGGGTTTTCCCGGGCGGTTGAGAAAATCGGGCAGAGAATACGGCAGATTCGTCTGGAAAGAGGGCTCACGCAGAAAGATCTGGCGGAAAAGGCAGGAATTTTTGACGTTGGGGAGCTTGAGCGTGGGAGGAAGGTGAAGGGTGGAGTTGTTAATCCCCGACTGGAGACGCTTTTCAAGATTGCTGCGGCTCTTGGTATAGAATTGGAGGAACTGCTTGGCTATCCTGCTCCCGACGAGACAACAGTAAGGATCAGCAGGCTACTGGAAGGGCAGGATTCCGAAGTAAAGGAAAAAGCGGTGAGGGTTGTGGAGGTGTTGGTGAAAGGATAAAGTCTCAGAAAATCAGGCTGGAAATATTGGGGCTTTTGTCGGGAAAGGAGATGGCTGTCCAGAGAAAGGCACTGGAGCTGGTGAGGGTGTTTTTGGCGTGATTTCAAATGAAATCCTGTACAACACCTTCTAACTGAGCAATAACTCTCTCTTTATCTTTCTCTGTGAACTCCCTTGTCAAGAATGTTCCCCTCCATGAATCAACAAAACGTTTGTCAGAGATGCTCTTTATTATTTCTTTAATATTCCCTGCAAAGACCTCCTGATTCGATACAATCTCAGATGCCCTGCTCATCAGCATTTCAGGAATGTCATTCTTCCAGAGCAAAGCAGCTATATCCCTTATGTCGCTTGGCCTTGCAGATGCAATCTTTAGGATCAAATAGTCAACATATTCTGGAACAAAAACCTCAAGATTCTTTTTCCATATTTTAATCAAAATTCTTTTGCTGTTCTGAACAAAATTCCTGTCAATTACAACCTTATCCTCTTCTGTTCTTCCTCTTATCTCGCCTTGCATAAAGTCAAATGACAGCTTTACAGGGCTTCCATTAGTTTTGAGCAGTTTCAGCAGCCTCAGAAATCCGTAATCTCTCTCCTGATGAAATGCCTCTGCGCTTAGCTCCAGCCAGCCTTTAATCTGCTCCAAGTGCCTCTCCCTGACGGCAAAATCACAGTCTCTTGTGTATCTGGAGATGTCTACAAAAGCCCGTAAAGCATACCCTTCCGATAAGAATAAGCTTCGGCTTTGTAAAGCCTTTAGACAAAAGAGAAAGCCTTTCCAAAATGCCTGAAACGGCTTCCTCCCGAAGCTGCATCATTGCAGTCTACTTAGCCAAGCTCAGCCACCTTCTCAACAGCCTCGTCAATCTCCCTCCTGACAAAGCTGTCCTCTAAATTGCTCTTTCTGACAGGGAAGATTCTGCTGCTGCTTAACTCATTTAAGCGGTAACATCCATAGCTTAATGCCTGCCTTACCCTCACATCTGTCTTTGAGATCCGCTTCCAGTAGCTTCTTTCTGCTAAAGAACGGAACGATACCTCCTTCCTGTTTTCATAGAACACAGCAAAGGCATCTGCAAACGCCCAGTTCTGCATGCAGCCGATAACGCAGTCCTCAAGGCTTTCCACCAGCACCTTTTCAAACCTTTTGTATTGCTCATCTCCAACAGCCTCGACAACAACATCCCAGCCGTGCGATGCTGCAAAGGCTTTTAATGCCCTGCCATAGGAAGGATCTTTTACCCTCACCAAATACACGTTCCTGTGGATAAAGTCGTTATTCCAGAAGGATGCGGCAGTCTGCCCAGCAACGGCCTTGAAGTTCTTGTCCTTCCTCAAGAAGCCCCAAAAATCCTCGATTTTGTCGGGAATCCAGTACCATCCCCACATTACCCTTTCAACCATTCCCGCCCTGGCTAACTTATTCAGATACTCCTTTGCATTCGGCTCTGACAAATGACTTGGCTTAACAAGGCTGCCCTTCCATTCAGCCAAACCCCTGTAAAATCTCTCCAGATAATCCTGCATTATTGTTCACCTTTTCATGCCAAATGGCAAACTACTATTTAAAGCTTTCGTTCACCTTTTATATCTTTTTGGCAAAATATAGAAAATTATGGAGAGATGTCAAGAAAATACAAAAAGCCCCATCCATCTCTGGACAGGGCTTAAACCGAATTGCAGTCTTCTATTGTTTCTTCTCTCCCCTTTTTCCCCTTATCTTTTCCCCTCTTGCCTTTGCCTTTGCTGCTGCATCATCCCATTCCTTCTTTGTAATCAGCCAGAACTTCAGCTTGTTATCTCCTCCTCTGACTTTCTGAACCTTCACATATTTTTTGCCCTGAATGCCAGCTTCCTGAAGGGCTTTCCTGCCAACAGCTACATTCTCATCCTTGCCGAACTCCACAATACCTGCATTGCCTTTCTCTAGCTGCTCAATGTACTGCTTGTATTCATCAATAACTTCCTGGGGAAGAGCCTTTGGCACTGCCTTCTTATCCAACGATTCCTGGGTGAATTTTGGCATTTGATACCTCCAGAACTAAAAGGATGTGTAAAAAAGAAGTTGTTTATTCTTCTCAAATATAATTCAAACTCCAGAATAAAGCAAATAAAACCTTCATTTAAAACAGTGCCAGCAAGCTTTACTCGTTCATAGGCAACAAGAAATGGAAATTCCCTTCTCCTACTGCTCTTTCAAGTTTTCTGACGATGAAATCTATGTTATCATCATGGCCTGCAATAAAGAACGGCTTTCCATCTTTGCCAAACTCTAGTGTTTGAAAGTACACATTCATTCTAGAAGATAATTTTAACTTTTCTTAACCCATTTACTTATCTTTTCCTTTAACCTTGATTCAACATTCTGGTTGATGTACAATGTAGCCAATGCACAGTTGCCGCAGTAATCCTCTTGAGACAGCTTTGATAAGAGAGGTATGCTTGCCCTTATGTTGTCATAAACTCCTCTCTCGGCTATATTCCCGACAGCGCTGTGCTGATGAATTGCATGCGAGCCGCATAAGTATTGTGTGCCGTCTGGCGCAATCGCAGCCTGTGTAGGCGCAACATAACATCTCCCTATCAAAGCCAGCTTTGAATAAACGCCTTCTGCTGATGTGACTGCATAGGCATCTAAGCCGCCTACATGCTTAACCCTCTCAAACGGGCTTGAGAAATAGCCAAATAATGTAATCCTGCTTGTCTCAGGAAACTCTTGCTGGTGATCAGCCCAAATCTGCTTGGCTTTATCCCATATTTCTGTATAAAATTCCCTGAACTCTTCTTCTGTTAATCTCAAAGCATCGTTGCTGCCATGCCCACCCATTGGGATGACATGCGTCATTAAATCCTGGATGAGTGGGTTTTCCTTTGTAACTCTCTTCCTTTTACTAATAATAAAATCCAGCATATCAGGGAATTGCCTGAAATTTAAATTATTTAGCACAAAGTTTGTATGTATCACAGGATAACTTACCATCACAAGATCGCGTGCTATCTGAACATTATAAATTCCTCTCAAAAGCATCTCAAACCTGTCTTCACCAGCTGCTTCGCTTTTGTAAAGATAATTTTGTATATCTCTTTCCGGACTATCAAATGATATATGCAATTTTGCCAAGCCGGATTTAATGAGCCTTAATGCAACCTCTGGTGTTAGCATTGTCGCATTTGTGTTGATATTAACGCCTGCGCCATGCTCTGTTGCATATCTTACAAGGCCATCATCGCCATATAACCTGTCTTCTAATAGCAACGGCTCTCCGCCTGTGAAATAGACATAAGGCCCTTGCTCACCAGAATCAGCAGTGACCTCTTTCAATACCCTCTTCCACACATTCATGTCTTCAATCGCACTTACCTCTGCCTGGTTGCAGTAGACACATTTGTTAGGATAAAAATTGCATTTTGTGCTGAGGTTGATTCCAAAGAAAGATAACCTTGTATTTTTGCCGTTGAGGTTATCAGGCCACTGCGACAAGACTTCCAACAGATAAGCTTCATCAGTTTTACCCTGCCTGATTACTTCCTTTACTTTTCCCTCGTTAAACTCAACAAGTTGCTCAACAACTGTATCGACATAATTCCTCACCTTTTTGGGCTCAATCCTTCCATCCCTAACCTCATCGACAAGGCCGGTTTTAATAACTTTCTGCCACTCTTCTGATGCAAGAAGCTCTTCAAGCTCTCTTCTATGCATGAGAGTGTAATCAGTAAACTCATTTGATTTCATTACAATTAAGGGGGTATTTATGTTATATAAAAATGTTATTCAATTAGAAAAAGATAGAAAAACAACGGCTTTGAAGTGATTTACATTAAAATATAACCTAAACTCTGAAACAATGCAAATAGAACCTTACGGAAAAACTCGCAAACTTTTCTGAATCTATTTCAACTGGTTGTCCTTCCAAATTTTATTCAAAACAAAAATAGCAGTATCATCCATACTATCAGCACCACCACACTCACCGTGCATAGAATCAAAACAGCCTTGTCAAATTTGCTCATATTGTGGGAGTTGAACCTCATTCGTGTCGCTTCCTTTCAACAACCAGAGGCATTATTATCCTCTTTCCTCCAATGGACAGATATCATGTGAAATATACACAAAGATTGTTGAAACAACAATAGACGAGAGAAAATCTAAACCAATGTTCGAATTACCTCAAGAAACTTCAAAATATCAAGGGGCTTTTTCAGAATTTTCTGTGCGCCAAGGGCCATAAGTTCTTTCACTTTTTTATTGTCTATGAGGCCGCTTATCACTACAATCGGGATTTGAATTCCCCGGCTACGGATAGCCCGAATGGCATCTTCTCCAGGCGTCGGCATTTGCAGATCAGTAACCACAAGATCCATCTGCTCAAAATCCACAGTTTCCAGGGCTGGCTGTGCATCGTTAAATGCCAGAACTTCATACCCTTCATTTTGCAGAAACCGCGCCAGCGCAGACCTTATGCTTTCATCATCATCCATCACTACGATGGTTGCCATCCATGTCACCCTCTCATAGCCCTTCTCGTTCAGTGTTACGCGACCTCACAATGCTCCTTATTCGATATATCGGCAGATTCTGTTTACTAAGGCGTGATGTCAGTCACAATCGCCTGTAACAAAATGAGAAAAGGCTACGAGCGTATGTCGTAACCTTTTGTGTTTAAACCTGCTCCGCAGAATTCAACCATTACCCTTCAATATCTCGTTTACCACCCGCGCTACCTTCTCCAGAACCAACGGCTTCTCCAAAATCCCACTGACGTCCTGAAGCAATTTGGACATTTCCTCTGCTTGTGGAGAATACCCTGTCATGACTACCACCTGGATTTCAGGATTTCTCTCTTTCAAAGCCTTGAACAGATCTATTCCGCCCATCTCCGGCATTACCATGTCTGTCAACACCAGAGCAATCTGCTCGTGATAAGTGTCGTAAATTTTCAACGCATCTCGGCCATTGCCGGCTGTAAGAACCTTGTAGCTTAACCCTTCCAGCATGATTTTGAGTACCTGAAGCACATCTTTCTCATCCTCAACAACAAGGATAGTCTCGCCCTGGCCTTTTGCGACCCTGCTCTCTGGCCTCTGAGAAAGGGTTTCTGCTTCTGAAACCTCTGGCAGATAAATGATAAAGGTTGTCCCTTTCCTGACTTCGCTTTTCACGTCAATAAAACCATTGTGCTGCTTTACAATGCCATAGACCTGCGCCAATCCCAGCCCTGTGCCTTCACCGCGCTGCTTGGTTGTGAAAAAGGGCTCGTAGATATGCTTTATCACGTCAGGCAGTATTCCAATACCTGTGTCTGATACAGTCCACATCACCCACTTTCCCGGCTTCATCGCAGGCCACGGAGGTCGCTCACCCTGCTTCAACAGGAGATGCGAAACTCCACTTTGCAGCTCTCCGCCAGCAGGCATCCCGGGCATTGACAGAGAGGTTTGTGAGCACCTGCTGCAATTGTGTCAGGTTTGCCTCGACGATGAAATCCATGCCTTTGAAATCTGTTGTGATTCGAATAGTCTCTGGAAGGGCGCGCTCCAAAAGCTCGACGGTCTCTTTCAGGAATGGAATCAGGTTGACCCGCTGCTTCTGCGCAACCGTCTTTCTGCTGAAGTCAAGGACCTGGCGAATCAATTGCGCTGCCCGCTGCCCCTGCGAAAAGATGCTCTTTAGATCCTCCTTTGCGTAGTCAGGAATGTCTGGCTTCATCTCCAGTATCTGGGCAGAGCCCATCATAACCGTGAGCATATTGTTGAAGTCATGGGCGATGCCTGCTGCTAACTGCCCTACTGCTGCCAGGCGATCCTGTTGTCCAGCTTTTTCCTGTATCTCCCTCTGCTGTGTCACCTCCCGTATCATCACCACCCAGCCAGTGCCTGTTGCTTCTTCCGTGATCGGGCGGGCTCCAACCTCAAATATCCTTTTTGAAGGCTCTTCTATCCTGATCTCATAGAGCCGTCCGTTTTCAGTTGCCAATACCTCCTCTACGGCATGCCCTCCAATGTGGGAGACAACTTCCCCTACAGCTACTTTAGCGAGGACTGAGAGATATTCCTGCGCTGCCGGGTTAGCCAGCGCCAGATGATGCTCCTCGTCCAATAGGCAGACTCCTTCAGGCAGATGCTTTATTAAGCCCTGCAATTTTTTCTCAGTCTTCAGAAGGGCCTTCTCTGACTGCTTGCGCTCTGTAATGTCCCGTATACATCCCTGATATGACTTCTGGCCTTCATATTCGATTTCTCTTACATGCACCTCTACGTCGAGAACACTTCCGTCTTTCCGAACAATCCTGAATTCATACTGCTCAGGCACTTTTTCACCCCTCTCTTTTCTCTGGTTCCTCTCTCTGAAAAACCCCATGCTTTCAGGAGCGATGGTGTCCCACAGATTGATGGCTTGAAGCTCCTCCCATGTATATCCCAGCATATCGAGGAATTTTTTGTTGGCAAACTTGAAGCTGTTGCCCTGCACGATATAGATTCCATCAAGGTTTTGCTCTACCAGACTCCTGTATTTTTCCTCCTCCTTCTGAAGCTGCTCATTGGCTGCTTTCAACTCAGCGGTGCGTTTCCCAACCTGCTCTTCCAGCTTGGAGAAATACCTTCCCAGCCTTGCCATCATCCGCCTATGCCTGGTGAGGTCTTTATTGATGCCGATAAGTCCGACAGGATTGCCTTCTTGGTCGTAAACTGTTTTGGCCCTTGCCTCAACCGGCATTTCAGTGCCATCTTTTCTCAGGCAGGGAATGACATCGAAAAACTCACCGATTTCCTGGATTGCACAGACTAAATCGGCGATTGCCTTTTCCTTAATATCCGGCCGGTAGAAGAAATGGAACGGCTTTCCAACGGCTTCATCAGCATTGTATCCAAAAATCCGCTCTGACTTCCCTGCCCACTGCTGGATGATTCCTTCCTTATCGGTGAGCATGACAGCGTCTGGCATTTCCCTCAATACTTCCTCAATAAGATGTTCTTTTGTCTTATCTTTATCCTTCATCGAACCGCCCCCCTCTATTTTTATAGGCATTCATTTTTGAATAGAGAGGAATAGCACATCCTGTGCCATTGGCTTGACTTGAGGCATAAAACGCAGAAAGTAGCACAACAATATGTTTATATGAAAATTATGCGCATTTGCCTGCCGCATCTGGTATGGGGCTGGGGCGTCAGCCAGACAGAACTGTCAGAAATCAAAAGCTGTGATGGCTGATATCTGCCAATTTCAGAAAGAGATATGGAACCCATTGCGAAATGCAAAAAGAGGGAACCAGTTCCTTTGAGTATGGCGGTTTAGTCGGGATCACCGCCACAGGATACCAGTTCCCTCCAAATCAATGCAACGCAAACCACCAAACAATGCCCTAAAATCTTCGCAGCAGAATTCAAAATAGAATCATTGCCCAAACACTTGCTGGATAGCTTGACGCAGTTCAGATATTCGAAACGGCTTTTCAATGACAGCAGCAGGATGTAAATGTCGTAATGAATCACGAAATTTAGGATGGTCGAGAAACGCAGATATGACAATAACAGGAATATCCCTTGGAAGATTCTCAATAAGCTCTACACCATTGAGCCCTGGCATTTGCAGGTCTGTGATGATAAGGTCTATATCTTGTCTACCCACCATTACCTCAGCTAAACCAGCATATCCTTCCCCTGCTATAACAATGTCATAATCCTCAACCAGTGCTTCCTGCAAGAACTTCCTTATATCTTCATTATCCTCAACAATCAGGATCGTGGGTTTCATCCTGCTCCTCCCCGTTGTCAGGCCATTTTATCAGCTATTCCTCAATCTCAACAGGCTTCGACAACTCTACTCTCAACGCCTTTCCCGGCTTAAAACATACCATCCGACGTTTAGGAACAAAAACCTGCTCTCCAGTCTTTGGATTCCGGGCATCTGGCTTTGCATTGGTGTTTTTTACTGTAAAGACGCCGAATCCTCGGGCTTCAATACGATTGCCCTGGATGATGGTTTCTGTCATTGTCTGAAAAAAAGCGGCTACAAACTGCATGGCTCGGGTCTTCTTCAAGCCCATTTCCTCTGCGAGTATCCTGGCAAAATCCTTCTTTGTAATTGTGCTCACGTTCTCCCCCGAACTGTGAAGAGTAAGTATTCTCTCCCAAACTCGACCTCCAACAAAAAGTATAACGCCTTTATGAAGATGTGTCAACGCAAATTCGCCGATTTTCGGATACGCTGATACACGGAGCAGAAACTTTTTTATAAGTGGTAGCTCGTGAGATAACAAGGTGACCAAAATCCTCCTCCACCTCAAATTCGGATTCCAGTCATTGGATGACGCTGTTGAATTTTATGAGAAAGCAGGCTGCAATCATATTGTCAAAGCTCCATACTGGGGAGAGGGAAGACAGCAGGAGATATTCTATGTGGACAAGCCAGTAAAGTATACAGGAGATCCTGATATTGGAATGGAGCAGTATAATCTTGCTGTCGCTTACCCAACTTTCATCCAAGGTTCTGTTGAGAGTGCTTTGGAGGAGTTTACGTATCTGCCTGGGTATAGGGTGGTGAAATTGCGCTAAGGACTTTCAGTTCCGATCATAAGCTTTATCGTGGTGTTCAATAGCGAGGAATTCTATCACATCGCCTTCAACAGTGAACAAAAGAACGTAAGGATCAAGGTGAACTCTTTTGTACTTTCCGTGAAGATGCAAGAGTGTTTTATACGGCTCTGGATTCTCTGCAATTTCCAGCACTTTCTTTTCAACCCTTTTAAACATTACAAGGTCTTTCTTTTTAAGCTTCCTAAGCTGTTTATCGAGTTGAGGAGAAAATTTGTAAGAGAAAGCCATTTTACATTCTCTGGAAGTATTGCCGAATTTCGCCTGTAGAACATAGAACAATGCCCTTTCCAGCTTGAATATCATTTCTGGCTTCTTCCAGTTTCTTTAAGAGTTTCCTTGATAATGGCAGTTCATATTCAAGTTCGACAATCCGTTTAAATTCCATCAAAGTTCTGTATTCTTCTTTTGGGATAGTTATTGTCTCGCTCATTGCTTTCACCATTAGTGTATAAAATGCCTTCTTTTTAATTCTTTCGCCTTATCCTTTCTCCCTCGGTTTTCCATCCAGATAAACCACAACGATTGACCTGTCGCTTTTGTCTTTTGCAAGATAGCAATACAAGAACTGCCCTTTCTCCAATCCTGCGCCCACAGCCACAAGCTTGTTGATTGTAATCTTTGAAGTTCCCCTCCTGTTTTGAAGATAAGTCTTCCATCCAAAGCTTTCCAGCCGAGGATCTACTACCTCAACCCCCAAATGTCTCACCTCTTTTATCTTGTCGTCAGTATTTTATTTATACCAACTATTTCAATTGTCCGAACAAACAATTTATTTAAATATATTGTTGTAATAGACAATATAAATCTATTTTGAACCTTATTTAGCGGATATATCTATTCCATAATACAAAAATATATATAAAACCTCCCCTACATTGTCTATATGAACAAGAAAGAGAAGTTTAAGCTGAAATCAGAACTTGAGCTTTTTAAGGTTCTGCAGAAACATGGCGGGCTGTCCACGGAAATCCTGTCAGAGAAGACGGGAATGCCTGCCACGACAATACGAAGCATCCAGAGTAGAATAGAGGAAAGGGAGTTCTATGACATTAAGGCAGTTCCGAAGCTGGAGATGTTTTCTGAAATCCCAATGGCTTTTATTGGGTTTCC
>Ga0209211_10011023_pt1 | contig 11658 bp, 12 predicted proteins | sample RifGroA2_FD_183992 | JGI IMG/M metagenome (GOLD analysis project Ga0209211, IMG submission 183992) | Groundwater microbial communities from Rifle, Colorado, USA - Groundwater A2 (SPAdes) (version 2) | ecosystem: Environmental > Aquatic > Deep subsurface > Groundwater | place: Rifle, Colorado... | reverse complement strand
AGCATTAAGGGCTAAAAGGAGGAAATAAAAATGAAAACGAAAGAGACGGCAAGGAAGGGATTGTATGTAGGAACAGGCGTAGGTCTCGTGCTTTTCGCGCTGATGGGATTATTGCCCGGCTCGATGATAGGAGGCGTTATCGGACTCAAGATTGCCGGAGGCATCTTCGGTTCTCCTATTCAGGCCACCGTGCTTGCAAGGCTGATAATAGCGGTATGCATGATAACCGGCGTAATAGCGGCTGCAATAGCCTCGGTACTCGGCACCGGCATACTCGGCTGGACTGTGGGCGCCGTTGTAGATTCCGTAAAAAGCAGGCGCGAAGCCGTAGAAGCTGCGCACGCGACGGCGAGGTAGCGATAATTACTGCGGCAGGGTTTCGTGATTTTTAATCGCGGACCCCTGCTGAGGCTCACGTAAAAAGGAGGAAGAGCAACATGCCAAATGAACTCAAGACCGCGAAGGTTTCCGACATTGTTAAAGACGTTACGAGGTCTTTCGATTCGGACGTCGCTTCGAACTGGTACTCCAACCTCTTGGAACTTTTATCAGGCGGCAAATCGTACTATGTGCTTTTGATTATAACGGCCGTTATAGTTTTCGCGGCTTCGTTCACAACGCTCAATGCCCTGAATATCGGATACAGGCATGCCTATAATGTAACCCGCGAAATACCGTGGGGCATATTGATATCGACGTATATATTCTTTGTCGTTACCTCTACCGGCCTCTGCATCGTTTCTTCGATAGGCCACGTGTTCGGGGTGAAGGATTTCATGCCCATCGCGAAACGGGCGGTGTTCATGTCCATAGTGACGATTACCGTAGGTTTTACGGTCATATTTTTCGAGATAGAGAACCCGTTCAGGATGGCCCTCTACAATGTCATATCTCCCGGACTGACGTCCAATATCTGGTGGATGGGAACCCTTTACGGCGCATATATGGTCTTTATGATCATCGAATACATTTTTCTTTTGCTGAACATGCATTCAATCGCGATGTATGCCGGACTGGCCGGACTTCTCTCGGGCCTCGCGGCGCACAGCAATTTGGGAGCGATATTCGGAATGCTCCATGCCCGTGAATTCTGGTATGGGCCTTACCTGCCGATTTACTTTATAGTTTCCGCTCTGGCTTCCGGATGCGCTGCCATAATTATTTTCACATACCTCGGCTATAAGATAAACAATGAGAAGATGGACAAACCCATGGAGCGCGCGATGGAAGTGGTAAGCAAGCTGGGTGCGCTGATGGTCGCCGTTCTTATATTTTTCAACGTATGGAAGATAATAACCGGCTTCGTGGGAGGCGCGGGCAAGCAGGAGGCATTGACGGCCATGTTTGCGGGACCCTACGCCTTTAATTTCTGGTTTTTTGAAGTCATGCTGGGTATGCTCCTTCCGTTCGCGCTCTTTCTGTATTCGAAAGGAAAGAACATTCCAATGATGTTTTTAGCTTCCGTATTGATGACCGTAGGGATTTTTATTATGAGATACGACCTTGTGGTCATAGGGCAGGTGGTGCCTTCTTATCACGAATTAGGGGTTAACGAATATAAGGGACTGCTTCAATACAGGCCGAGCTTCTATGAGATTATGGTTGTGGTTGCGGGAGTAGGGATCACGGCCTTATCGTTCCTGGTAGGCGAACGTGTCTTCAAGGGACATAAAAGTGAAATTCACTGACGGGTCGAAGACTCGCAGAGCGGAGGCTAAATATGAGAAAAGATAAAATAGATCTCGACGAGTTTGAGAAAGAAGACATGAACGGCGTGAGCCCGATGGAAAGGCGCGAATTTCTGAAGATAGGGCTGGCGATTACCGGCATATTCGCGGGCGGTACCTTGCTTTCGGCGGTTTCGACCATGAGCAGGGTTTTCGCTTCTGCGGATGAATATGCCGAGAAATATCCTTACAAGCCGCATTACAGCATGGTGATGAGGCAGGACAGGTGCATAGACTGCGAGCGGTGCATGGAGGCGTGCATAGTGACTAACGACGTGCCCGATTACGGCTACCGCACTACGATATTGCAGAAAGACTCGCCTGACGCGATAGGACAGAAGCGTGAATTCATCCCGGTTCTCTGCAATCAATGTAATAATCCTCCCTGCGTCAGGGCGTGTCCCACGAAGGCTACGTATAAGGACAAAAAGAACGGTATCGTCATGATGGAGTACAAAAAGTGCATAGGATGCAAGACCTGCGTCGTCGCGTGTCCTTATAACGCAAGGTATTTTAACGAGGAGAAACATGCCATCGACAAATGCAATTTCTGTGTCGATACCCGCCTCTCCAAAGGCGAAAAGCTGACCGCGTGCGCGGCGGCGTGTCCTGCCGGGGTTCGTATCTTCGGCGACCTTTCGGATACCGGGAGCGAGGTTTATAGGCTTATTCATCAGATCGAAAGGCCCGTGTGGGTTATGAGGCCCGAGGTCGGCGCAAAACCCAACGTATTTTACATGAAAGGATAAGGAGAGCGGCTATGAAAAAGACGGTACTGACAATTCTGATTATGACGTTCGTGACGGTTTTTTTTGCAGAGAATAAAAATATAGACGCACGGACGGATGGGGTCTCCGGAGGCGGGGATATAGTCTATACAAAGCCGGTTAAGGCGGTAATCTTCAGCCATAAACTGCACGTGGAAGAAAGGGGGCTCAGCTGCGACATGTGCCACAACGGCCTCTTTGAACCGGCGGCATTGAAGGCTCAGGAAAAGGGCGATTTCAATATGGATTCCCTTTATAAGGGTAAGTATTGCGGCGCGTGTCACGACGGCAAAATGGCGTTCGCTTCAAATACCCAGTGCGCCCGCTGCCATACGGGCGTCAAGGGATATAACGCCTACCGGAAAATGAACCCCGTCAAAAGCCCTATATCCGGCCCTAAAGCGGATATTGTTTATACTTCCAAGGGTATCGGCCCGGCAAAATTCAGCCATAACTTTCATGCAAAGGCATTCGGCTGCAACGATTGCCATGCTAAACACTTTGCGATGAAAAAGGGCGGCAGCAATATGAAGATGGACGCCATGTACGGCGGCAAGTTCTGCGGGACATGCCATAACGGCAGCACGGCTTCGGCAGTAACGGATTGCGCGAAATGCCATAAGACATAACAGGTTTTCCCCAACCCTTCCCTTTCCCCCCAATCTCCCCAAGAAATAAGGGAAGGGAACTTCCCTCTCCCTCCCCCGGGAGGGGGAAGTTTTTTTTACGGCTTATTTTCGCGCGTGAGGGCATTGAAAAAATAGGCTATTATCAGGGTGCATAATCCGCCCAGGAACGCCCCGAATGCGCCTATAAATCCTATAACGACGATAACACCTAAAATAACAAATATGTGATTGTTTGGAAGGGCTGTTTTAAACAGTTTGTTCATGTCATTCGCTACGGCCTCGCTCCATCCGCCGCCGAAGCTTTGTCCGAACATTAAATCCATGCTCAGGGCGACTGTAAGGCCTAATATACCGCCCGCAATCGCGCCTATGTAGAATGCCTTTTTCACTTACTCCTCTATTTCGTATTTTTTAAATTTCCTGTAAAGGGTGGCGAGGTCTATGCCGAGCGCCTTCGCGGTTTTTTCTTTATTCCTGTCGTGAGATTCGTACAGCCTGATAAGCAGGCTTTTTTCATAGTCGCCGAGGTATGTCTTGAGTGTGGAAGAATAAGTAGAGTGTTCTATATTTTTGAGTTTATCGGGAAGGCCGGCGGCGGTTATGCGGTCGGTTTCCGCGAGGATAACCGCCCTCTCGATCACATTGCTCAACTCCCGCACATTGCCGGGCCATGAATATTCCAGCAGTAACGAAACGGCGTCTTTATCCGCTCCTTTTATATTCTTGGCGTGCTCTTTCGAGAACTTGGCCGTAAAATGCCTTGCGAGTATCTCTATATCGTCCTTTCTCGCACGCAGCGGAGGTAATTTTATTTCTATGACATTCAGTCTCCAGTACATGTCTTCCCTGAATTTCCCGTCTTTTATTTTGGTTTCTATATCCGTATTGGTTGCGGATATTATTCTTACATCCACAATTTTCGGCTTTGTATCACCGAGGGGATAAACCTCTCCCGTCTCCAGAACTTTCAAGAGTTTTGCCTGAAGACTTGTCGGCATATCGCCTATCTCATCGAGGAAAAACGTTCCCTGATGAGCAAGCGGGATAAGTCCTATCTTATCGGATACGGCGCCCGTGAACGCTCCTTTTTTGTAGCCGAACAGCTCCGACTCCAAAAGCCCTTCGGGGATCGCGGAACAGTTTATGGATATGAAGGGGTTATCCCGGCGCGGGCTGTTACAGTGTATAAGTTCGGCGATAAAGGTTTTCCCGGTGCCGCTTTCTCCGAGTATAAGTATATTGCTTTTAGTCGGGATAACCTTTTCGAGGGTTTCCATAATCCCGATCATAGATTCCGAGATTGCTATAAAATCCCTGCATGCCATGCGCTGGCTTATCTGCTGTTTCAGCGCAATGTTTTCGTTAATCAGCTTTTTTTGTTCAATGACTTTTCCGACGGTTAGTTTTATCTCTTCGTTCAGGAACGGTTTGACTATATAATCGGCGGCGCCTTTTTTCATTGCCTCGACCGCGGATTCGATCGATGCAAAGGCGGTCATGATTATCACGGGCGTATCGGAGCTTATCTCTTTTGTTTTTTCAAGCACGGCCATGCCGTCCATCCTGCCCATTTTCAGGTCCGTAATAACAATATCGAACGATTCGTTCTTGAGTCTTTCGACCGCATCCTCTCCGCTGTTGACCGATGCGGTTAAATATCCCTCGCGCTTTAAGAGAAATTCGAGAGCCTTGCAAATATCTATTTCGTCGTCCGCTATCAGTATTTTGGATTTCATAGGCCGGCCGCCGGAAGCGTGATCGTAAAAGTGCTGCCCTTTCCGGTTTCGCTTTCAACCGTCAGGGTTCCGTTCATTTTTTTGATAATATCGTAGCTTACGGCGAGGCCGAGGCCGGTGCCTTTCTCTTTTGTCGTATAGAACGGTTCGAATATATGCGCCAAATCCTCCCTATTTATGCCTGAACCGGCATCTTGAAATTCTATCAGGATGTCGTTTCCCTTTGCCGTGCTTCTGACGGTAAGAGCTCCGCCGTCGGGTATGGCGTCTATGGCATTAAGTACAAGATTTACGAATACCTGCGACAACCGGTTGCCGTCGATAGTAATAGGCCGGATCGAAGGTGAAAGCTCTTTTGTAATGTTTATGTCCTTAGCCTTTTTATCGTACTGAATGAGGTTCAGCGATGTTTCTATGATATCGTTGATCAGGCATTCCTTCGGCTCTTCCGCGGGCATCTTGGAAAAACCCGATAGTTGCTTCAGTATTTCCGAAATCCTGCTTATGTGAAAATAAACGGTTTCAAGGCTCTCTTTTTTGAATTTGTCGTCTTCCATTTCCCTGAGTATCTGTACGAAGGAGAATATAGAGGTGAGCGGATTTCCGATCTCGTGAGCGATGCCTGCGGCAAGCCTGCCTATGGAGGCCAATTTTTCGGAATGGATTATCTGCTCTTCCATCTTTTTTATCTCTGTAACATCCTGAATAAGCCTGATATAGCCGTGCGTTTCCCCGTCAATTCCTTTTATCGGGGCATTGGTAACCTGAAAGTATTTGCCCTTCTGTCCGAAAAGGTCGGTCATTATTGCAGTATTAATGTCTTTGGTTTTCGTATCGAAAAGGATCGAGCAGTCCGCGCATAGATCCTCGCAGGACATGCCTGTAATCTCATGGCCTACCATTTCGACTATCTTTTTGTTCGTCCAGCGGATCTTTCCGCGGTCATCAAGCAGGACGATGCCGCTGCCCATCGCGCTCACTACAGTGTCGAGCTTTTCTTTTTCGCTCGTCAGTTCCGCAGTGCGTTCTTTGACCTTGCTCTCGAGTTCCGACGCATAACGTTCGAGTTCCTGTTCCCTTTTTGCAGATTCTTCGGCCTTAATCCGTTTTTTGTTGAATACTATCAATAAGGCGGAGATAATGCTGGTTGCGGTGAAAATGGCGATTATAAGATAGGAATACAGTTCCATGCTTCGTTTTGTCGCGAGAGTTACCTCCGAATAAGGGGCAGATGCGGCAATGATCCATAAGAGGTTGTCCATGCCGACGGTGGAGAATGCTATGATCTTATCTTCTCCCGTAGGCGCGATATACCTGCCGTAATTCCCGGTCTTGCCTTCTATAACCTTTTTTTCGAGGTCGAAATTCATGTGGCACTTGAAGCATGCCGGGTCCGCCTTATAGATATTTCCTCCCATCATTCCGGGCTGGGTAGGGTGGTACAGGAGAGTCCCTTCTTTATCCATCATCCATGCGTATCCCCTGTTGCCAGATGTTATGTCGCCTACAAAATGTTCTGCTATGTCGCGAATCGTTAATACCATAAATACTACGCCTTCCATCTCGTTGTTATGGCCGATCGGCGAGAGCACATATATTGATTTATGCGTTTCCATGACAAAGGAACTGTCGATATTCATGGCTTTTGCCCGCTGCATAATATCAGGCACGGCCTGTTTCAACGATTTATTATTGCCCTTGAAAAATACAAGTTCTCCGGCAGCGTTGATTATTCCGATGTCCGATTTGATGATGGGTTTTCTTCTTAATCCGTCATGTGAAAGCCATTGTAATGTTTGTTTATTGCTTATGTCGGTTTTTGAAAGCATCGTTGACATATGAAGGACATCTTCCTTGAGAAAATGAAGATACGCCTCGATATTATTGGCTACGGATTTTGAGAGCAAAAGCTGCTGCTTGTTGAACTGCTCCGCCATCTCCATCTGAAGGGACTGCTGGAAAAAAACATTCAATGTGATGAGCACGGAGATGATTACTACAAGAGGACCTATTATTAAGAGATAGCCTTTCATTTCAAAGCTCCTTAAATGATCGGGATCACTTTTTACAACTTACGAGCAATACCGGCCTGTCGCTGTATTCGACCGTATTCCGCGCGACGGATCCCCATAAAATGCCTTTGACGTATCCCTTGCCGTGAGAACCCATGATAATAAGGGATGTGTTCTCTTCCTTAGCTATCCTTATAATGTCCGTGTTGGGTTTCCCTATCCGGATATGCAGTTTTACTTTGAATCCCTGTTTTTCAAGATCGTGCTTGACCGATTCGAGTTTTTCCTTGTCGGTGTTCCAGAACTCTTTAAGCTTCTTCGGGGTCAGCATCTTCATGGCCTTTTCGTCCATTACATGCGCTGTGATTATCTCCTCGACGCCATTATTTTTGAGCCCTTTTATGTATTCCAGAGCCGTTTCAGCGCAGACTGACCAGTCGGTGGGATAGAGAACCCTGCCGAAGGGTATTTCACAGTATTTTACGCATTTCCCCTTATCGCCGCCGAAGACAGCCGGATGTTTCGGTATATAAACCGGTATGCCTCCGTAGCGGATGAGTTTATCGGTAGTCGAGCCGGTGAATATTTCTCCGATAATTCCCCTCTTCTGCTTTCCCGACGCGATGAGCGATACTTTCTCCTTTGCGGCAACCCTTAGTATCTCCCTGTAAGGTATTCCGGTCTCTATTATTTTTTTTGCCTTAAGCCCCACGCCTTCTATCATTTTTACGGCGTCGGTCATTTTAAGTTCCGCGATTTTGGATAGTTTCTTTATGTCCGCAGCATTATATCCCTCGTATTTGTCCATAGGCAGTTTCGCTGTGTCTATTACATGGAGCAGGACGATCTCTTTTGCGCCCACTTTTTTGAGATGCAATACGCAAGAAAGGACGTCGAGCGAGAATTCATCAAAGCTTATAGGATAAAGTATTTTTTTATACACGATTGAATCTCCTGTTGAAAAGCCTGTGCTCAGTGGACTTTGCGAACCACACGAGGGCGAGCATTACCGGCACTTCTATAAGCGGCCCTATAACGGTCGCCAGCGCCACAGTAGGGTTAAAAGCGGTAATCGCTATGGCAATGGCTATCTCGAAATCCCTTCCCGTCGAATTAAAGCCTACGGCAACCGCATCCCTGTAATTCAGCCCTAATTTCCATGAGGTAAGATATACGACTACGAACATAGTCCAGAAAAAGAGCGCCATCGGGATTGCCAGTTGCGCGATAAACATCGGCCTTTCGAGTATCAGATCGCCCTTTAAGGCAAACATTACTATTAGAGTGAAAAGGAGTCCTATGATCGACATTGTATTCAGATGGAATTTCAGCTTATGGAACCGGTCTTCGCCGAACCTCTTTACGCCTAAAAACCGCGTAAGCATTCCTGCAATGAGTGGAATGCCTAAGTATAAAAGCACACTTTCGCCGACGACCAGCACGTCGAATTCGACATTGCCGAGCAGGAGTTTAGCATATACAGGGATAAGCGCCATCTGTATAACGGAGTTTAAGGCTACGAGTATTATAGCCAGAGGCCCGTTGCCGGCGGAAAGATAGGTGAACACGATAACCATTGCTATGCACGGCGCGAGGCCGTAAAGGACGAGTCCGATGTATAAATCCGGATATCCGCTTAAAAATATTTTTGCGAGCAAAAGCATGAAGAACGGGGCTACGGCATAATTGAAGAACATCACTATCAGGAGCTGTTTTGGAGATTTGGCCGCCTTGCCGAGATCCTCGAATTTGATGTTCGCCATTGCCGGATATATCATCATAAACAGTCCGACGACGACGCCCAGCGCAAGGGTGTTGGGAACGGTGAACTCGTAAGCGCCGTGAAAGATCGCTTTAACGGCGTCTATGGGCGGCGTGAGTTGAAAGTTTGAAATCCCGTACCATTTACCGGCTGCGATGCCTATGATCATGCTGACGATAACGAATGCCGGCATGAGCCTGAAGTCGTGGAGCTTTTCAAGAAGCCCTATTCGCATAAACTATTTTAAATATATGGATGCAAAAAAATCAACAACATTAACTTCCGCCCATAATCCGCAGCAAAGGCATGGAAGGCACGGAAGGCACGGCTTCAAAGCCTTCCATGACACAAAGCGCAAATCCGCATCGAAGGTATCGAAGGTATGGAAGATATGGCTTCAAATACAAAAAGTATTAACCGGCTATGGGGCATACTTCAAAAGCCTTTACTTAGTGTAGTTGCCGGTGCAACCTGAAGATTACATTTGTATCATCCAATAAGAAAGCAAAGTTGTAGCTCACGAGAAAGAAAATGCTGTTATGACATTTCGTATGAGTAAAGGCTTTTTCAGCACGCCTCACATCCGGATGACTACAATTTGAACTCATAAATAAAAATTGATATGTTTTTATGCGTTCTCGGTTCATGCCGGATTTTTTGAAATTAACAGCTTTGCATCGGCCTCGGCAATTACTACGCCGTCGTTTTTTCTTATAAGGCGCGAATGCGCTTCGATAAGCCTGGAGCCCTTTTTGACTATTTCGGCCTCGGCAATAGTCTCTTCGCCTGCCGTGAGGGGTCTTTTGAACTTCACGTTTATTTCGGCGGTTACCGGCATTATCCCCTCGGCTATGGCGGCCTGTATCATGGCCTCGTCGAGGATTGTAGTTATTATGCCTCCGTGTGTTATGCCCTTGTATCCCTGATGTGATTTGGAAGGGGTAAACTCGGATGTCAGCTTGCCTTCGGAATATTGGAACGACAGCTTAAGTCCGCACTCATTTTTTTTGCCGCACGCGAAACACCAGCTGTCGTCTTCAAGCTTCACTTGTTCATCATTTCGAGGAATTCCTTGTTGCTCTTGGCGCCCTTAAGTTTGCTCATTAAGAATTCCATGCTCTCTACGGTGCTCAGCGGGTTCAGCACTTTCCTGAGTATCCACATCTTGTTGAGGACATCGGCATTAACGAGCAGTTCTTCTTTTCTCGTGCCCGAAGCGTTGATGTCGATGCTCGGGAATATCCTCTTGTCCACGAGTTTGCGGTCGAGGTGAATTTCCATATTTCCTGTTCCCTTGAATTCCTCGAATATTACGTCGTCCATTCTGCTTCCGGTGTCTACGAGGGCCGTAGCCAGAATCGTCAGGCTGCCGCCTTCCTCTATATTTCTTGCGGTGCCGAAAAACCTTTTGGGACGTTGAAGGGCATTGGCGTCGAGCCCGCCTGAGAGCACCTTGCCGCTCGTGGGCGTTATAGTGTTATACGCCCTCGCGAGCCTCGTTATGCTGTCGAGTAGGATAACGACGTCTTTTTTCGTCTCTACAAGGCGTTTTGCCCGCTCGATAACCATTTCTGAGACCTGACAATGCCTCTGCGGCGGCTCGTCGAATGTCGAGCTTATGATCTCGGCGGTGCTCACCTGTCTTTTCCAGTCGGTAACTTCTTCCGGCCTTTCGTCTATGAGGAGTATTATCAGATGCACTTCCGTATGGTTTTTCTTTATAGATTTTGCTATGGACTGAAGCAGCATAGTCTTTCCGGTCCTCGGCGCGGCCACGATGAGTCCGCGCTGCCCCTTGCCTATGGGCGTGATCAGGTCCATGACCCTCATGGCGTAATCTTCGGTCTGATATTCGAGATTTATTTTTTCTGTAGGGTAATACGGGGTGAGGTTATCGAATAAAGGACGGCTTATATTGTTTTCCGTGGATTCGCCGTTTATCGTCTCTACCTTGAGAAGCGCGAAATAACGTTCGCTCTCCTTGGGAGGCCTTATCTGTCCGGATATGAAATCGCCGGTCCTTAAAGAAAACCTTCTTATCTGGGACGGAGATACGTATATATCGTCGGGGGAGGGCAGATAACTGTAATCGGGAGAACGGAGAAAGCCGAACCCGTCGGGCAGTATTTCGAGCACGCCCGCTCCGTAGACATTGCCTGCCTTTTCCACCTGCGCCTGAAGTATGGCGAATATGAGTTCCTGTTTTCGCATTCCGCCGGTGCCTTCGACGTTGAGACCCTTTGCAAAGTCGGTGAGCGCGGTGATGTTTTTTTCTTTCAGTTCGGAAATCGAGATATGGTTTTCCATAATGTTTTACCCCTCCGGGTTATTAAAGAATAGTTAGTTTATTAATTTCGACCGTTAAGCACTTTATTTTCAAGCTGCCGGCGATTCAATATAGCAAATGACTTGTTCGGATGTTGCCTTGCGGTTATGCATTTATTGTTTCTACTGGTTATCCTTATTTTTTGGCCTACTATAGACAGGATGTAAGAACGCCCATAATTAGAATACAAAATGTCCGCGTGTTTGTCAATATCAAATGAACTCTTTGTCGAATTTGGCCATAATCCGGGTCATTTCCTGTTCCGATACGTCCGGCAGCAGTATCCTGTCTTTTTCGTCCCGTTCGAGTTTGGTTATGCCCGGGAATTGCCTTTCGAGCAACTTCATGTTTAATGCCTGCCGCTTTACTATCTCAAGGAGCCTCCGGTTTTCTTCCTCGATATTGTATTTATCTACCGCGGCACTTACGGCAAACTTGAGTTCCCTATCGTCCCACGGCTTTGTGAAAAACCTGTATATTTCCCCTTTATTTATCGCTTTCATTGCCGCGTCTATGCTTGCATTGCCGGTGAGCATTATGCGGATTACGTCCGGGAATTGTTCGCGCACCATCGCAAGGAATTCGGAGCCCGTAATATCGGGCATCTTCTCGTCGGATAAGACAACCTTTACAGGATTGTTTTTCAGTATTTCAATGCCTTCGAGCGCTCCTGCGGCGGAGCATATCTCATACGGCTCG
>Ga0209211_10011022_pt1 | contig 11658 bp, 10 predicted proteins | sample RifGroA2_FD_183992 | JGI IMG/M metagenome (GOLD analysis project Ga0209211, IMG submission 183992) | Groundwater microbial communities from Rifle, Colorado, USA - Groundwater A2 (SPAdes) (version 2) | ecosystem: Environmental > Aquatic > Deep subsurface > Groundwater | place: Rifle, Colorado... | reverse complement strand
AGCCCGCCTGTTGCACCGAGCAGTCTTAAAGCAAGTGTTGAATCTGCGTCACAGATTTCTCTCACATTTAAAGACAATAGTACTGACGAAGACGGTTTTAAAATCTTCAAAAAAACTTCAAGCGGAAATTTTAAAATGGTTAAAAAAGTTGACCTATCTCCGGGTGAGAACGAAACTGTAACGGCAAGCGATGTCGGGGTTTTTACAAGCGGTAAAAAGTACACTTATAAAGTCAAAGCTTTTAACGAAGCCGGCAACTCTGACTATTCTAATGTAGTAGGAATTAGAATTTCAGTACCTGCTGCCCCAACCAACCTCAAGCCTGCTGACAGTAAAAACCCGCGGGGGATAGAACTGTCATGGGATAATCCTGCAAACAACAACGAAACAAAATTTATAATCACCAGAGATGGCAATAAGATAGCTGAAGTAGAAAACGTAAGCAATTATATTGACACGGATGTAACTTTTGGAAATACCTACACATATGAAGTAAGCGCCGAGAATGGCATAGGGAGTTCCTCAGGTAATCCTTCAACAACTTTTAATTTTGATATATCAAATTTTAAACCAACTGCACCTGAAAACCTTACGGCTACTGTTGCTAAAAGTACAGAAGGAATAGACCAGATAGACTTATCATGGGAAGATAAAAGCAATGATGAAACCGGTTTCAGCATTATCAGAAGTATAATAGTTGACGGTATTGAAACGTCCTCAGTAGAAATCCCGGTTGCTGCAAATACTGCAACATACAGTGACCAGGATTTAATTTCGGCAACCACCTATAAATATGAAATAAGTGCTTTCAATGACATAGGAACTTCTACTTCTGATAGTGCTAATAAAACCATTACTTTTAATAAGCCAAATCCCCCGGCTAGCCTTACTGTTACATCTGTATCAGCTACACAAAACCATCTTGCATGGTCTGATGCAGGTATTGATAACGCAACAGGTTTTAAGGTTGAGCGGAAAAGAACAACCGATACCAGTTTTATTGTGATAGCAAATGTTATAGGGTCTAATATCGAAGAATATGATGATAAACTCGTAAGCCCGAATACAACTTATATCTACCAGGTAAAAGCCTACAATGCCCTGGGAGATTCTATCCCCTCCAACGAAGCGTCATTGCCATAAGGCTTGACATCTTTTTTTTTTATTATAAAATAAAATGTTTAGTTTATTGATTAGTAAGTTGCTCAAGCAAGGCAAACCTCGTATCTGTCCTATTTAAGTAAATATGGAGGGATAGAGCCTGGGTCTTCCCGGCTGGGCGAACTCAAGTTTTACCCAAATAACCATAATATTTATAAGGAGGTGATTTAATGCCAGTAGTACTAAGGCTTACAAGAACCGGAGCCAAGAAAAAACCGGCATACAGAGTAGTTGCGGCCAATTCAAGAAAACCAAGAGACGGCAGGTTTCTCGAAATATTAGGAGTATATGATCCTAAAAAACAAGATGAAAATTTCATGGTAAAAGAAGAGAGAGTATTGGACTGGCTCAGTAAAGGTGCTCAGCCAAGTGACACAGTTAAAAGTCTTTTAAAAAAAACAGGCCTTTGGGGAAAATTCAAAACCGGATCCAAAGTAAAAAAAGAATCTGGTGAAAACTCTTAAAGAGATTTCAGAATAAGGCTAAAAAAGAATATAGAAATATCTTTTTCCAGAACTGTTCGGGAACAGGTCTGGATTCCGCACAAGCCTGTCCTCACGAAAGTGGGGAATGCGGAATCCAGATTATTGTATTCTGGTTCCCCGTTTTCACGAGGACGACGTCTGGATTCCCGCTTTCGCGGGAATGACGGCCGTTAAGATTATTTTTACCCCGATGCAACGCATCGAGGAATTCTTTTGATTAAAAGGTGAACAGCCATGAAAGATTTTGTAAATTTCCTTGCCCAGGCCCTGGTTGACAACCCGGAAAAAATTGAAGTAAAAGAATTAGGGGAAGGAAGGACAACAGTAATCGAACTCAGAGTTGCTCCTGAAGACTTGGGAAAAATTATAGGCCGGAAGGGAAGGACTGTAAAGGCAATGAGGACTCTTCTTAACGCAGCTGCTGTAAAAAAGAAAAAAAGAGTTGTCTTAGAGATTATTGAATGATCAGACAAGAAGAAATGGTAACGATAGGTAAAATCCTGAAAGTCAGAGGAGCTAAAGGGGAATTAACCATTTTGCCTCTGACAGATGACATTGACAGATTTTCCCTTTTGCAGGAAGTATCCATTAAAAAAGCTGATGGTACCATTATAAAAAAAAATATTAAAAAAGTAATGAGTTACAAAGGGAAAGTAGTAATAAAGTTTGATGGAGTTGAGTCAGGGAAAGAGGCAGGAGAACTCCTGAAGGGTTTAATCATGATACCCCAAAGCGAAAGGATAAAATTGCCTGAGGACCATTACTTCATCTCAGATCTGATCGGGGCGGATGTAATTACTCTAAAAGGAGAAAATATAGGCAAGCTGGAAAATCTGTTTTCTACCGGAAGCAACGATGTATTCGTAATAAGAAGCGAGGAGGGCGAAAAGCTCATACCTGCGATTAAAAATGTAATAAAAAAAGTAGATATAGAAGGTAAAAAGATCATTATAAATCTTCTCGAAGGTCTTTAGGACGTATGCTTTTTCAAGTAGTCACTATATTTCCCAGAATGTTTGAATCTTATTTTAACCAGAGTATTTTAAAAAAAGCCTTAGATTCTGAAATTATAAGGTTTAATATAATAGATTTAAGAAATTATGCTGACTCTCCGCATAAAGTTACAGATGACTACCCCTATGGCGGAGACCCGGGGATGGTAATGAAGCCTGAACCTCTTTTTAAATGCATAAAAAATCTAAAAACTTCCTGTCAGGAAAAGTCTCTGGTGGTTTATCTGACTCCTGACGGCAGGCTCTTTAATCAAAACATTGCAAAAGAGCTTTCACAGCATAAAAACCTCATATTGATTTGCGGAAGGTATAAAGGAATAGATGAAAGGGTAAGAGAATCCCTGGTTGATGAGGAAATCTCTATCGGAGACTATGTTGTGACCGGAGGAGAATTAGCTGCAATGGTGGTCATCGATACTGTTTCAAGGATGATTCCGGAAGTTCTTGGATGTGACGGTTCGGCACAAACTGACTCCTTCTACTCAGGGCTTCTGAGTTATCCTATTTATACAAGGCCGCCTGTTTACGAAGGAAAAAAAGTTCCTGAAATCCTGCTTTCAGGAAATCATTCAGAAATATCCTGCTGGCAGAGGTATCAGGCACTGAAAAGGACCTATCTCCGAAGACCCGAATTACTTGAGAATGCAGAGCTTAGTGAAAAAGATAAAAAATATCTTGATGAAATAAAGGAAGAATTATCTAAGAATAAACAGTTAATAGTTGACTAAGAATTTAACCTGCTTTATATTCTCAAAACTTTTTAGAAAAAAGATTTTAAATATAAATTACAAAACAAACTTGCTTAAGGCAATCGAGTATAAAAGTTAGTCTGTTGCAGCCTTGAGCAGTCAAATCCGGACTGGAGGAAGAAATGGAAACTATTGAGGAAACCAAGAAGGAAGAGGTAAAATCTGACCTCCCTGAATTCGGGCCTGGTGATACTGTCAAAGTATATTTTCAGGTAGTTGAAGGAGATAAAGAGAGAAGACAAATTTTTGAAGGAACTGTCTTGAAAAGGAAATCCAGCGGTATAAGCTCAACTTTTACCGTAAGAAAAATTTCAAACGGAATCGGCGTTGAAAGAATTTTTCCTCTTCATTCTCCCTTGCTAAAAAAGATCGTAGTAACTAAACGAGGAGTGGTCAGAAGGGCTAAACTGTATTATCTAAGGGGAAAAACCGGCAAAGCGGCAAAACTCAAAGAAAAAGGCTTTAAGAAAAGCGATGTTTAGTTTCGAGACAGAAGCATATAAAAAAGGCTTCTCTTGTGTTGCCGGGGTAGATGAAGCAGGCAGAGGACCGCTGGCAGGTCCTGTGGTTGCTGCAGCAGTAATCTTCCCATCTCCCCATACTTCCTTTTTAGAGAAAATGCCCGCAGATTTGAACGAAGTTGATGATTCGAAAAAACTTTCCCCAAGAAAAAGAGAAACTCTTTATAATCAAATTATCCTCTCTGCTTTATCTTATGGAATAGGTATAGTCAGTGAAAAAACCATAGACCAAACAAATATTTTAAAAGCAGCGACTATGGCAATGCAAAAAGCTGTATTAAGCTTAAACCCCATACCTGACTATTTGCTTATCGATGGTATCACTCCCCTGGACATTAAAATCGAACAGAATTTGATTATAAAAGGTGACAGCCGAAGCTTTTCGATTGCAGCTGCATCAATTTTGGCCAAGGTAACCAGGGACCATATTATGGATGAAATGCATCTCTTATATCCTCACTATGGTTTTAATAAACATAAGGGTTATTCTACGCGGCTCCATTTAGAAAAAATCATTGAGTTTGGTACCTGCCCAATACACAGGAAAAGTTTTAAGGGAGTCAGGGAAGTTCTTTGAGTCTGAAAATTTTTTAGTAATGAAAAGTGGACAGAAATTACTTAACAGCAGGACAGGCGAGACCTGCCTGCCGGCAGGCAGGTCTCGCCTGTCAGTTTGCAGTTAGAAGTAGAAAGACGCAAGCCTCGTCACTTGTTACTCATAACTTTCTGATATCGTATTTCTCCATTCTATAAATCAAAGTAGCTCTTGTTATTTTTAAAAATTTGGCAGTTTTGGTTTGATTCCAATTGTTCTTTTCAAGGGCCTTTAACAATAGCTCTTTCTCAACATCATCTAAAGAAACCCCGTCCTCAGGAATCTCAAGGATCAGGTCGATCGGTTTTGGCAAATTAGACCTGACCTCTTCAGGTAAATCATCAGATACTATTACTTCGCCTTTGCGAAGCACCAAAACCCTCTCTATTACGTTTCGCAGCTCTCTTACATTTCCTCTCCAGTAATAGTCCTGCATGATCTTCATCGCTTCAGGACTGAATCTTACAACAGAAGCTGCATTAAAATCTTTAAGGAAATACTCTATCAAAAGAGGAATATCCTCTCTCCGCTCGCGAAGGGGCGGGATTCTGACAGGTATTACACTCAGCCTGTAATACAGGTCCTCCCTAAACATTCCCTTTTCAATCAACTCTCTTAAATTTTGATTGGTGGCTGCAATCACTCTGACATTTACCTCAATGGGGTCAGTCCCTCCTATCTTGTCAATGCGCTTTTCTTGCAGTACCCTCAATAGCTTTGCCTGGAGTTCTAATTTCAAATCTCCAACCTCATCAAGAAAGATTGTTCCTCCATCAGCATGCTCAAATTTTCCTATTTTATCCACCAATGCTCCGGTAAAAGAACCTTTCTGGTAACCGAATAACTCGCTCTCTAAAAGGTCCTCAGGTATAGCTGCACAGTTTACTGGCACAAAAAGCTTCTCATTCCTGAGGCTGTTCTTATGGATAGCCCTTGCAATTAATTCTTTTCCGGTCCCGCTCTCGCCCAGGAGTAAAATTGTGGAATCTGTTTTTGAGACCCTTTTTAGAACCTGTAAAACATCTACCATCTTTGAGCTTAGACCAATGACATGATCAAATTTAAATTTTTCATCTAGTTCTGATTTAAGCCTGAGATTTTCTTCCTCAAGCCTCTTTACCTGGAGAGCCTTTCCTATAGCAATTTTCAATTCATCTCTGTTAAACGGCTTTGTAATGTAATCAAATGCTCCGGCTTTTAAAGCTTCCACAGCCTTTTCAATTGTACCATAGGCAGTAATCATTATAACTACTACGTCATCCCTCAAGAGCTTAATTTCCCGCAAAACCTCCATCCCGTCTATATCCGGCATCTTTAAATCAGTAATAATTAAGTCAAATCCCCCTCTTTTAAAAAGCTCTATGCCTTCCTTCCCTCCGCTGGCAGATATGACCCTGTAACCGTCTAAGGTAAGGTGATGAGCTATGACCTTTCTTAAAGAATCATCATCATCGATTAAAAGGATATTTTCTTTTCTCATACTAAGATTTTGAGTTTTGAAATTTAAATTTTGAATTTAATCAACCATTGTCGCTTTAAGCTTTTCGCATCCATAATTTTGTATTTTGCATTTTAAATTTTTATCTTGAACTCTTGATAGAAACCATCCTAATTTCGCAAAGGCAGCCTTATCCTGAACTTAGTCCCCTCTCCTTGCCGGCTTTCTACAGATATATTTCCACCATGAGCCTCAATTATCCGCTTGGTGATTGCTAATCCAAGCCCTGTTCCTTCTTCTCTTGTCGTAAAAAACGGATTAAAAATATGGTTTAGGCGCTCTTCGGGGATTCCACATATTTCCATTCAAGCCTTCGGGATTCATAACCCTTGTATAAATCTTCAGCGTTCCCCCGTTCTTCATTGCCTGGAGTGAGTTTAAGATAACGTTTAAAAAAGCCTGTTCTAACTGCTCTGCATCTACCCTCATTTCCTTCAAATTTCTATCGAGTCCTATATCGATTTTGATTTTCTCTTTTTGTAATCTGAACTCCACCAGATCTTTAACTGAATTTAATATGTCATTTACGTTTGAAAGTTTAAACTGGGGAGCCTTTAACTTTGCAAAGGACAAAAAATTAGAAATTGATTTATTAAGCCTGTTAACCTCTTTTATCATTATTTCCAGAAACTCATACTTCTTCTCACCCGGTGAATAATCGTCTTTCATAATCTCTGCCGCACCAAGAATTGAACCTAAAGGATTCTTAATCTCATGGGTAAGTCCTGCTGCTAATTCACCCATTGTGGCAAGTCTGTCAGCCCTTATTAACTGCTGATCCTTTTCAAGAAGCTCAGCAGTCTGGGCTTGTAATTTTTTATAAGAAACCTCCAGATTTCTTGCAGCCTGCTGGTACTTTTTTCTTTGTTTCTTTTCCTTTTCTGCCACAACACCCGTGACGACTCCAACCGCAAAATAAACGATTATCTCTAAATACTGATCAATTTCCTTGGTAGGAAATTCCCTCCACTGGAAAAGCACATGCGGAGCAAATAAGAACCCAGCTAATATCGGTATGACAATTCCTCCTCTGATTCCAAACCAGAATGAACCAAGAATTATCGGGATATAATAAAATCTGCGGAACATATCGTGGAATTGCTTATCTCGAATAGGGGTAAAATAATGGAGCACTGTAATCAGCGATAAAAGCAAAAAGATGATCAAAATTCTTTTCTTATCACGATATTCTTTTTCAAAATCTGTTTTTGTGGTTTCTGATTTCATTTTGTTCATTCATACCGCTTTAATGTCAGTATCGAGGGGGTTAGGTTAACACCTTCTGACTTAACCTAAAGCAGTATCTAAAAACCCTGCTCTATTCTCCTTCTTATCACTTGTAATTGGAACAATAATTCAAATTATATAAAAAATTAATAGCCTTGACAAATGGTTATTTTAAATGATATTAACAAATTATTTCAACTTAATTTATTCTTATTTTGTTGATACCAAAGTTTAAACCTTTTTAAAAAAAGGAAAATTAATGGTAAATCCGAAACATTTTAAAAAATCATTTCTTTCATTAATTCTGATTACACTTTTCTTTTATTTAAGTTGTTCAAGCCCTGAAGAGAAAAAACAAAAGCATCTTGAAAAAGCTATTAGTTTCTTAAAACAAAAGGAGTATAACTCTGCGATAATTGAATTAAAAAGCGCCACTCAAATCGATCCCCAATTTGCCAAGGCTCACTATGAGCTTGGCAATGCCTATATGGGCAGAAGAGAATATCAGAAAGCTCTTAACGAGTACCTTAATTCAATCAAACATGATCCTAATCTCACTGATGCGTATCTTCAAAGCGGACTGCTCTACCTCAGTACTGGAAAAGCAGAAGATGCTATCATTAACTTAAAAGAGGTTTTAAAAAGGGATCCTAAAAATAAAAAGGCAATAAATTCTATTGGAATGAGTTATGCTTTTCAAAACAAATTTAACGAAGCAGAAGAATGTTTCTTAAAAGTTTTGCAGACTGACCCCAATTATGTAAAAACCTATATTGGCAGAGGACATCTCTATCTCAACAATAAAAAATTTGATGAAGCAGAAAAATTTTATAAAAAAGCAATTGAAATAAGTCCCAAGGATTTTGAAGGAACTTTAAGCCTCGCAAATCTATATATTCAAAAGCAAGATTTTAAATCTGCTGAAGCCACTTTCAAAAAAGCCTTAGCAATCAATCCGAAACATTATGATGCCCACTTCCTTTTAGGGGTTTTATATTTGGATCAGAAAAAATATGAAGAAGCTAAAAAGGAAGGTGAGAAGCTTAACCTGATCAATTTTAAATTACCAGGAGGTAATTACCTCAAAGGAGTAGCATCCTTAAAAACAGGCAAAATTGATGATGCTTTTTCAAACTTACAAGAAGCTGTAGTAAAAGGCCAGGGATTTCCTGAAGCTCATTTTAATTATGCTTTAGTCCAAATTGCAAAGGGAAATATCCAGCAAGCCACAAGTGAACTGAAATTAGCCACAAAGCTAAAACCAAATTATCCTGAAGCCCATCTCTATTTGGGGATTTTAAATTTTCGCCAGGGATGGAATGACGATGCTATTAAAGAATTTGAAAAAATTGTAGAGCTTACCCCTGAAAATCCTGTTGCTCATAACACATTAGGTCAGGCTTATATGAATGTAAAAAGATATGACGATGCCCAACGGGAATTTGATAAGGCTATAGAACTTAATCCTGAATTTGCATCTTCTTACACCAACTTAGGAAAATACTATAATACATTGGGTAAGCAACAGGAGGCTATTGAAGAATATCAGAAAGCCCTTTCCAAAGACCCAAAGCTAATGGATGCAAGAATTAGTCTGATAGTTAATTATATTGCAAACAGAAATTTTGACAAAACAATAAGTGAATGCAAGAATGGTTTAAAAGTAGATAAAGACAATCCTCTCTTATTGAACTTGCTTGGTTCAGCATATTTTGCCAAAGGTGATATAAAGAATGCCAAGGAACAGTTTCAAAAAGCTATAGAGGTAAGCCCAAAATTTGTTTCTCCTCGCCTTAACCTCGGAACTCTTTATCTTAGAGAAAACAATATTGAAAAAGCTACCAAACAATTCAATGATGCTTTAGAAATTGATCCTAAGAATATCACGGCAATTCAGAGGCTGACTTCTATCTCCTTAAAGAAAGGCAATTTAGATGAAGCAGCCGGCCGTTTGGAAAAAGCTGCAAGGAAAAACCCTAAATCCATTCCCTTATTATCAAGCTTAGCAGATTTATATCTGCAGATAGGAAAGCCTGATGAGGCAATGAATTATGGGAAAAAGATAAACGACATTAACCCGAATGGAGCTTTGGGGCATGATTTTATGGGAAGAGCTTACGGAGCAAAATCAAAATTTGATGAAGCCATAAAAGAGTTTAATAAAGTAGTAGAGGCTCAGCCCCAAAAAACTATTGGATATTTGCACCTCGGAGCTGCCTATGCTGCCAAAGGTGACTTCAATCAAGCTGTTCTACAATACCAGAAAGCACTTGACATTCAACCCAATGCCACCGACATCCTGATTCGTAAAATCGAAGCTCTTTTAGGGCTAAAAGAGATGGATAAAGCCGTATCTGAAGCTAAAAAACTAATAAATCAAACTCCTTCATCCCCGGTAGGATACAATCTGTTAGGACAGATTTATGCAGCACAAAAATCTTATAAAGAGGCTTCAGAAAACTTCAAAAAGAGTATAAAAATTGATCCCCGTTTCACCCCCGCTATAATTAATTTAGGAAACATCTATAAAGCTCAAAAGGATAATCAGCAGGCTTTAAATCAATTTAAAAAAGCAGCAGAAGTAAATCCAAAAAGCTTTCCTGCCTATTTTAATTTAGGAACAATATATGAGGCAGAAAAAAATAATAAGTTAGCAATTGAGAATTATGAAAAAGCAATATCAATAGCTCCTGAATCTATTACTGTTCAGAATAATCTTGCATGGCTTTATGCTGAAGAAGGAGTAAAACTTGATGATGCTGTAAAGCTTGCACAAAAAGCAAAATTAGCAGTTCCTAACAATGGAGGAATTATAGATACACTTGGCTGGGTCTATTACAAAAAAGGTCTTTATAAAGAAGCAAGGGAAAGGTTTGAAGAAGCCATAAAATTATCTCCAAATGAACCTACTATTCATTTCCATCTTGGCCTTGCTTATCGTAAGGAAGGAAAAGCAGGCGAAGCTAAAAAGGAATTTCAAAAAGCCCTTGCCATATCCAAGGATTTTCCTGAGGCAGGAGAGGCTAAGAAACTTTTGGCTGAGATTAAGTAAGAAACATTTTAAATTTTCCTTTCCCGGACAGAGCGCTCCCAATTTTATGGCGAAGTGATCAATGCTAAATATGCTATTCTCCAAAGAAAGAAACATTCAGAAAAAAGGATTAAAGTATGGAAAGTGGTTGGAAAAGTTTTGAAGACTTTAAAAGTTCAGATAAATTCCTCTTGATATGAAAAATGCTAAACTTTTGACACGATTGTACAAAAATGGACGAATTATACGTTAAATTTTTTTAAAAACTTTCCCCTTATCGTTTTTAAAAAAATTACATTTTCAATAAGTTAATTTTCTTTTCTATATTAGTACCATAGGTTTATTAAATTCTGGCATAGAAATTGCATAATAACTGCATATTTAATTCAAAAAATTTTAAGAAGGAGAAGTTTATTAGAAGATTTGAGCTATAAATTTTAAGTCAAATAAGTCTCCGAAAAGGTAAACCCTGTGGAAGCAGGGGGCACAAAGCTACGAATCCTTCAAAAGGATGGTCGGGCTGCCGAAGAGACGAAGTTAAAACAGAAAATAAAAAAGCCTGTTTCTTCGGCAATTCAAGAAACAGGCTTTTTTATTTTAGCGGGAAAAAATGACAATCATTAAAACGGTTAAGATGAAATAAAGGAGAGTCAACATGAGAAGTGGTATTATTAACCGATTTGGTATTAAAATCTTTGTTCTTTCAGTGTTACTCCTCTGCTTTGGTAGTAGTTATGCTTTGGTTTCTCCTGGCTTGCCGCCTTTGCCTACTGGCCAAACCTGGCAGATGACTTTTAATGACGAGTTTAATGGCACGAGTCTTGATTTGACCAAGTGGAGTCCTGGCTTTCAGGTTCCTTGGGCACCAGGGAACCTCGGTAATGCGTACCTTAATTATATGAGTGTCTCTGACGGCGTATTAAAAATGTGGCCTGCAACTATAATACCAGGACAAACCGGTTCAAACGGTTATTACAAAACAAGTGTGACAACTTATAATAAATTTGAGCAGAAATACGGATATTTTGAGACAAGATTCAAAACCACAGCCGGCAATGGCTTATGGTCTGGTTTCTGGCTGTTGCCGCATAGCTTGGCTAGCTTCAGTACTGATCACCGTGAAATTGACATTTTTGAGAATCTTGGCTACCAGCCAAACAAAATTTACATGTCCCTTCATGATGTGACATTCGGCCAATATCAGCAAACACATATAGCAAGTCCGGATTTTTCTCAAGGATATCACACATTAGGTTTACAGTGGGTTGACAATTCCAATACATTAATCTGGTATGTAGATGGTATAGAGCGCGCCCGAACCACTTTAACTGATGTACCTAGCAGATGGAATGAACCAGTTTACATTCTTTTCGACACA
>Ga0209211_10011019_pt1 | contig 11661 bp, 15 predicted proteins | sample RifGroA2_FD_183992 | JGI IMG/M metagenome (GOLD analysis project Ga0209211, IMG submission 183992) | Groundwater microbial communities from Rifle, Colorado, USA - Groundwater A2 (SPAdes) (version 2) | ecosystem: Environmental > Aquatic > Deep subsurface > Groundwater | place: Rifle, Colorado... | reverse complement strand
CAAGATTACCGAGCCGTGCGCTTGTTCCGCCAAATCGCTAAAAACAGCGGTCAAAGTTCTGCCTCCGATTTCCACACTATATTCTTTCTTTTCCATTTTATTCCTCTAGGCCTTGCCTAGGACTAGTTCGTATCCAGACTGGAGTATTGTTCTTGATTAACAGAACACTACTATATGTCCGAATGCAAACCGATTAACTGATAAATTATTATTATCCTAGCATTTTTCAAGTAAAACACAAGAAAATACGAAAATTATTTTCCGCCCATCAGATATTTTCGAGGATTTTCGGATAAATCCACGAAGTCGTCCACCGCTTCCCGTAGTTTGCCGGAAGTTGATTTGCCGAAAGAAACAACTTCAACCTGCACGCCAATTGTTTGTAAATACTCCACCAAAGGCACAAAATCCCCGTCTCCGGAGACTATCACTACTGAATCCAGCCGGGGTGACATTTTAATCGCATCCACCGCCAGCCCCACATCCCAGTCCGCCTTTTTGGCTCCACCGGCAAAAATTTGCAAGTCCTTCGTTTTGGTTTCAATGCCGAGCTTGGCCAGTGCCTCACGCTCTTCCGATCTGTCCCCCGCTTCGGTCGTGATGACATAGGCCACTGCGCGGACCAGCTTCCTGCCCGCCACCGCATCCTTCAAAACCGCGCCGAAATTTACCCGCGCTTGATATAAGTTGCGCGCCGAGTGATATAAATTTTGCGTATCAATAAAAACTCCAACTCTTTGTTCTTTATGTTTTATAACTGTCATTGTATATATTGTAGCAAAGAATGTTTATAAAAACGACTACGGAAGCTGGCGAGCTGAGTCTTGAGCAAAAATTCAGTAGAATTTTATGCGTGCGTTTTTAGAGACATTTTTTGCGAAAATTAAATAAATTTACACAAGTTCCATTTTCTTCATTAGCGCAGCATAGCGAGGCTTGCTTTTGCGTTCCAAATATTTCAAATGAGTGCGCCTGTCGGCCACCATCTTGATGAGCCCCCGGCGGGAATGATTGTCTTTTTTATGCTTTTTTAAATGCTTGGCCAAAGCGTCGATTTGTGTGGATAAAACAGCCACCTGCACTTCCGGAGAGCCTGTATCCGTCTCATGAATCCGGTTTTTCTTTATAACCGCCTGCTTTTTTTTGCTTGCTAACATGTCTGTTATAGTAGCATAAAACCCTTAAAATTGCAACCTATATTGTGCGACATGGTATAATAGAGTTATGGCATCGCTCAAACAGCTCAAAACTCAATTTTTGGAATACACGGAAATAGAAAAAGGCCGGGCGTTGAAGACGGTAGAGAATTATGACCACTACTTGTCTGTTTTTTTGAATTTTATAAAGCTGGACAGCCCGGCGGGAATCACTGATGCTTCCATCCGCGAATTCCGTCTCTGGCTCAACCGGCAATCCACCGGTCATCATAAAGACAAAGGAGAAACACTTTCCAAAAAAACTCAAAATTATTATTTGATTGCAATCCGCGCTTTTTTAAAGTATTTGGCCCGACAAAATATAAAATCAATGTCGGCGGAACGAATTGAACTGGCAAAAGTCGGTGAAAGATCGCTCGACCTCATAACCCACGCGGAATTAAAACGATTATTAGAGTCTCCGAAAAGCGCAGACTTGAGAGACCTGCGGGACAAAGCCATCCTGGAGCTCCTTTTTTCCACCGGACTGCGCGTGGCCGAGCTGGCATCCCTGACGGCCGACATAGATTTAAGTGCCGATGAACTTTCGATCCGTGGCAAGGGCGGAAAAGTGCGGGTTGTTTTTCTTTCGGATGCTGCAAAAAATGCCGTGAGAAGATATTTAGGCGCACGAAGAGACATGAGCGATAGCCTTTTCGTGCAGGTCGGCCCCGCCTTCGCTAAAGCTTCGACGGGCAAGAATATCAGCGGAGAGAAAATGGACAAGGGACCACTCAACAAAAGATCAATCGAGCGTATTGTAAAGACTCACGCCATCAAAGCGGGAATTTCCAAGAAAGTTACCCCGCATGTTCTCCGGCATATGTTCGCCACCGACCTCCTGTCCAACGGCGCGGATCTCCGTTCCGTGCAGTCGATGCTTGGACATTCCAGTATCAGCACCACCCAGATTTATACCCATGTGACCGACAAACACTTGCGCGATATACACAAAAAATATCATAATAAAAGATAATGAAAATAATTTCTTGGAATACGAATGGTCTACGGGCGACGGCGAAACAGGGATTTTTCACTCCCCTATTTAAAGAGAAGCCTGATATCTTGTGCTTGCAGGAAACAAAAGCAATGCCGGAACAGTTGCCGGAGGAGGTGCGAAATGTTTCCGGATATTTTTCTTATTTTTCTTGTCCGAAAATTAAAAAGGGCTACAGCGGAGTGGCAATTTACACGAAAAAAAAACCAAGAGAAGTTTTCTACGGAATGGGAGTGAAAAAATTAGACGATGAAGGTAGATTAATCGGCGCCAAATATAAAAATTTCACTATTATAAACTGCTATTTTCCAAATGGCGGCCAAGGCTCCGAGAGATTGAAATATAAATTGGAATTTTATGATGCTTTTTTAAAATTCATCATCAAGCTCCGCAAAAACGGCGAAAATGTGATTTTCTGCGGAGATGTGAACACTGCCCACGAAGCCATTGACCTTGCCCGTCCGAAAGAAAATGAGGAAAACACCGGCTTTTTGCCGGTAGAACGCGCCTGGATTGACAAAGTTGTAAAAAATAATTTTATAGACGTATGGAGAAATTTAAATCCGGAGAAAAAAGATGTTTATACCTATTGGGATATGAAAACCCGCGCCCGGGACCGGAATGTCGGCTGGCGGATTGATTATTTTTTTGCCGATAAAAAATTAATACCTCAAATTAAAAATGCCGGCATGCTTTCCGACTATTACGGCTCCGATCATTGCCCGATTTGGCTGGAAATTTAATAAAAACTCTTGAAATAGTTTTCGCAGGGGTTTTGAGCGCGACGGCGCGAAAATTTCAGGATTTTTTAAGCTTCAAAAAATCTGTACCGAAGAAAACTTTATTTCAAGAGTTGCTATGTTATAATAGACGCATGAACCACACAAGATTAGACCAGCTCGCCGACGGGATTTTCGCCATCGTTATGACGATTCTCGTTTTTGATATCAAAATGCCAGTCATCTGGGGACCAATAGACAATATGGGTCTCTGGCTCCAAATAAAAAATCTGCTTCCTCTTTTTCTAAGTTATGTTTTGAGTTTTGCCATGCTCTTCACCTATTGGCGAGCGCACCACTTTTTTGTTTCTATTTACGCGAAAAATGTGGACTCTCTGCTGACTAACATAAATGCATTATTCTTTATGCTAATAAGCTTGGTGCCTTTTTCCGCCAGCATTCTTGGCCAATATAGTAAAAATGAATTATCAATAATAATCTTCGGAACACATACAATCCTAATCGGCCTTACACTGTATTGGATGCGCAGATATGTCTTGTATTCCGAGCATATAAAAAATCCGGAAATAAGCAGAAGAGAAATCCGCGGCAGCACCATCCGCACTTTAGTCCCGGTAGTTTTCGCGCTGATTGCTATCCCGCTCTCTTTCTGGAGCATAAAAATTTCTTTGTCTTTATTTACCCTGGCGGTGATTTTCAACTTGTCTTCTTACAGCACCCGCCTTTTTGAAAATATCATGAAAACAATTCATGGCTTCCTATTCGGCAGCGACACTAAAGGCCATTTTGCCGATTAGATTAAAAAATCTATGAGTATTTGGGAACAAATCAGGCGTCCTTCCTTCGGAAAACCAGACCGGCTGTCGGAGAGCAGCCCGATATTTCAAAAATATTTCCTTATAATGCTGCGCAGAACGATATTGGAGAAAAAATTTCCTTTCTATGAAAGTTATCAAAGGCATTCTGTTGAACAGGCCATGAAGGCCGACCCGGAAGATGATATTGAACCTCTGATTGCCGAAGTCGCAGAGTATGAAAAGAAATTAAAAAATAAAAAATCTGCGGAACTTATTAAATTTGCCAAAGAGGAAGGACTAGAATTGACTGACGAGGAAATACAAGCTGCAAAAAATGACGCCAAGGATGTGTTAATCCACGACCCGGAATTATAGAGGCCGGGTGTTGTCCAATCTTTTGGCTTCCGCCCAGGCAAGCTCGTAAATTACTTTCATCGCTTCGGCAATTTCGGTGCTTTCAATAATTATGCCGAGCTGTTCGCGCCAGGAAGCAATCATTACTTTATTGTCGTAGATATTTATTTCCGGGACAAAGTCGTATTTATCTTTGGGGACTAAAGCTGTTTCGCGCATTTCTTCAACATTGCGCTTGGCTAAATTAAGATTGTCTTCCGTTCTCGGGCCAATGCCGCGGATAAATATTCCTTTTTTTGTTCGTCTTTTAAAGTAGTCTGGGAAATATCCCGGCAACCCTGCATCCATATAAGCGACATTCGCATATGCTCTGATCGGTTCAGTAGAAGTAAGGGTATCCTCATAAACTTTTTCAAGTCCCTCCCTGCCTTCATAGAAAAATACCCGCGGCCGGTCTTTTATGTTGTGGATTGATTTTAATTCCGGGATAAGTTCTTCGGTTTTCTTTAATACATCATTTTTTCTCTTAATATCTTCGGAGATAAATTTATTCAGATTTTCCGGCGACTCGGCGGTGTATTCTTGTTTCGGTTCTTTGCCGGAAATGCTTACAAGCCCTTTTGCCAAGAGTGAATCGAGAATGTCATATCCGGTAGTCCGGTTAATGCCTGCCCGGCGGGAAATCTGCGAGACAGTGCCGTGACCAAGCAAAAGCAAGGCAATGTAGACTCCCGCTTCTTTGCTGGAAAGCCCTATTTCGGTGAGTGTCTGCTCAAGGTGCAGGTGCTCTGGTTTTTGAGTGCGAATCATAAAAATAAGTATATATCATTTAATATATTTGTGTCAATAGTTTTCCACAAAAAATATACTTCCTGTTTTAATAGATATATTAAAAGAGTTATTAACACATATATTGACTAAAATATTTGACAATTTATTTTTATTTGATAATATCTATATGTATATGAATCCCGTTAGAAATTCACAAAACGGGAAAGTATTATTAAAAAATAACAATAATCAGCTGTCTTTATATATTAATATATGTACGGATGGCATGATTTTTAAACGGGATGAATACAACAGGAAAAATTATTGTGTGGGTAATAGTTCTAGTTCTTGTCATTTGGGGAATAATTTCAATATCAAAGAACAGTGATACCGATTCCGATACTATAAAAATTGGTTTTATGGGACCGCTTTCCGGAGACACGGCCAACTTGGGACAAAATGCACAGGCGGCGGTAGCGATTGCGGTTGATGAAATCAATAACGCCGGCGGCGTGCTCGGTAAAAAGCTGGAAGTGGTCTACGAAGACGATGCCTGCAACGGCGCGACGGCCGCCAATGCAATATCAAAACTGATTAATGCCGATAAAGTTATGGCGGTCTTGGGCGGCGCCTGTTCGGGGGCGACCCTAGGCGCGACGCCAGTAGCCGAAGCGGCAAAAATTCCCCAGCTTTCTTATTGCTCAACCAACCCGACAATCAGCCAAGCCGGGGATTATATTTTTAGAAATGTTCCATCAGATCTTTTTCAGGCTAAATATGCAGCGGAATATCTAATAAAAGCTGGTAAAAAAAATGTGGCTCTGCTTACCAGTAAAGATGATTATGGTGATGGCTTGAATAAAGCGTTCACTGATGCATTTACCAAAGCAGGTGGAACGATTACCTTAACCGATTCATTTGAACCCTCTACGAAAGATTTAAAAAGCCAGCTCGTTAAAATCAAAGCAAAAAATTCCGATGCGGTTTATTTTGTAAGTTACACGGACCCGGCTATTGCCGGCCTTAAGCAAGCACGCGACCTCGGCATTAAAACACAATTCTTTGGGGCCGATGCCTGGGATGATACAAAAGTTTGGAGTGAATTGGGAACATTGGGTAATGGCGCGATGTATACTATTGTGGGATCAAATTCCAGTGTTGATTTCAAGGCAAAAATGAAAGCAAAGCTTGGAAAAGACGACCTTATCTACTGTTCAAATTACGCATATGACGGGTTAAAAATCCTGGCTGATGCGATAACCCGCGCAAATTCTACCGATGGAACTGCTATCAAGGATGCATTATATAAGACAGATTATACCGGCGGCGTCTCGGCCAAGACAATGACATTTGATGCCAATGGCGACCCTGTTTCAGCCGCTTATATTGTGAAAGTTGTCAAAGATGGAAAAGCGGCAGAATCGGCCCAGTAGTTATCAGCCAAAAATCTTTGTTTTAGTAATTTTTGATATACTTGTTGTATGGAATTTTTTCAGTTAATTCTCTACACAATTTCGACCGGAATGTTGTATTCTTTGCTGGCAACGGGTTTTGGATTTACTTTACGCAGTGTAAAATTTTTCAATATCTCTTACGGCGGAGCATTTCTAGTCGGAGGCTATGTTATGTTTTTGTTTTATCGAATGCAAAATATTGCATTTCTTCCCTCTCTTTTATTAAGCCTCACTGCTTCTGGCTTATATTTGCTTCTGGCTTATAAGTTTATATTTAAAATATTAATAGAAAGAAAAGCAAAAAATTTAGTTCTTTTAATAGTTTCTTTCGGACTCCTTACCGCGACTTCGGCAATTTTAGGCATGATTTTCGGCAGTCAAGCGACGATTGTTACCCGCCATTTAAGTGATATTGATGTTGTAAATATATTTGGCGCGACATTAAATACCGTTCAAATTGTTGGCGGTTTAATTTCTATTCCTATAATTATTTTGTCTCTGGCGTATGTGCGTTATAAGACACGCTTCGGCCGAGCAGTAAGAGCGATTGAAGACGATAGTGAAGTAGCCGAATTGGTCGGAATTCCAAAAAATAAAATACTATTAAAAACTTTCTTCCTTTCAGGAATGCTGGCAGGCATGGGAGGAATACTGGAAGGACTGGATGTTGGAATTATCCCGGCATCAGGTTTTTTGTATATGCTACCGACAATCGTTGCTGTGGTAATCGGCGGAATGCAAAGTTTTTGGGGCGGAATTTTGGGCGCCTTTATTCTCGCCATTGCCCAGCAATTGACAATTGTTGTGTTTGGCGGAAGCTGGGTCCAAGCAGTCCCATTTGTTATTCTTATTATCATGCTTTGGATTCGGCCGGAAGGAATTTTAAAAAGATAATATGGAATATATTTTTCACATTTTAATACTTCTTTCTATTTATGGTATTTTAGCTTTGGCTCAAAATCTGGTAATGGGCGGAACCGGTCTGCTCACTATCGCCGGAGCCGCTTTCTATGGAATTGGAGCTTATGTGGCGGCAATTTTGGCGACAAAATTCGGATGGAGCATTATGGCAATATTATTAATTGCGCCAATTATTGCCGGACTTATTGCATTTCTGGTCGGAGCCAGTTTCGCCCGTTTTCGCGACGATTATTTTATGCTTGCAACGCTTGGTTTCCTGATGATATTCAACACCGTGGCAAAAAATTGGGAGACATTTACCAACGGATCTTTTGGAATAGCGGGAATTCCAAAACCATATATTTTAGGATTTACTTTGGATATGCCAATGACCTTTGTTGTCTTGGCAATTTTTATTCTCATAATTGTAGTGACAGTATCGTATCTAATCTCCCGCTCTTCATTCGGACGCGCATTAAATGCCATTCGTGAAGACGAAGACGCGCTCCAGATTTTCGGTTATCAGACATCCAGATATAAATTAATGATTTTCACTATTGGTGCCGCTTTCTCAGCTTTGGGTGGAGTGCTTTTCGCCAGTTATATCACTTTTGTTGACCCAAATTTATTTACGGTAAACGAATCTATCCTGCTCTGGGCAATGGTTATTTTGGGAGGAATCGGAAGAAATCGCGGAGCGTTAATTGGCGCGTTGTTTCTTGTTATCATTCCTGAAATACTCCGTTTTATCGGGTTTCCAACGGAATTTGCCGGGCTTATGAGGCAATGTATTTATGGATTATTACTGGTTCTTTTAATGCTTTACCAGCCCAGGGGAATTTTGGGAACATATAAATTATAAACATTATGAAATACATCTTGGAAACAAAAAATTTAGTGAAAAGTTTCGGCGGAGTGCATGCCGTAGACCATCTTTCTATTAATATTCCGGAAAAAATGATTACTGGCTTGGTGGGGCCTAATGGCAGCGGCAAAACTACGCTTATAAATATGCTCTCCGGTTTTTCCCCTCACAATAGCGGAGAAATATTTTTCTCTGATGTTGAAAGAAAAAAAATTATGCCGTGGGAAAATCAAGTTTACGGCATCACCCGCACTTTTCAGCAAGTGCGACTCTTTGATCAGATGAGCGTACTGGATAATATCCTCGTAATCTTGACCGAGCGGGCGCCATTTTACGCCCTTTTTGAACGCCACAGCGGGTATCATCTAAAATGCGCGGAAGATATTTTAAAAAAAATTGATTTATACGAGAAACGTTTTCATAATGCGGCAGATCTTTCCTACGGACAAAGAAAACTATTAGAGATTGGGCGAGTTTTGGCTATGGACGCCAATATAATTCTTTTTGATGAGCCTTTTGCTGGACTTTTTCCGGAAGTAATAAAAAAAATTGAGAAAATTGTCCTGAATTTGAAGCAAGAAGGCAAAAGCGTCGTCCTGGTTGAACACAACATGGCAATCATTCGCAAATTGTGCGACCATTTAATCGTAATGGATGCGGGAAAATTGCTGGCCGAGGGGCATCCGGAGAAAGTCCTGTCGGAAAAAATTGTTTTGGAAGCGTATTTAGGAGAATAATTTTTTATTTTAAAAACCATGGAAAAAGAAAAATTTTTAGAATTAAAAAATATGGAAGCGGGATATAATGAGACAAAAATCCTTCATGATGTTTCGCTTTTTATCAATGAAGGGGAAATCGTCGCTCTGATGGGCCCCAATGGCGCTGGAAAATCCACAATTTTGAAAGCGATTTTCGGATTGATACCGCATACCGGGAATATTTTTTATGAAGGAGAAAAAATTCATCCGGCACCGGATAGGTTGGTTAAAATGGGTATCGCTTTCGTCCCTCAAGGTAGACGCGTATTCAATAATTTGACTGTGGAAGAAAATTTGGAAATCGGCGGATTCTTCTTGAATGACAAAACTGAATGCAGCCGCAGGGTAGAACATCTTTTTCATCTTTTCCCGATGCTCCACGAAAAACGCGGAGAATATGCGGGTTCCCTCTCCGGCGGACAACAGCAACTTCTGTCTATCGCCCGCGGGCTGATGACTCAGCCAAAATTGTTGTTGTTGGACGAACCCACGCTCGGCCTGGCTCCAAAAGTTGTCAAAGAAATATTTCAAATGATTAAAACAATTAATAAAAATCATAAAACTGCGATTATGGTGGTGGAACATAATCTTCATTCCCTTTTGCCGATTACTCATCGCGCTTATGTGCTTGCTCATGGGAAAATCGTCGCTTCAGATACCGGCCCTGTTATCGCCCAGAGCGACATTTTGGAACGTGTCTTTATGGGTAAGATTTAGTAAAATTATTTTATGAAGAAAGTCTGCCAAAATTGTAAGAAAAATTTTGAAATAAAGAAAGAAGATTTAAACTTTTACGAAAGAATAAAGGTCCCGCCTCCTACCTTTTGCCCCAAATGCCGTCTTGCGCGAAAGTTGGTCTGGAGAAACGAACGCTCCCTATACAAAAGGACGTGCGACTTGTGCAAAAAAGACATTATTTCAATGTACAAGGCCAGTGCCGCATTCCCCGTATACTGCCATGATTGCTGGTGGAGCGACGAATGGAATCCGCTTGACTATGGAATGGACTACGATTTCGATTTGCCATTTTTCGAACAATTCCGCCAACTATCTGAAAAAGTGCCGCGTGCATCTTCTTATGAAACAAAAAATGTGGACTGCAATTATTGCAATTATTGTACTCACAGCAGGGGCTGTTATCTCTTATTCGGCAGTTGGTTTGACGAAAATTGCGGCTATGGACAAACTGTCCTTGAAAGCAAAGAATGCTGGGACTGCTTATTCCTCAAAAAATGCGAGCTTTGCTATTCTTCATCCGATCTCGTCCAGTGCTCTCAAGTCCATTTCAGCCAAAATTGTTCCAACTGCATAGATTCCATGTTTTTGTATGATTGTCGTAATTGCCAAAATTGCCTTTTCAGCTGGAATTTAAGGAATAAAAACTACCATATCTTCAACCAGCCAGTGTCTAAAGAAAAATTTAATAAATTTAAAACGGAATTACTGAATTTTCGTGACGTACTTGAGAAGAATTGGAGAGAATTTAAAAAAAGCGTAGCCGAAAAAGCAATTCATAAATATATGACCGGTGAACGGAATCACGATGTTTCCGGAGAATTAATCTACGGATCAAAAAATGTAAAAAATTCTTATTATATTCACGATGGAGAAAACGAGAAATATGCTCAGCGTGGCGGGGTGGGTCAAAAAGATTCCATGGATGTATTCGGCTGTCATTCAGGTGAACTGATTTATGAATGCAACAGCGTGGATTTTTCCTCGCGTTGCTTATTCGGGTCCAATGCAGAGAATAACGTCAACGTTTCCTATGCAATAGATTGTGAGCATGCTAACAACGCCTTCGGCTGTATCGGACTGCGCAAAAAAGAATATTGCATTCTAAATAAGCAATATGACGAGAAAACATATAAAGAATTGCTCCCAAAAATCACCGCCCACATGGATACTCTGCCTTTCTCCGACAACCGAGGCCGGATTTATAAATATGGAGAATTTTTTCCTCCCAAACTCTCTCCTCACGCGTACAACGAAAGCATTGCGCAGGAATGGGTGCCTTTAAAGAAAGATGATGCTGTGAAGCTTGGCTATGCGTGGGATAGTGCAGAAGAAAAAAGCTACGAACCTACCAAGAACTGGCGAGACCTGCCGGAAATTAATAAGGCAGACAATGGCATTCTTTCAGAAATTATCCTTTGTCAAGATTGGGATGAAAATAAGGAGAAGGCGCAAAATCACAAATGCACCAAAGCCTTTCGGATAATTCAAAATGAATTATCCTTTTACAAGAGGTTCGGAATACCTTTGCCTCGCAAATGCCCGAACAGCCGTTATTTCGAGCTTTCCGAGCTTCGTAATAAGCCAAACTTCTGGCCCCGTTCCTGTATGTGCGAACTTAAAAATCATGCCCATGGCGTGAAAAAATGCGAGAACGAATTTGAAACTTCCTACTCCCCCGACCGGCCGGAAATAGTTTATTGCGAAACCTGCTATCAACAAGAGGTTTCTTAATTTATTTTCTCTCACAAGTATTTTTCTACTGAAAAATCTCGCGAGCCCTCCTCGCCTCGTCAGGCTCTGGCCTTGCGATCGGGTCCCTTCCCCGATCTCACTCCATGCTTAGCATGCAATTTTTCTATTTCCTCTTCCTCCAATTCTTCTTTTTTTTCTTTTCCACGCTCGCCGAGAGTCCGAAGCTCCGCATCGCCCAGCATATTCAGGGATTTTACCAGCTCGGAGAGATGTTCCACCGTATTTTTCTCCGGCGCATCCAAAATTTCTTCAAGCAAGGCGTGCAAAATCCACCCCATCCTCGGCCCCGGTTTAATACCAAGCTCTTTCATCATAAATTCTCCATCAATTTTTAATTGA
>Ga0209211_10011018_pt1 | contig 11662 bp, 7 predicted proteins | sample RifGroA2_FD_183992 | JGI IMG/M metagenome (GOLD analysis project Ga0209211, IMG submission 183992) | Groundwater microbial communities from Rifle, Colorado, USA - Groundwater A2 (SPAdes) (version 2) | ecosystem: Environmental > Aquatic > Deep subsurface > Groundwater | place: Rifle, Colorado... | reverse complement strand
AAATTTGATCAATAAGAGATATGCGGTCATTGCAATTGTTGAAATGATCGGTGCGCCAAAAGCTTTTTTTAATGAAAATTCAACTGTTAATTTTGCTTTGATGAAAACAAAAATAAAAGATAAAGATATGATAAAAAAAGCAATCGATATTCCCTGATAACCAAATATTTTTATCATTAACGGGATCAAAAGCCAATTTAGTCCGGTTAAAATCACCATGATTATTAAAGTTAATTTAACTTTACCGATAGCATTAAAAAGACTAATAAGAGGCGAATAGAGACTGACAAAAAGAGCCGAAAAAGAAAAAAAATAAAAAGATATCAAAGCTACCTGCCATTTTACGAAGTAGCCTGGCATAATTTTAAGCAAATTATCAAAGATAAAGACGCTCCCAATGATAATCGGAAAAATAAAAAGAGCTTCATAAAAAAGAATTTTCTCAACGCTTTTTTTTAAGAGAGTTTTATTATTTTGGAATTGAGAATAAACCGGAAAGGCAACTCGGTTAATATTATCCATTATTAATCTAATGGAAAATTCAGCATATTTTTTAGCAAAAGTAACAATGCTAAGTTTTTCAAAGCCAATTACGGCTCCCAAATAAATAATCATCAAATCATCTTTAACAAGAGCCAAGAATGAATTTCCTTGAAAAGGAACCCCGTATGATAAAAGAGATTTAGCAGCGGACTTTGAGAAAATTAATTTTGGTGACCAGGGATTCAATATATAAATTGAGATGACTCCAACTAAAGATCTAGCAACCACGGCCACAACAAGACTTAATATATCCAAATTCATGAGAGACATAATAATTACGATTGAATAAAAAACTAAATTTTCTATCAGTTGGACCAAAACTACTTTATAGATTTGAATTTTCTTTTCAAGTAGTACCGAAGGAATGGTTTTTAAAGAAAGAAAGAAAAAAGAAAATAGAAGCGCCCAGTAAAGATATACAGCGTTTTTTGGTAAATCTTTATAGATTATAAAAAGATAGTTAGTTAGAAAAAAACCAACGATTATTATAAAAAGAGATAAGACAGTTTGGATGATAAAGGCAGTGTTAAGGTCTTTTTCATCAACTTCTTTTTTTTGAATAATAGCCGCCGCCAGTCCAAGACTAGAAAAATAGTTAAAAAAAGCCATCATCGCCAAAACAGTGTTATAAATACCAAGAAGATAAAGATTTGATTTTAAAGTTAAGATAAAAAAAGCCGCAAATCCAAGAAGAGCTGAAAAACCACTCTGAAAAAGTAAACTACCAGCACTTAAAACGCCCCGTTGTTTTATTTGTTTAATATCTTCCGTAATTTTATCCATATAATTAATCCGAAAAAGGTTAATATTGAAATGATGTTGCTAACTTTTTCTATCAAAGTTTGTTCATATTTAACCATAATCACCGATGGTTCTTTCAGAGTCAGTATCGGACGACCAAGATAGTCAAGTTTACCAGGAATTATCCTTTTGTCATTAACAGTGATTTTCCAGTAGGGGAGATAGGAGATATTGATAATAATTTTTTTTGAATTAACAACGGCCTGTTTGAAAAAGGGCGAATCCTGCTGAATATTAATATAACCCTGATCAAGTCCATGGATAAACCGGTTATCTTCCAAAGTTGAGTCCCTTTTTTCACCGCCATTTTGTTTTGGCTCCAAAAGCAGCCATTTTTTATAATCAATCGTTGAAGGAAGAAATTGGGAAACTTTGTAAGCGACCGCCCGGTTAATGTAAGAAGGATTAAGTAAATCGTTATTGAATTTGTTTAAAGTTAAGTTATGTTTAATAAAAAATTTAGAGTTATAGACGACAACCATGATCGCCAAAACGACAAAACCTATCATAGAGATTCTTTTAAAATTTTTTGGAATTTTAATGGCAGCGGCAAGAAAGGCTAAACCAAAAAGCCCAAAAACCAGAAAACGCCAGGGAAACTGAAACAAAGCGAAGATCGGTAGAAAAATTTTATCAATAAAAATGGCTGAGTTGGTCGTCATAAATATTGCCGTTAGGGAAAATAAAGCAACATAAAAAATAATTAAGCGGTTTTTATGACTTTTTATTTTAGTGAAAAAAATATCCAGAAGAAAAGTCATAAATCCTAAAAAACCAAGAACAATCTGTGGTTTGCCGAGCATGAAAGGTAAACTATCTCCGCAACCTTTGATTGAAACACCATAATCCCAGGTCGAATTCCAAAGTTGTTTCCAACAAAGAGCCTGATCAAGGTAATCGGAACTTCTGGATATTACTGGTACATGAGTTTGGCCAATTTCGGTCAAAGCAGGTATAAAAAAATAGGAGCTTAAAAAAAAGGCGCTGATGATTGCTATTATTCCCTTCTTTTTATTAGGGAGGAGCATTATATAAATAATCACTATGGGAACAAACAATAAAGATAGAACATTATGAGCAGTCAAGGTAAAGGAGACAATAAAAACTGTTATCAAAAAAAACCATGGCGAATCAGACGACTGATTTTTGTATAGAGCCCAAAGAGCCGCCGGAAAAAAAGCTATAAACCAAGCTTCGGCCATGTCACCCCGAATAAAAATTTCGATAGCAAGCCAGGGTGAAGTGATATAAAGAATTGCCGCTAACAGACTTGGATAAAAATCAAAATAAAGATTGGCAAACTTAAACATAAAAATAAATCCGATTATTATTGTCAATAAGAAAGAAATTTTTAAAGCAGGAGCAACAGCAATTCCCAGCAGGTTGATAGCGCTTGTAACCCAGTAGGAAAAAGGTGAATAGTAATTAAAGACAGGAAAACCAAGTTTAAAGGAAAAATCTGGAGCAATCCGGGGAGGAATTTTAAAGTTTGTTAAATTTAAAGTAAATTGCTGGACGCGGGCCGGTTGACTTTCATCGTGAAAGGTAAACATGTTTGAGGTAAACGGATTAAGATTACGGCCAAGGAAAAAAATAATTAGTAATAAAACAATGGTAAAAATTATCCTTTTCATTTTATCGTATATAATTATAGAGATGAAATTCTTAAAAAAATTATTATCTCTCGAGTTTGTTGTCCTTATCATTATAACAACTTTGGCCATTGCGGGTCTTTTAAATAGCCAATATTTTTCTATTCATGATGACCAGCACATTGCCAGACTTTATCTTTTGGATCAAGCAATCAGACAAGGAAGTTTATATCCACGTTGGGTGGATGGATTAGGTTTTAACTTTGGATATCCGCTCTTTAATTTTTACCCGCCCCTAATCTATTATGTGGCAGAATTTTTTCATTTAATAGGATTTAATCTACTTTGGTCTCTAAAGTTAATGATTATTACCGGATCTTTTTCTTCTTCAATTGGAATGTATTTATTAGGGAAAAGATTTTTTGATAAAAAAACCGGTTTATTAGCGGCCACTTTTTTTACATTTTTCTTTTATCGTGCAATTACAATTTATATAAGAGGGGCTTGGGCGGAATTTTTTGCCATGTCAATTTTGCCGTTTGTTTTTTTAGGCCTTGATAACGTTTATAGGAATAATAGTTCAAAACGATCTTTTCTTTTTAGTATAAGTTTGGGGCTATTGATAATAGCTCATCCATTAATCGCCTTTCCAACCCTTTTTTTTATTGGTTTATTTTTTCTTTATTATTTTATCTATTCAAAAAATCGCTGGTCTTTTTTTAAAAATTTTTTAGTCGGAATTTTCTTGGGCTTAAGTTTATCGGCGTTTTTTTGGCTGCCGTCGATAATAGAAAAACAATATACACTTGTTGATACGATTTTGATTCGTGAATTAGCCAATTATAAAATTCATTTTATTTACCCATACCAGTTTTGGTTTTCGCCTTGGGGGTATGGCGGTTCGATTGCTGGACCTAACGACGGTATAAGCTTTCAGTTAGGGAAAATCCATATTTTTTTAACAATTTTTTCCCTAACTGTTTTTTTATTCTATTTATTTACAAAAAAGAAAAGGGAGCCGTTAAAAATATATACGTTTTTGTTTTTTTTACTTTTATTTTCGCTATTTATATCCTCCACTTACTCTCAATTTATTTGGGACAAGATTAAATATCTTTGGTATCTTCAATTTCCCTGGAGATTTATGACGTTTACAGGAATTTTTATTAGCCTGATAGCAGCCGCAGGTATTTACTATCTTGGAAAAAATATTGAGTTGAATAATAAAATAAAGAAAAATGTATTTAATTTAATAATCGCTTCCTTGTTGATACTAACTGTTATTAAATACTCAATTTACTCAAAACCGCATGGAGAAAAAATATATGATGAAAAAAAATTGACAAGTTTTGATGAAATTTCTTGGCGGGTAAGCAAAACTTCTTTTGAGTTTTCGCCAAATAGGATAAAAACTAAAAAAACCGAGTTGGGAACGACAACAATTGGATTAGAAAGACAAGATTTAATAAAAGAAAGTTTTAAAATTTTATCCGCTAATAAAGAGATAGCTAAAGTAAAAACGATAACTGATAAGTTTTTAAAAAAAGAATTCAATGTTGAATCAAAAGACCCAGTTAAGTTTAGATTAAATACTTTTAACTTTCCGGGTTGGCAGGCAAGTTTGGACGGCAAAAAAATCAAGATAAGTGACAATAATGACTATAAATTAATTACTGTGTTAGTCCCCGAAGGAAATCACAAGCTATCTTTTATTTTTAAAAATACTTTAATAAGAACACTGGGCAACTTAATAAGTCTTGTTTTTTTGATGATATTGTTATCATTTTTTATTTCTTAATCTAATAAATCCGCATTATTTTTAAGAGGTTATTGGGTGGCGTAAACTTATTGGCCCATCAATATATCTATTGACTTAACCACAAATGAATTTTTTGGTTTAATATTATTTTCAAAACTGTAAATAGCTTTAATATTGGCACCTGGAAAATATAAATCAATAAAACTTTGATCACTCAAGGTTACTTTCAATTTTTTTGATCCTCCCCATGGATTATACTCAATATTTGTCGAATCAATAAAATATATTGAAGAGCGCTTAAGAATTTCCTGTTGATTTTTTTCAAAATATTTTTTTGCGTTAATGGTATAATGTGACTCTAGAAGAAAAGTACTTAACGATTCATGAACGAAGATTCCCAAAACATTTGATAAAACATAGATAATTATTAAAATATTACCCAAAAGACGCATTTGTTTTCCTGATTTAATCAAATCTGTAATCAAATAAGCTTGGATAAAGATGACAAAAATTAAAGATAAGGTTAACCTTACCATCCACTTGTGAATAATAAATAAAGTAGGAGAAATAAAAAGAACGAAAGCAAGAATTAAAATAACAAGATGAAAAATTATTGTTAGTAATTTTTTTTTGTTATTTTTCAAAAAAACAATAACGGATAATAATAATGACGACAGATAGACCCCGATTATTAAAAAATATATTTTTATTTCATTGTTTTTCAACACTTTCCAAAATTCTGGAATGGGTTTACGAAAAATGCTAGTGAAGTAATCGGGCATAAAGTTAGGAAATCCAAGAGACCAGAGGGAATACCACATGAGATTATTTATTCCTAATCTTGGTTTTAACTGAATCTTATATATATCTAAGGTCATAACACCACTAATTCCAATTTTATATATTAATAGGAAGATCACGCTGATAAAAAAATATAAAAGTAAAATTCTTTTTTTCTCAAAAATTTTTTTGTTGATAAGACCAATCAAAACTAAAAAAATAGGGAAAAGCGTTGCTATCTCTTTTGACATGCAAGCAAAAATGAAAAAAATAAGCGAAACGACACTTTTTTCTTTTAAGAAATAGTAAAAAGAAATCGCGAGGAATGTAAAAACTGCGACTTCTTGAAAAGTCCCAAAAAAATAGAGCTGAAAAACATGAATAAAGTTTATTGCATAAAAACCTGTTGTCAGATAACTAAGAATTTTGTTTTTACTCAATAAAAAAACTATTCTATACAGGTAATAAAGACCGACAAAATAAACAATAAAGACAAGAGAATGAGATAAAAAAATATTTTCCCTTAATAAATGAATAAAGGAATAGAATGCCTCTGTTGTTAGCGGTCGATAGAAATAATCTTTAAAAGGAGAAAAAAAATTTAAAAATTGATTAATAGAGTTAATTCGGCTGATTTTTAGAAAAAAGAAATCATCGCTAAAAAAATATATTGAGAAGGCATTTTTGAAAAGAAAAGCGGTAACAGTAAAAAGAAGAGCAAAAAACATATTGAAAGTAATTATAGCAATTTATTTATTATTGACTAATTCAAAAATTCGAAAAGTGGATTTGTTACCAGGCTTAGTAAGTATTTTAAAAGATTTAAGCGGCCAAGAGTCAGGAAATTCTTCTTGATGAGAAAAGAAGGCGTAAACATAATTATCTTTTAAAAGGGGAAAATTTTCTCTCAGTTGTTCTTCACTAAGAGGCCAATAACCTTTGATAGTAATTTTATCATTACGTTTTAGGAATACGTCAAGTACATCGCCGGCCATTCCGAAGTTGCCTTCGGCGATGATGACGACAGGTTTCGTCTGTGATTGAACGCGGGCAAAGTCCATAAATTCTTTGATTCCCCATCCAGCCGGCCAACCTTCGATATACTGACCCCGATCAACCTCAGGGAAAGGGATATTTTTATAGTCAAAAATAATTGTGTAATTAAAATATGAAACGGCAATAAAGATTAAGATAATAAAAATAGTTTTTAATTTTTTAGAAACATTATTTAAGAAATAGGTTGATAGTATCAAGAATAAAGATCCAAAGAAAATCATGTAACGGGGAAATAAGACTTTGGTGAAAAAGACGATAGCGATGAAAGGTAACAGAAACCAGATAAATAAATAACCGGCCAACCTCTTATCTTTTTTGAAAAGCGCTACAAGTCCAAGGATTGCTAAAAGTGGTATGACAAATCCCGACTCCCACCAGATATAAAGAGGTGTAAGCCCGATATTATAAAAAAATACCTTGAATGGTGTTTTTAAAAATTCATCAAAACTCATAACAAAAGTAAGATTTTTTTTATCAACAAATTGGAAGAAGGGAGAGAGACGTTGAACATTATAAATCACTAAAGCAATTATTAGGGAAAGTCCAAAAAGAAGATAAAAATTTAAAGCATTTTTAAATAATTTTTTTAAATCTTTTTCTAAAAATAATAAAGGCGCAAAGACACCCAACATTAGAAAAATTCGGACCGATGATTTAGCCAAAAGAAAAAATCCAGCAGCAAATCCGAGAATTAAAGATATCTCCAATTTACGGTTTTTAGCCAACAGTATTGTCAGAAATAAAATCCAGATAAAGCCGGCATTAACTCCAGAATCAACTAATGAAATCCGGTCAAAAAACAGAAAAAATGGGGTGATTATATATAGAAATGAACCGAGCAAAGCACTGGTTTTACCGAAAAGAAAAAACAAGATAAAAAATGTTCCTAAAAGCGCCATAAATCCAGTTGCTACCGAAAATAGCCGACCAGCAAGTAGAGCATTATCAGGAAAAAGTTTTAAAAAAGGAATGGTGCCCCAGGTTTGAAGCGGTTGCTTACCATCGGTTAAAGAAATAAATCGCCAAGAGGCATCATGCCAGGCAACTTTAGCCCAGCGGATATAGATACCTTCATCGGAGAAAATAGGAAATTTATCGAGATTAATTAGGCGGGTTAAAAAGTAAAATCCAACCAGAATTATTATTAATAAAACATCTTTTCGGGAAAAAGTTTTTTTTAAAAAGGCTAAGATTTTAAAGACGTCAAACATATTTAATTAAGGTTTAAACCGATAAATTTCCACTCCAGCATTAAACCGTCCTTGATCAACCAGTGTCATAAATTCGGTTTTTTGACACTTGGCACTATCACAAAGGTAAAAAATATTTTTTATCCTTAGGTCACATCTATAATACAATATTGTCTCACAATCTAACTGTTTTGGCTGGTTTTTTTGCAAAGAAATAAGGTAACGGAACTTACTTTCAATATAGTTGGTAGGAAAAATATCATAAACCAGACAGTAATCGGGTTTAGAAGTAATAATCTTTGTTGCGTAACTTATTGAGGTATAAGTATGATCGACTTTAGAAAAAGTCGGGGAAATAAAAAGGCTGATAACAACGATAATTAATGAGATGATTGTGAAATAAATATCTGGCAAAACTTTATTAATAAAAACAACAAAATAGATAATCAATGGTGGGATCAAATATAGTAAATAAAAGTCAATCAAAGAATTTTTGTAGACAAAAAGCATCATAAAAGAAAAGATAAAAAATATTTTTAATAAGTTTTCTCTTTGACTTTTTGATTTAAAAAGTAAAGACATTCCAAATATTGGCAGCCAGATGAAGCCTAACCAAAAATTTTTAAAAAATAATGTTTTGCCCAGAAATGAAGTAAAATCTCTAAAAATGAACTTAATATAAAAAGGAATACCAAAAAATTTTAAAGATTGGTTGGCCGTTGAATGAAAAATAAAATTAAATATTCCCGTCGTATTTTTAAAATTATTTAGAACTTCATAGATTAAAAAAGGAGAAACCAATAAAAGATTAATACCAATAAATTGAAGAAATCTTTTGATAATCATTTGTTTATTAATAATTACCCCTAAGAAAAAAAAGCTCAAAATTACCATTCCCTGATAATGAAGTTGGAAAGCGAGATTAGCAAAAATTGCACCCAGGTAAAAACCGGATTCTTTTTTTTCAAAGATAAAAGTGTAAAGAAAATAAAAAGTTAAGATCGTGAAAAAAGGAACTGGATTAGGATTCCAAGCAAAGCGGGAATGTTCGATTGAGACATGAGAAACGGCATAAATAAGGCCGGCAAAAAAAGCTATTCTTTGACAAAAAAATTTTTCACAAAATTTATAAATAACAATTATTGTTAATGCCGATAGTAAAGCGACGATAAAAGCAGGAGCAACTGGAGAAGGTGAAAAAAAATAGCCAATCGCCATCAGATAATACCAAAAAGGTGGTAGGAAAAAATTACCTACTGATGCCTTTGGGCCAAGAAGAATCATCTGACCCTGTTGAAAATGATCTTGGATATAAATGAGATCACGGACTTGATCTTGATGATAGGAAATAAAGTTGGGTAGTCGAAAAATCCTAAGAAAAAAACCTAAAAAAAATATCCAGATAATAATAAGCTGTGGATTAGTTTTTAAAAAATTAAGGAGCTTTTTCATAGGGATCCTTTAATTTAATCGCTTTATCAAGCGGCCACTTAATTTCAAAAGAGTCATAAAAAATTTTAGATTGATATTTGAAATAAGTACGAAGTTCGTAAAAAGAAGATATTAAAACAACAAGAAACAAGAAAAAAGAAACAAACTTTTTGTTGCGCGACCATCTTTGTACGATCGTGCTAAGATAGTAAATTGCATTTCCAATAAAATATATTACTGAAGGAAGGACGGTAAAAGTTCTTAACATATTGGGGTTTTCCCATGGGTAGGTCATAAGAGCAGGAAAGATGGAGAGGAAAAAATAAACAAGAAATAAAATATTCCATTGCTTGTCCGTCGAAGCTTTAGCGAAGACGGATTTCATTGTTATTGCTAATCCGATAATAAATAAAATTCCCAGGATTGGATTTAGGGCTGGTTTGAGTGGATAGTTATGGCGGCCGTTAACGTCACCTTTTACATTAAACATTAAGGCAGTTGATGAAGTATTGTACCAGAGGCCGGTAAGTTTTTCTTGAATTGACATTTCATTATTTTTTAAGAAAAATTGTTGATCGATGCGGGTATCTTTGTTATTTATTAAATAATTTGTAAGTGGAGTAATAATAATTATGAAGGGAATCAAAAATAATAGCAGATGTTTATTCCATTGTAGAGACAAGGCATTGCCTTGTCTGTACCCTTTTGATATTAAAAATCCCACAGGCAAAAGAAAAAATATACGACCAGGTGTATAGGAGAGGAAGGTGAGGCCGGCAAATATTCCAGAAAGCATTATATAAAAGCTTGATACCGAAATTTTTTGACGGAAAACATCAAACCGCAAAAAATTTGGTATCTTCACTTTTGAAACTTCGTCAAACTTTAATAAAAAATAAATAGACGTTAATTCTAGAAATAATAAAAAAGTAGCTTCGAAGGAAAAACGGGAAAAGTTAAGAAACCAGCGGGAGGAGAGGAGGATAAGAGAAAGGATGAAGGGAAACCATTGTTTCATTGTTTCATTGTTCGATTGTTTGAAAACTTTTTTCATTATTAAATAGAAAAACAAGACGCTTAGAACCCCAAAAATTGCAGCGGGAAGGCGGAGGGCAAACGTATTTACACCAAAAGTTTTAAGTGAACCAAGTAAAATATAAAAATATAAGGTTGAGTGGCCGGTGGCAAGTTGAGAATAAGGGATATACGGTTTGTTATCGAGTGATAAAGCAAGTTTTGTAAATTCAACTTCGTCAAAGCTCAGATATTTTGGAATATCGGCGAAACGATAAAAAATTAAAAAAGAGGAAATAATCGTCAAAATTATAATTGGCAGAAATTTTTTCATAGATTACTTATATTAAAGTAAATTATATCAACTATAATAACCCTATGTCCCAATATTATAACCCAAGAAGAAAATCGTATCTTTACACACCTGGCTCCCTGTTCCCCTTTCGTTTGAGCCGTTCAAAAATAGATTTGTTTTTGAACTGTCCGCGGTGTTTCTATTTTGACAGACGCTTAGGAGTAGGCCAACCTCCAGGGTATCCTTTTTCCCTTAACTCAGCCGTTGATAAATTACTAAAAAAAGAATTTGACATTCACCGAGCCGATGGAACCCCCCATCCTCTAATGCAAACCTATAAAGTAGATGCAGTTCCATTAAAAGATAAAAATTTGAATAAATGGAGAGATGCACTTCGGGGAGGAATAGAATACTTGCACAAAGAAACAAACTTAAATATTACAGGTGGGATAGATGATATTTGGGTTAATCCGAGGAAAGAATTAATTATTGTTGACTATAAGGCAACTTCTAAAGTTGGCGAAGTGTCACTCGATGCCGATTGGCAGATTGGATATAAAAGACAGATGGAAATCTATCAATGGCTTTTCCGAAAAAATGATTATAAAGTTTCTTCAACAGGCTATTTTGTTTATTGTAACGGGGATTCGGACAAAGAGGCGTTTGATGGAAAATTAGAATTTGATATCAAGATAATACCTTATAGAGGGGATGATTCGTGGGTAGAGGGAACCATAAAAGACCTTCATAAGTGTTTAAATAGCGATAAAATTCCGGAATCGGGAATGGATTGTGATTATTGTAAATACAGGGAAGCGATTAAGGAAGTAGAGAAGAGTTCATAAAGTTCATAAAGTTTATAAAGTAAGAAAGCTAACGATATCTTCCTTGCAAATCCAGGAGTTTGATTTTGAATATATCCACGAGGGTTTCAATTGTGTCACGGATAAAGTTAACGTTTTTGGTCTCCACATGTCTCCAGATAACCGGTACTTCAATGATTTTATAACCTAATTTTTGTCCTAAAAATAAAAACTCAATATCAAAACCGGCTGAGACCGATGAGCCTTTAGCAATTCGCATGTTGTGAAAAACTTGCAGTTTATTAATAATTTTTAAAGCGGCTCGTTTCTCAAACAGTTTAAAACCGCACTGGGTATCGCGAACTCCTTTTAAACCAATAATAATATTTCTGGTAACA
>Ga0209211_10011014_pt1 | contig 11664 bp, 10 predicted proteins | sample RifGroA2_FD_183992 | JGI IMG/M metagenome (GOLD analysis project Ga0209211, IMG submission 183992) | Groundwater microbial communities from Rifle, Colorado, USA - Groundwater A2 (SPAdes) (version 2) | ecosystem: Environmental > Aquatic > Deep subsurface > Groundwater | place: Rifle, Colorado... | reverse complement strand
GTGCAAGGGAAAAAGGACGATATGTTTTCCGATAAAGAGTATCTTTTAAAACTTGTACAAATGCGCATGCCGTTTGGCAAATACAAAGGGCGATTGCTGATTGATTTGCCTGAGGCGTATATTGTGTGGTTTGCCCAACAGGGATTCCCGAAAGGTGAATTAGGTAATATGCTTGAGTGTGTCTATGAAATCAAGCTGAATGGACTGGAATACCTATTGAATCCACTACGCTAATTCAATGTTCAGGATTTCAAACTATTGTTCCTCCCCCTTGACTTCGTCGTGAGCTCAGTCGAACGATGGGGGAGGTTAGGTGGGGGTGATGGAAAAAGTTAATCACCCTCCCCTTGCCCCTCCATTGATGGGAGGGGAATATTTAGTTGCCGAAGGCTTAATTGAATGTTCAGGCATTTCAAAGTTTTGTGTCATAGCATACCAGACAACCCCCTGAATCCCCCTTTGCTAAGGGGGACTTGAGGAAATCCCCCTTAATAAAGGGGGCGAGGGGGTTGTTTTTCACCGGCATTTGCCGTGTATATAAAAAGTCGCTGCTGCAGGCAGCCTAATTTAATACCGGTAAGTTGGGTCGGACCACGCTAAACTCTTGAAATATATTAACATTCCGTAAAAAATTATGCTATTATCTACTTTATGATTTTTTATGACTTTAGTCGCTGGAAAGAAAGATAGGAATACATGAAATTTACTGAACTCGACATTCCTGCAAACATCCTCAAAGCACTTAAGAAGATGGGGTACGAAGAAATGACCCCTATTCAGGAGGCGACGTATCCGGTAATTTTCGCAGGGCAGGATCTTTGCGCCCTTGCGGAGACCGGGTCGGGAAAGACGGCCGCCTGTGCGATTCCGCTTATTCAGAAAGTTGATCCTGCTCTTAACGCCATTCAGGGACTTGTGCTTGTCCCTACGCGTGAATTGTGTATGCAGTATATGGCAGAGATAGAGAAGATTGCGTCAACGACGCACGTGATTCCTTATGCAGTGTATGGTGGTTTTGATAAAAAGATTCAGATTGCCAAGCTGAAACAGCAGGAAGTACATATTTTGGTCGCAACACCGGGGCGGCTTATTGATCTTTTGTACGACGGGATACTTTCTTTTGCGAAGGTGAAATGCGCCATCCTTGACGAGGCGGATGAACTTTTAAAGGTGGGATTCCTCGAAGATATTGAATTTATTATGTCATGCATCTTGCATGAACATCAGACGCTCCTTTTCTCAGCGACGATGCCTGATGATATCAAAAAACTTGCACACGACTGTTTGCGTGATCCCCAACATATCTCCCTTATTACAGAGAGGGCAGCGCCAGAAAGCATTGAGCATTATTTCACCTATTGCCACCCAAAACAAAAGCATACAGAACTCATCAGGTATCTTGAGGGGGAGGATGTTAATCAGGCGCTCATTTTTTGCAATGCCCGGCACATGGTTGATTCGTTGTTCCACTCCATCAGGAAAGATTTTAGAGATATTGACTATATGCATGCGGGGCTCAGTCAGGATAAGCGGTCTTCGATTATTGGGAAGTTCAGGAGCGAGAAACTCCGCTACCTCATTGCGAGCGACGTTGCCGGCAGGGGGCTTGATTTTTCGCATGTCTCGCATGTGATTAATTGGGATTTCCCGAGAGACGGAGAGCAGTATACGCATCGTACCGGCCGGACTGGCCGTATGGGGAGAAAGGGGAAGGCTTTTACTTTTGTATCCAAACACGATCTTCCCAGTCTTCGCAAACTACTTCGCAGTAGAAAGATCACTCCCTGCTGGATTGGAAAAGATCCTCTTTCCGAAAATAACACACCTCCAGAACGAAGAACTCAAACGAGAAAAAGAACCTTTCGTCCTTACCCCGCTAAGGGAAGCAAGAAAACAGAATAAAAGGAAATCATTGATGCACTCTGCAAAGAGACGAATAAAAGTTTTGCTGAAATAAAAAATGAACGAGGTATAATAAGGCAAATAGCTATGGACATGTTATATCGGGTTGGCGGACTGAGCGGAACGGAGATTGGAAAAAATGATAGGAGTAGACAATTGTACGGTGCACCTGGGAGAAAACGATTACGAGAAAAACTGAAAAGCGACAAGCATCTTTCTCTGATTATCAAAAGAGTTGAAGCAGATTTGTAAACGATAAAGATTTGACCCCTTTTGCTTGCTTGACCCCTTTTGCTTGCTTTTGCTTGACCCTGAAAGGTGACAAGCATCTTTCTCAGATTATTAAAAGAGTTCAAGCGGATTTGTCAATAATAAACAGTCTGCCCGAGAATGTATTTATACGGCCGATACTATACTATATATTGACAAATTATTTGGAGCTAAACAGCATATGGTATGCTTTGGTTGGCACAATTTCATTCTCGGACAACCTGTAAAGATTTGCCCCCTTTCCTCCTACCTTCCAATGCTTGGGTGAGACGCGGTTGGAAAGGGGGGTTAGCGGCTGTTATTATTCAGTTTCCTCAACTTTGATATTACCACAGACAATTGCTCTTTAGTTAATTTGGGCCTTTCGGAGCTGTCTATATGTTCAGAGTAAAACTTTTTTTCTAATAATGGATACCAATCGCCAGGAGAAGGTAAATCATTTTTTGTTCTTGAAATTACATGCATATGAAGATGTGGAACAGTTTGTCCAGCATATTCTCTTTCTTGAATAGACCAATTGAATGATTCAACATTAAATGCCTTAGATAGGATTTTTGCTGCTTGCTGTCCGAGAAGAAGAAACTCTTGAAGCTCATTGTTGTTGAGTTCAAATAATGAAATAATATGTTTTTTAGGAATTATAAGTGAATGACCGGGAAGTATTGGTGCAATATTATAAATAGCGAAAAATTTTTCATTTTCTAAAAATGATATTTCCTTTATTTCTTCTTTGCAGAATGGGCAGTCTTTGTCTTTTATTAAAGACTCATATCTTAAATTAATTTTTGAATGTGATTGCTCCCATAATTTATCAAATTCATCTTTAAAAGGAACAAACCAAGGGTCGTTGCTACGAAGTCTAAAATTTGGCCTGTCTCTTGCAACTCTTGAGTGAAGAAAATAAAATGAAATTGCTAAATATGAATCTCCATTTTCTTTTTCAACATATATTATTCCAATCGTTGGGGCGTGGTAAATTGTTTTTATATTAAGTTCTTTTCCTGTTCTTTCTTGAATTCTTAAAAGAACCTCTTTCATTTTATTAGCGTTGTTCTCATAAACTTTTGGGTCAGTGCCATATATATATTTTACCGCTTCTGAATCGGGGGAGACAATCAAAAATTTAAATTCACAGCCGTACTTTACGCTTTCAATAATTTGTCTTTCATAGTTAGCTAACAAATTGACCGCCGTTCTGGCTAGTATGTATACTTTCTTTGCATTTTTTAAATGAAAAGTAAAATTCGCTGCGGGTTCATCATCAAGCGTATAGAAGAAACTACTGCTGTTTAATGGCACATTTGTACATTGGTCAGATCTAACCCAGCCAATTTGTGGCTTGTCTTCTGATAATTGCTTGAAGGATATTAAAAACATTTTCACTAAATCAGACTTATCCTTCCAAAATTTTATATTACGTTTTTTAATTTTTTCCTTGAATTTCGACAACTCCCTTTTATGTGAAGTTTCCCGAAAAGAAGATGGCAATTTTGATATACTTTCATCAGCTCTTAAAAAGGCAATTGTTGGTTTATCAATTGAAATAGCATAATCATACTCTTTTTCTGTATATCCGATATCCCCATCCATACTTCCATAGCGGTCAGAAATAATTAAAACGTAATAGTCAGATTGATCAATTCTTTTTTTTATAACATTCCATTGAGATTCATCCGAAGCGTTAAATAGTTCCATACCTACAGGGATATGGCCATAATTAAGTATGCTGTCAATTATTTCTAACCTTTCTTCTTGAAGGTCTTCAAATGTAGAGCTAACAAATACTTGATAAATTTTTTGCATTTTGAATTTATATAAGGCCACTTATTCTCTAATATACAAATCTTTTTAATCCGTTGGTTATTGCCGGTTGAATCAACTTACATTTGGCTACTTAAAAATGAAACGTTCGGTTTGTATGTAACACTTTATAGATGCTAATACTAATGTAAGGTGTACCCCATTGTCTAGACAATTTTAGAGTGAAAATAAGATAAAATTATCAATGAAGGGAGAAGTTTTGACCCTCCCAATTGTTCCTGAAAACTAATAGGCGTATTTGACTGTAATTAAATTCTTGACAAACGAAACTAAATAATTAAACTAACTAGCTGGTTATTTAAAAGGACAATTCTCACACACATCCCCATGAACAACACATTTGAAATACGATTAGACGGAATAGGTATTTCCCCGGGCACGGTCAAGATTAAAGACCTTACTGATATCATTTCTTCTTTTGAAGAAATAATGATCCATTTGATAAAAAGGGAACATCCTGATATCGATACAGATGAAATCGTTATTGGATTATCAGAGGTATTGGATGGGTCAGCCAAATTCAGATTCCAATCGTTCCTTCCTTCAATACTCGCAACGTTTATAACGTTTACCCATGCTATTGCAAATAATGATTATAAGTATGTTCCGTTAGAACCCATAAGAAAGATGTTTGAGTGTTCAAAAAAATTGAAATGTAATATAGAATTTCGCAAATCAGTAGATAGTAAAGAACCTCTTGCGAAAATTACCCCGGATACAAAGATCACCGCCCCCGAAGATCAATTTATTGAAGGGCAAACCACTATTTATGGTGTAATTGAACGGGTGGGAGGGAAAGACCCTACCGTGATGGTGACTTTATTAAACGGTCAAACTGTTTACTGTAAGGTCGATGCCGAATTTGCAAAGAAAATTGCTTCAAGATTGTACAATTGTGTGGGCTTAATTGGTACGGCTCGGTGGGACTTGGAAAGCTACAAGATTGAGTCGTTTAAAATTTTAGACATAACCAACTACGAATATACCCCTATATCGGGTTCGATCTCTGAACTTTCAGCAATGATCGGAAAATATTGGTCAAACGAACAGGATGTGGTTAAGGCAATCTCTGAATTACGAGGAGAATAATAACGGTGAGTTTAGTATGTCTAGACACTCATATTTTGATCTGGGGTATCAAGGGAGAATGCAAACCCGGGGAAGAAAGAATGATAGCTCAGGCAAAGAAGTTTCTGCAATGGCTTGATGATGAAAAGAAAAATATTATAATTCCTTCCATTGTTATTAGCGAACTTTTGCTTCCCGTGCCCGTGGAGGAACATAATAAGCTGCTCAATCTAATTCAAAAGAAATTTATTGTTTCATCGTTTGATTCACTTGCCGCCCAGGCCTTTGCAAAAATTTGGCAGTCGAAAAAAAATGACGGATCAGTGGAAAGATTAAAAACGGATTATAAACTAACCAAAACTCACCTGAAAATAGATTGCCAGATAGTTGCAATTGCATATACTAACCAGGTTGATTGTATTTATAGTCATGATGAAGATATGCAGAAATTTGCACAAGGGTTTGTTGATGTAAAGCCAATGCAGGAATTCGCCATACAAATACCTTTACTTTAAACATAGAAGCCGAAATAAGGTTAAAGAAAAATTCAGCTGAAAATGGGATTTGTACCTTTGTTTCTTCGTCCCGCCTCTTGGCAAGACGCTTAATATTCTACCTAATTGTCTTCTCCCCAGCTTCGCAATAAACTCTTCTCTGTAGCTTTTCCCATTTTCTTTTTCCAACAGCATATTAAAGATGAGCGGTTTGAGCGTAGTGGGAATCCGCTCAATCTGCTGGTTAGAAAAGCAAAGGGTCGAACCTTCATTTATCAATTATCAGAATCCTTTTATGTTTTCAAGTTTACATAGCCAGGAGTTTTCCGATTTCTTCAAAAGAATTACTATTATCCACGTCTTTATCAAGATAGCAATGTACCCAGTTTCTGCAATACCTCCACCACTCCTCGAGACGGTAAGGTACATATCCATTCTGCATCCCGAACACGCCAGTCTAAACTCTTAATTCAGCATGTCGATTATCTTTGGTAACCTGCGCAAGGAGACGTCTGAGAGTCAACCTGGATTTAGGAGCGGCCTCTATAACAAGCTTTCCATCTTCCAGCGACACTTCAACCGGTGAATCCTGTTCCAGCCCTACCTCATGAGCGAACGATTTCGGAATGCGCAATGCAAGGCTGTTTCCCCATTTTTGTATACGAGTTTTCATCCAAACACCTCCTCTATATAGTATTCCTGTGTAATATTTTCTTTTTTTGTAAGTTTTTCACAACCCCCTTCGCCCCCTTTGCTAAGGGGGATTTGATTGGGCTATGCTGCGCTATGTATCTACAAAGAAGATACATTAATTCTTGATGTTTGTAAAGGTTGGTCAGCCCACCGCCGAGACCGGGGTACGTTCATTGGTGACGAAGCCCGTATCGTAGGGCGGTGCTGGGCAACGTATGTGATCTGACGTTATCGATAAACGAAACGGGCATCGTTGCCGTATCTCTACGTCTTGTTTTCCTTTGCTTTTTATCGTTTTTCTCTGCGTTTTCCGCGCCCTCTAGCTCGAAAATTCAATAAAATCGTGAAGACGTCTAAAAAACAAACTGGTATTTTTTTAGCCCCGTTAGGGGCAACATCTTTATAGAAAAAAAATGATATACAAGACCTTAGCTCCAGAGGAGCGGTATGTGAAACACAAAAACAAGGGATCTCTTGGGGTCTGACCGTGAATACAGAATATGCGAGAATAAAACAGGTTGACATAAAGGTTATTTTGTCGGTTCATGAGAAAATTCTCACCAAGTAAAATATTTCCCCCCTTACAAAAAAAACACAGATATTTTGAATCGTTACTTTAAGTAATTTGCTGATTTCACTCTGTTTCACTCGTTTTACTGAAAGCTACGCCAGCTTCGAATTTGCTTCTATTGGTTCATAATGCAGTACCAGAATCTGGTCAGGGCGTAAACCCAACGATTCATAAGTACGTCCTTCACGATCAGAGAATTCTACCTCGTAAGCCTCACCGTTGGCGAGCATCTCTACCACGGTGCCAACCTGTCCATGCCAGAGATTGTATTCAGGTAAATCACCGATGAGTGCAACTACGTCAAATAGTTTAATTTTTTCTTTCATTTTCATTACCTCTCAAATAAACGTGCCTTGTGTTTACCTTCGTCATGCAATAAATTGAGGCAGTAGTCACGTAATTTGCGGATGTCTACGACTGCGCGGTCTGCATTTGGAACTTTCATGAAAGTCTCTTGTTTAGACTCAAGGCTCTAATTAAGCGTCATTTACCTGTAACTACCTTTATAGTCCCCTTCATATCATACCAAACTTTTAAAAATATAACACGTATTTGATCATGATGCAACGCCGGATTTCAACAATCACTCAATACTGACAATGCAGGGTTCAAGGAAATGGCCTTTCTCCCTAACTTCGCAATAAACTATTCCCTGTGGGTTTTCCCATTTTTTCCCCCAGCAGCATGCTAAAGATGAGTGGTTTGAATGTAGTGAAAATCCGCTCAATATGCCGGTTATAAGGCTTATTTTTTATATGTTATCAAAATAACTTTTAAAGAAAACAGGTACCTCGGCTTCAAAGGTTAGTTCTTTGCCGCTGTGTGGATGCCGAAACGTTAGATAGTGTGAATGAAGGGCTAAACGGCTCTTCGGCTCGCTTTTTTACCATATTTATCGTCACCAACGAGTGGATGCCCCTTCTCAGAGAAATGAACCCGTATCTGGTTTTTTTGCCCGTTAATAATTCAATTTCAATCTTCTATAATTCCCTTCTAAAAAGAGGGGAGTTCAAAAGCCGCTACCAAAGGCAGTCTAGTTTAAATACCTGACTTCCCCGTTGCCGCTCTTCCGAACTCCCTTGTGTATAATCAGTTTTTTCCCTTGGGATACTCCGGAATTATAGGCATCCTGACAGGTTCTGGAATACCGGGAAGTGGTTCGGGTACGCCGGGGATTTCTTTGGCGATAAAACTCATTGAGCCGGGGGTCTCCCTTCCATACCAGTTTTTGGGACGCATTTTCCGGCACCCTGCCTTCCAGTTTATGATAAAAACCTTCTAAGAGGCCGTAGATAAAAGTCCTTCGATGCCTGTTTCCGTTGATAGTATTTTTCTCTTTGTACTCCGTCCATAAAAGCTCCGAGACGTTTTGAAGATAATGATACACGTATTCCGCCATCTCGACATTTTCCGGTGTCCCATAAATTTCCAAAACCCGGCCGCGTTGGTTTCTATGCTGGTCGTACCCGAATGTCCAGATGGCCTCTACGAAAAAATATTTGCAAAGTATCGCGCTTATTGTGGACTTCGCGGGGTCTCTCCTCCCTATTTCACCGACTTGCTTATGAGTGTAGTTCCATTTCGTCTGAGTATCCAGGAGCGACAGGTTATGTCTTAATAACAACTCATGGGCCTTGGCCATGGCAGTTTGTGCCTCGTGTTCGTTGGGGCTCTGGGCCAATGCCAGCAACTTGTGAACCTTATCCAGTATCTGGTGGTTTTCCGAACTTACGGTGAATCTGTTTTTGCGTTTTTCCATCCAGGTTTGAATGTCACCCGTAGCCGTTGGATCAATTCCCTTTTCCTGGCAAACTCTCTTGAATGCCTCTCCGTGGGGAAGTTCTTCACAGATTCCTAAAACTTCTTCCACGTACTGGTGTGCCATTTCATGGCAAAGAACTTCTTGGACGTATTCCCAGGCATACGTCTTGATCAGATTAATGCTGATGGAGAGACGCCGGTGACAACCGCCTTTCCACCTGCCCAATGCCACCCCTGAATAAGATAGTTCATAGTTTGGGGGGCGCATAGAATCTTTAAAGTAAAGGAAATTTGCCGTCTTCCAGTCTTCATTCAATTGCCTGATCCATGCGGTTTTTATCTTGTCGTTTATATCAGTCATGGGATAAAAAAGGGGAATCTTCCCCTATTATTAAAAAAGACTGCTTATCTCATATTTCCCCGTTGGATTTGGGGATAATCAATGGCACATATCCTTGCTATTCTGGGCATACAATGAGATTATCCCTATTATGGTTTGCATTTCAATGGAAATATGGGAAAGAGCAGTAATGGGGCTACCTTCATTTATCAGACCTTTATTATCAATTATCAGATGGGCTGGTTCAATCTTGCAGATTGAACCATAAAGTTTGAATTGTTTACTGGCTTTAAACAAGCACGTCCCACGTCCTGTGAACATGCCAAATGTTTTGGTTCAATCGGGGACGATTGAACCAGCCTAGAGTATCCCCACTCTTCACGGGCGATTTCCTTCGAAAGACGTGGCGCATTCCCAAACCTTTCGTCAAGTCCTATCGACAAGATCGAGAGATCGATGGAGAGAAGGGAACTTGATATTTTAGAGAGGATACCATCAGAAGAGGTTGTGTCTTTAGTGATGGAAGGGGCGGAATTAGAAATTTTTGAGGTAGGAACGGGGTCACCTTTACTCTTGCTAGTGAAGCGGATTCTCATGTACAACCTTAAATCAAGGTTAAACAGGTTCTTTGATCAAGCTTTTACGGAGATATTTATTAAGTGGAAAGTGTTGTAACTTCTACTATGTGACGCTTCAGGCGTGCATCATTCACAATCTCCTCTAGTTTTGATGCAATAGCATCCTCAATCCAATCAGCGCCGCATTGTGAACATACGGTTGCAGGCACGTCCCTTACTACGACAACACCAAATCCTAAATCAACCGTAAAAATAGTTTTTCCTTTTTTTTTATTGCCACCACAAAGTGGACATTTGTCAGGTAATTTCTTAATTGCCATGTTTTTAAATAAGCCTTTCTTAATAAGTTAGCATCATTTTATTTCCATATCAACTGTTTTTTATCAGTGAGGAACTAAGATAGGACACGAAATATTTTGGGTTGAGAAAGGATTGACAAAAAGACGGGAAGGGCAAAATTGTTGGATTTTTGCTACCCAAAGAAATTAGCTAATTTTCTCTCCAGTTATCTCATAGCCCAAAGCCCGGTAACCCCGAAGCCTTTTCTTGAACATATTCATTAACATAGGCACATTGCTGTCTACATAGTCGTATATTCTCACATTCTTCTTTCCTTCGTGTAAACGATGAATGCGGCCAGCATATTGGACAAGGGTTCCTTTCCAGGAAACGGGCATGGCGAGAAAAAGGGTGTCAAGACGGGCGTCATCAAATCCTTCGCCTGCATATTTGCCAGTGGCAAGGAGGAGACGCGTTTCTCCATCAGGGATTAAAGCAAGATTTTCCATAATTGTCTTACGATTCTTAATCCGCATGCCACCCTTCAGGATAATAATGTTTTTCACAAAAGGACGCAACTTTTCGGCAAGGAGTTCCAGATGCTCTCTTCTTTCGGTAAGCAGTACCGGAGAACGACCTTCTTCAACTACGTGAAGCACGTCATTCAAAATCATTTGATTGCGTTCTTCATCTGTAATGAGACTTGCATATATATTGTGAATATTCTGTTCTGCTTCAAGAGCGGGTATTGTAAAACTGGTATGTTGACAGATAAGTTTGCGTTGAAAAGAGGGTTTGACAGATTCATCCGTGAGGCTTACTTTATACCTTACGGGTCCGCACTGCATGAGGATTATAGGTTGATGGCCATCTCTACGATAGGGAGTTGCTGTGAGCCCAAGTATAAATCGTGCTCTGGCTTTCCGTAAAACCTGCTCCAAGGTGAAGGCTGATACGTGGTGGCATTCGTCCACAATAACATGTCCATAGTTTTCGACGATATCCTTTACTTCGCCTTTTTGAATTACGCTCTGAAACATGGCAACATCAATGAACCCAGTTTGTTTATCCCTTCCACCGCCAATCAGGCCTATCTCTTTTAGATCAATGGCAAGAAGATTTGCCAATTGGGCACGCCACTGTTCAAGGAGTTGTCTGCGGTGTACAAGTACAAGGGTATTCCTTCTTCTTACTGAGATTAGGTAGGCCCCAACAACAGTTTTGCCAATTCCCGGTGGAGCGACAAAGACACCTATTTCGTGTTCGAGAAGGACATTTGATGCCTCTTGCTGCAACGGGGTTAGTTGTCCATGAAAAGATACATCTATTTCTGTTCCTTTAAAACGTTCGTCTTTGATATCAACATTAGCGCCGTACATTTTAAGGAGATATTCAAGTTCGTTCAGACATCCTCTTGGCAATGCTATGTGTTTTGGGAAGTCTTCCGCACAACAGATTACTCTTGGTGTCAGTGCTGTGGAGAGCCTCATACGTTGTTTTTTATAAAATTCCGGGTTCTGGAAAGCCGCAATTCGTTTTATCTGGTTAAGTAACTGTGATGGAAGCCCTTCCTTTTCAACGTATATCAAATTAGACATGACAACCTTGATTCTCTCTGGTAAAGGGAAGTTAATGGCTTTTTCTGACTGTTTTCGAGGTGGCGTTTTTGTCCATGGTTCATCATCGTTACCCGTTGAACTAATGCCCACACCAATAATTTGTCCATTTCGTTCAGCTTCATTAACGATTTCCTCTATATCTTGTGGCTGCATTCTTGAAATGCTGGAAAGAAAAGCCCACTGGTCTCTATATGGTTGAAGATTTTGGTCAAGGAAAAGGGTGTTACCTTGTTTACAGGCCTCCTTTTGGAGGGGAAGGGCTATCAGA
>Ga0209211_10011013_pt1 | contig 11664 bp, 10 predicted proteins | sample RifGroA2_FD_183992 | JGI IMG/M metagenome (GOLD analysis project Ga0209211, IMG submission 183992) | Groundwater microbial communities from Rifle, Colorado, USA - Groundwater A2 (SPAdes) (version 2) | ecosystem: Environmental > Aquatic > Deep subsurface > Groundwater | place: Rifle, Colorado... | reverse complement strand
ATTTCCCGGTGATTCTCAAACCCCGCTTTCAGGATGCCAGCATCGGCATCGAGCAGGAGTCGGTGATCGAAAACAGCACCGACCTGCTACCCCGGCTGGAAGAGCTCTACGCCCGGTACGGCGCCATCCTGGTGGAAGAGTATGTCGCAGGCCGGGAGTTCAATGTCTCGCTCTTCGGCTATCCTAAAGCCCGGGTCATGCCCCTGGCGGAGATCGATTTTTCCGGCTTTCCCGCCGAGCTGCATCGGATCGTGAGCTACAAGGCCAAATGGGACGAGAAATCTTTTGAGTACCACCACACCCGGCGGATTTTTCCGGACAACCTGCCCAAGCCCTTGCAACAGACCATGCGCCACATGGCCCAGGAGTGCTTCCACCTCTTCGGCCTGCGCGACTACGCCAGGATTGACCTCCGCCTTGACCAGCAGGGGTACCTTACCATCCTGGAGATCAACGCCAATCCCTGCCTGAGCCCGGACGCCGGTTTTCCCGCCGCCGTGGCCGAAAGCTCAATAACCTACACGGGAATGGTCGGGGAATTTCTCCGGTCAGTAACCCTGCGGGTCCCTCTATGATCACCATCCGGTCTATTACCGCCCAGGATCGCAGCCAGCTGCTGGAGCTGGTGCGTCGCCAGGATAATTTCAATGCCCAGGAGGTGAAGGTGGCCATCGAGGTCATCGACGACACCCTCGACCCGGCCAAGAACGATTATGCCATCCTCGTCGCAGTAAGCGCAAGGCAGGGGGTGGTGGGGTTTATCTGCTACGGAGATATCCCCATGACCGACCGCCGTTTCGACCTGTACTGGGTGGCGGTGGATCCGGCCTTGGGCAGACAGGGGGTGGGCCGGCTGCTGCTTGCCCGGATGGAAGCGGAGCTGGGCGAACAAGGATCGGCCAAGGTTTACGTGGACACCTCCTCCACCCCGGGCTATGATCGAGCTCGCAGCTTTTACGAGAAAAACGGCTACCAGGTGGCCTGCGTTCTCCATGATTTTTACCGGGACGGCGACGACAAGGTCATCTACCTCAAGGAGTTGTGACCATGTTCCGAATCCGCCGGATCTATGACGACACCCTCTCCATCGACCGGGAAACCATCGAGCAGGTGCAGCAGATCCTGCGCAGCCAGTTCTCGGCAGTCTCGGAAGGCGAGATCAGCAGCCTGGCCCAGAAGCTTTCCAACCCCCTGAAATACCGCTTCCGCACCATCCTCTTCGTAGCCGACGACATGAAGCCCCGGGTCAAGGGCTTTGCCCTGCTCAACCATGCCCCGGACCTTTCCTTCTGTTTTCTCGACTTCCTCTCGGTGGACCCGAAATCCGCGGCCAGGGGCATTGGCGGCGCCTTGTACGCCCGGGTTCGGGAGGAGGCCCGCGCCCTGGGCAATGCCGGGATCTTCATGGAGTGCCTGCCCGATGAGCCGAAGATCTGCGGCGAACCGGCCACGGTAAAGCAAAGCCGGGCCCGGCTGAGGTTCTACGAGCGCTACGGCGCCTTGCCCATCATCCATACTGCCTACGAAACCCCGCTCAAGCCGGAGTACGATTGCCCGCCCTATCTGGTCTACGACGACCTCGGCAGCGGCCAGCCCCTTGCCAGGGACCGGGCCCGCGAGGTGGTGCGCGCCATTCTCCTCCGTAAGTACGGCAAGGATTGCCCCAAGGGCTATATCGACCTGGTGGTGGACTCCTTCCGCGATGACCCGGTAGTGCGCCGTGCGCCCCGCTATATCAAGAGCGAACCAATCAAGGTGCAGCCGGTCAAGTCGTTGGAAAAATTGATCGCCCTCATCGTCAACGAGAAGCACGATATCCACCATATCCGGGAGCGGGGCTACGTGGAGGCGCCGGTGCGCATTGCCTCCATCCTCAAGGGCATCGAGCCCACCGGCCTGTTCGAACGGCTGCCGACCCGCCATTTTTCCGAGCGACACATCAAAAAGGTCCATGACCCGAAATTTGTAGATTACCTCCACCAGGTCTGCACCAGCCTTGAACCCGGAAAATCGGTCTACCCCTATGTCTTCCCCATCCGCAATGCGGCCAGGCCGCCCAAGGATCTGCCGGTGCGGGCCGGCTACTACTGCATCGATACCTTCACCCCCTTGAACCACAACGCCTACAAGGCGGCCAAGGGCGCGGTGGACTGCGCCTTGACCGCAGCCAAGCTCCTGGAGAAGGGCTACCGCCTGGCCTATGCCCTGGTCCGGCCGCCGGGGCATCATGCGGAGCGGCGCTTGTTCGGCGGTTTCTGCTATTTCAACTCGGGCGCCATCGCCGCCAATTATCTCAGCCGCGAGGGCAGGGTGGCGGTGCTTGATATCGATCACCACCACGGCAACGGCACCCAGGATATCTTTTATCAGCGCAACGATGTGCTGACCCTCTCGATCCACGGCCATCCCAGCTTTGCCTATCCCTATTTTTCCGGCTTCAGCGACGAGGTGGGGGAGGGGGCGGGAAGGGGATTTAACCGCAACTACCCCTTGCCGGAAACCCTGAACGGCGCAGCCTACCGGCCGGTGCTGGCCAAGGCGCTCAAGCGGATCCGCGCCTTTAAGCCGCATTTTCTGGTGGTGGCTCTGGGGCTTGATCCGGCCGCTAAGGACCCCACTGGCACCTGGTCGCTCACTGCGGCGGATTTCGAGGAAAACGGTCGGATGCTCGGTAGCCTGCGCTTGCCCACCCTGATCGTGCAGGAGGGCGGCTACCGGACCCGCTCGCTGGGCACCAATGCCCGCCATTTTTTCCTGGGGCTCTGGACAGGCATGCACGGAAATAATCGCGCCTGAATCCAGAAAAAAGGAAAGCCCCTTTTCCAGGGAGGCGAAAAGGGGCTTTCAGGGGAGGGGAGAGAGGACGGAATGTAACCGTTCAGCAGTGCCACAGATGCGCGGAAGAGGCCAGCGACGTGTGCTGTTGCACATGAGCCGGCCGATGACAAAGCAGATGTGGTGCTGCTGGACAGTTACAAGATTATTTCAGGGCTTCATACACTTTCCCCACCAGCTCCGGGCCGGGGGTCAGGGTCTTGTCACCCTCTTGCCAGTGGGCCGGACAGGCTTCGGCCGGATTGGCCGCCACATAGACGCTGGCTTTAAGCTTTCTCAAGAGTTCCTTGGCATTGCGGCCGACATTGTAAAAATTCACCTCGGAGGCGACCAGCTTGCCCTCGGGGCTGATGATAAAAGTGCCGCGCAGGGCCAGACCCGTGCTATAGTCATAGACCCCGAACAACTTGGCCACCGTGCCGGTGCGGTCTGCGGCCATGGGGTATTTGGCGTTTTCCAGAAATTTCTCTTCCCGCTTCCAGGCCAGATGGGTGTAAACGGTATCGGTACTCACCGTGACCACCTCGGCCCCAGCCGCCGTGAGCTCCGCGTATTCATCCGCCAGGTCGCCCAGTTCGGTGGAGCAGACAAAGGTGAAGTCCGCCGGATAAAAAACCAGAACCGTCCATTTGCCGGCTTTTTTCAGTTTCTCCAAAGAAACCGTGCCAAAACCGTAATCGGTAGGCTCATAGGTTTCCATGGTGAAATCCGGCACATTTTGACCAACCTGCAATCCGAAGCAACAATTTTCAGCCATGACACATCTCCATCATAAAAGGTATGAGCAAAGGTAACCATGTCGCCGCAGCACCTCCGCGACACAGCCGAACAGTTACAGATCGAAGCAGACTTTGTTTTTTTGCCCCCGCGGGATATTAACAAGCAAATAAATTCACCCCGAAGTTTGATAAAAGTTATCATTTTTAAAAAACACAGTCAAACCTTTTTTGTCCTGATTCTAAAAACCATAAAGCATCTTTTATATTTGTTGAAATCGCAAAAGCCGCGATTACAACGGTTGTCGCTGGGTAACCATTTGATTTTGTGTCGCGGACCTGTGACCTTTTTGCCTTTTTACGAGACCATCATATTTCATAATATTACCTGAAAAAAATTCCGCACGGCCAAAAACATTCTGTCCAGCCCGACAAAAACCTTGTGGTTTTTCGTGCTTCACGGTCTATCACGGAGAAGAATAACGAGGCTGTGCTTGACACCTCCCCTCTCTTTCCGTAAATTCTTTATATATTCTAACTTACGAACCCGTCCGGCCATGCCCTGGATAGTTACTATATGTTTATACCACGAAGAAAAATAATCCTGACCGGCTATCGGGGCACCGGCAAAACCCTGGTGGGGTTGATGCTGGCCGAGCGCCTTAGCCTCGACTTCATAGACATGGACGATATGCTTGAGGCCAGGGCAGGGCAGACCATCCACCAGCTCGTCGCCCAACAGGGGTGGGGGCAGTTCCGCCTCCTGGAGCGCGACTTGCTGGCCGAATTGATCTCCCGGAAAGACGTGGTGATTTCCACGGGAGGCGGAGCGATTCTCCATCAGGAGATCTGGAATCTCCTGCAGCAGACCGGCCTTACCGTCTGGCTCACCGCAGATATCGACACCATCTGCCGCAGACTGGCCGAAGACGAAAAAAGCGCCGACAAAAGGCCTTCGCTCACCAAGGCGGACATCTATCTCGAGGTGGCCCAGGTACTGGCCGAGCGGGAGCCGCTTTATGAAAAAGGTTCGCACCTCGCCGTGGATACCAGCAACAAAACTGCAGGCGAGATTGTGCATCTCATTGAACTGGCCCTGGGAGACGACGAGTTTCTTCGCACCGTCGAAGCCTCCCTTCCCAAGGATCCCATCCTCTGTTAGGTACTGACCATGGCAGGAAATACCTTTGGCTCTGTTTTTCGCGTAACCACCTGGGGCGAATCCCACGGCCCCGCCGTGGGCGCCACTCTGGACGGCTGCCCTCCGGGGCTGTCGCTCACCGCTCTGGATATCCAGATAGAGCTTGACCGCAGGCGGCCCGGCAAGGGGGGGCCTGCGGCGAGCCCCAGAAAAGAACCGGACACGGTGGAGATCCTCTCCGGGGTCTTTGAAGGAAAAACCACCGGCACCCCCATTGCCCTGGCCATCTTCAACAAGGATGCCATGAGCACCTCCTATGACAAGCTCAAGGATATCTTCCGACCGGGGCACGGCGACATCACCTATCTCGCCAAGTATGGCCGCCGTGACCACCGGGGCGGCGGCCGGGCCTCGGCCCGGGAAACCGCGGGCAGGGTGGCGGCAGGGGCCGTAGCCAGAAAACTCCTCGCCCTGCATGGCATCACGATCATCGCTTACACTGTAGCCTTGGGCGAGGTTACCACCGCCCGGCGTCACCTGGCCGAAATCAACGACAACCCCCTGTTCTGCCCGGACAACGAAGCCGCCGCCAAAATGATCGGCCATATCGAGACGGTGCGCCAAGAGGGCGATACCCTGGGCGGCATCGTCGAGATTCTCGCCACCGGCTGCCCGGCTGGCCTTGGTGAACCGGTGTTCGAGAAACTAGACGCAGCCCTGGCCGGGGCGCTGATGTCCATCGGCGCGGTCAAGGGGGTGGAGATCGGCGCGGGCTTTGCCGCCGCAGCCATGTGGGGTTCGGAAAACAACGATGTTATCCTGCCCGACGGCTTTGCCACCAACAACGCAGGCGGGATCCTGGCCGGAATCTCCAACGGCGACGCCATCGTGGCCAGGGTTGCAGTCAAGCCCATCCCCTCCATCGGCAAAGAACAGCAAACCATCAACCTGGCCCGCGAGCCGGTCACCATCAGCATCGGCGGCCGACACGACATCTCCGCCATTCCCCGGATCATCCCGGTCTGCGAAGCCATGGTGGCCCTGACCCTGGCCGATCATCTGCTGAGACAGAAGGCTATCGCCTGAACGTGGGCCTCTGCAGAGCTCAAACGGTTCTTGACATTCTGATGCCGCACAACGTACCATTTTACAATAGCATAAGGTCGACTATCTTTACTTCAATTACCAAAGGAGGGACCATGAAAAAAGTAATCTGTTATAGTGCGCTAGCTGTTTTCTTGCTGGGAAGCTCTCAGGCCTTCGCGGCATCTCCGGTGGCTGCCGGCGCAAAGGTAGGAACTCTTGGTGCTGGTGCCGATTTGTCGCTGCAGGTGGTTCCGTCGCTCAACGCCCGGCTGGGCATCCAGGGTTTCACCTATGACACGGATGGAACCGAGTCCGGAGTTGACTATGATATCGATCTCAAACTTTTTTCAGGCCTGCTAACGGCTGACTGGTTCCCGTTCCAAAATGGCTTCAGACTCAGCGCCGGTGTCTTGGCCAACGGAAACGAGATAGATATGAACGGTCGGCCCACACCAGGTTCCACTTATGATATCAACGGAACATCTTATCCCGCAAACCAGATAGGATCCCTGCATGGAAACGCCGATTTCAAAAGCGTTGCTCCCTATCTGGGAATTGGTTGGGGTAACCCGTTCAGCTCCGGGGGAAACTGGAGTTTCAACTGTGATCTTGGCGTGGTTTTCCAAGGCTCGCCAAGGGTTTCCTTGACAGCTGAGGGAGCTGATCCCATAGTTGCAAACGATCCAACTTTTCAAGCAAACCTTGAGGCAGAACGGCGAGATCTGGAAAATGAACTTGATGATTACAAGTATTATCCTGTCGTGAGCCTCGGCGTTACCTACCGGTTTTAGTCCCCCGCGACATCTCCCGGAAAATCGAGGCTGTCAGACCGTTAACCCCCTCGCGAGTCGCAGCTCACGAGGGGGTTCTTAACTAAATCCACCATAATGATGGAATCTCTACAAGGCCATGACCATCTCGCAGGAAAATGCTATAGGCGACTCGATTGCCAATGTCTGGATGCTGACCCGGGAGTATGATGGTCTGGCCGGGGCCGGCGGGGTAAAGGATGTGGCCCGCCAGCTGGCCGAGACCCTGGCTCGCTCGGGCCGCAAGGTCAGCGTAGTCCTGCCGCTCTACGGCTTCATGGATCCAAAGCAGCTGGGCTTTACCCCCCTGCAAATGGCCTTCGAAATCGACCTGAATTATGCCGCGGAGCCGCGCCGGGAATATGTGCGGATCTTTGCCAAAACGGAAAAGCCCTCAGCGAAAAAAGGGGCGCCGGCCATCTATCTGATCGACGCAGCCCGCTATCTGGAAAAAAAGAGCGTCTACACCTATACTGCGGAGGATGAGGCCCTGGACCCTTTCCACCACCAGGGCTCCGGCCATTTCGACTACTTCGCCATGAACATCCTGCTGCAAAAGGCGGCGGCCGCCCTGATGATCCGCCTGGACGAACGGCCCGAGATCATCCACTGCCACGACGGCCACACTGCGCTCCTGCCGGCCATGCTCCGTGAAACGGAAGGCTTTCGCCATTTCTTTGCCAAAACCGGCTGCGTGGTAACCATCCATAACGCCGGGATCGGCTACCATCAGGAGGTAGGCGACCTGCCCTTTGCCGAGGCGATCACCGGCCTGCCCGAACCGCTGATCAGCAACAATCTGCTGGACGAGAAATTCGACCCCTTTCTCGCCGCCTCGCCATATGCGGTCATGAATACGGTGAGCGAGAACTATGCCCGGGAGCTGCGGGAAACCGAGGAGGACGCGCTGACCGGCTGGCTCGGCCACCGGCTCCTGGCCCGGGGCGTGGTACTCAAAGGCGTGACCAACGGGATCAACCCGGCGGACTTCGACCCGACCAAGCCAAAACCCCTGGGCCTTGCCGCCGCCTTCAACCCGGCGAGCGGCGATCTGGCAGGCAAGGCAAAATGCCGCCAGAGCCTGATCCGCGCCCTGGCCCGGCACAACCTGAAAACCGTCCACCAGATCGGCACCCTGGAAAACCGGCCGGGCACCCCGCTGTTCACCTTTGTCGGTCGGCTCTCCTCGCAAAAGGGAGTGGACAAGCTATTGGGAGCTCTGGAAACCCTGCTGCCCCTTGACCAGAACTTCCAGGTTCTGATTCAGGGCTCGGGCAGCAAGGAGATTGAAAAGGCTCTGGCCAGGCTGGCTGCAATGCCTAAAAATCAGGGGCGCCTCTGCCTGCTGCGGGGTTACGACCAGCAGCTTGCCAACCGCATTTACGCGGCGGGCGACTTCTTTCTCATCCCTTCCCGCTACGAGCCTTGCGGTCTTACCGACTATATCGCCCAGCTTTTCGGCAACCTGCCCATCGTCCATCACATCGGCGGCCTGGTCAAGGTGAAGGACGGCGAAACCGGCTTTTCCTATCCGGAGCACAAGTCCGCCGCCTTAATGGGCGCCATGCAAACAGCCCTGCAAACCTTCCGCACCAAGCCCAAAAAAATCCTGGCCATGCAGCAGGCCGCGGTCAGGACGATCCACGACACCTACACCTGGGACAAGGTACTGGTCCATTATTTATCACTGTATCAAGAGGCGCTTTCACAGGTACAATGATAACTGTTCAGCAGCACCGCATCTGCGTTGTCATCGGCCTGCTCATGTGCAATAGCACACTTCGCAGGCCTCTTCCTAGCATCTGCGGCACTGCTGAACAGTTATCTTCCGAGAATTTAATTCAATCAAGATAGAGAGTTACAAAACAACACCAAAGAGGAGACCGGCATGGCGATACGGATAGGCATCAACGGATTTGGCCGCATCGGCCGCAATATCTTCCGGGCAATTGACAAAGACCCACTCTTTGCCGAGATCGAGGTCATCGCCATCAACGACCTCACCAGTAACGACACCCTGGCCCACCTGCTCAAGTATGACTCAGTCATGGGCGTGTATGAGAAAAACGTGGCCGCCACCGAGGATGGCCTGCTCGTCAACGGCCGCCCGGTCCGAATCTTCAATCACCGTAACCCCGCCGATATTCCCTGGGGCGAAATGGGGGTCGAGTATGTGGTCGAATCCACCGGCTACTTCACCGATGGCGAAAAAGCGGCCCTGCATCTTGAAGCCGGCGCCAAGAAGGTGGTGATCTCCGCCCCGGCCAAAGGCCAGGTCAAGACCATTGTCATGGGAGTCAACGAGGACGAATACGACCCCACCGAAGACCACATCATCTCCAACGCCTCCTGCACCACCAACTGCCTGGCACCCGTGGTCAAGGTCATTCTCGACCGTTTCGGCATCAAGAGCGGCCTGATGACCACGATCCACTCCTACACCAACGACCAGAGCCTCCTGGATTTCCCCCACAACGACCTGCGGAGGGCCAGGGCGGCGGCCCTTTCCATGATCCCCACCAAAACCGGGGCTGCTGCTGCGGTCTCCCTGGTTATCCCCGAGCTGAAAGGCAAGTTCGACGGCCTGGCGGTGCGGGTGCCCACCCCCAACGTCTCTCTGGTGGACGCGGTCATGGAGGTAGAAAGAGCGACCTCGGTACAAGAGGTGAATCAAGCTCTCAAGGAAGCGGCCAACCGCTATCTGGGTTATTCCGACGAGCCCCTGGTCTCCATCGACTATCAGGGCAACCCGCACTCCTCGGTGGTGGACGCCATGTCCACCAAGGTGATCGGCACCTCGGTCAAGGTGCTGGCCTGGTACGACAACGAATGGGGCTACTCCAACCGAATGCTGGACCTGATTTTGCTGATGGAAAGCCAGAAGCCGCTGTAAGGGTGGGGGAGATCCGGAATCATCCGGATACCGGGATCTCCTCGGCCAGCAGCGCCTTGAACTCCTCGTCATCCAGGGCCTCTTTCTCCAGCAGTACCTTGGCGATTTTTTCCAGAAGCGACCGCTGTTCAACCAGGGTTTTTTCCGCCAGCACCATGCGCGCCTCGATGATCTTGCGCACCTCCTCATCGATCAGCAGGGCAGTATGCTCGCTGAACTCCTTTGGCTGAAACAAGCCCTGCTGCAGAAACTGGTTCGCCGGCTGCAGATAGGTAACCTGGCCCAGTTTTTCGTTCATCCCGTACATGGCCACCATGCTGCGGGCGATCTCCGTGGCCCGCTGCAGATCGTTCTGGGCGCCGGTGGTGATCTCGTTAAAGATGATCTTTTCCGCAGCCCTCCCCCCCAGCAGCACGTCGATCTTCTCCAGCAGCTCGGTCTTGGACATCAGAAAGCGGTCCTCGGTGGGCAGCTGCATGGTATAGCCCAAGGCGCCGATGCCTCTGGGAACGATGCTGATCTTGTGTACCTTTTCCGCAGTCTTGCGGAAGGTGGCCACCAGGGCATGCCCGGTTTCGTGGTAGGCCACGGTCTTCTTCTCCGTCTCGTTAAGCACCCGGTTTTTCTTCTCCAGCCCGGCCACGATCCGGTCGATGGCCTCTTCAAACTCCGTGGCCTCCACCACATCCTTGCCCTTACGCACTGCGAGCAGGGTCGCCTCGTTGGCCAGGTTGGCAAGGTCCGCCCCGGTAAAGCCTGGAGTGCGGCGGGCAATGATCTCAAGGTTGACCTCCGGGGCCAGGGTGATCCCCTTGACATGCACCTTGAGAATGGCCACCCGTTCCTTGAGGTCGGGCCGATCCACCAGGATATGCCGGTCGAAGCGGCCGGGCCGCAGCAGGGCAGGGTCGAGGATCTCGGGCCTATTGGTGGCGGCGAGGATCACCACCCCCTTGTTCACCTCAAAGCCGTCCATCTCGGCTAACAGCTGATTGAGGGTCTGTTCCCGCTCGTCATGGCCGCCCATCATGCCGCTGCCCCTGGCCTTACCCAGGGAATCCAGCTCGTCGATGAACACGATGCAGGGCGCCTTGGAGTTGGCCTGCTCAAAAAGATCGCGCACCCTGGCCGCACCGAGGCCCACGAACATCTCGATGAAATCCGAGCCGCTGATCGAGAAAAAAGGCACCCCGGATTCCCCGGCCACCGCCTTGGCCAGCAGGGTCTTTCCCGTGCCCGGAGGCCCGACCAGAAGGATGCCCTTGGGAATCTTGGCGCCCAGACGGGTGAATTTTTCCGGGGTTTTCAGGAACTCGATCACCTCGGCCAGCTCCACCTTGGCCTCCTCCTGGCCCGCCACCGACTGAAAATCCACCCCGAGATCGGTCTGGGCGATGATTTTGGCCTTGGACTTGCCCAGGGTCATCATGCCTCCCGCCCCTTGGCCCATGCGTTTCATCATGAACATCCAGATCCCGACAAAAAAGAGGGTGGGCAGAATCCAGGAGAGCAGGGTGCGCAGAAAGGTGTTCTCATTGGCGGCGATGATGTCCACCCCGTATTTTTCCAAAAACTCCACCAGATTCTTGTCGTCGATGCGCGGAGTCACATAGAGGGCCTTGGGAAACATCGGCTCCTTCTTGTCGCTCTCAATCTTTTCATAGCCTTTAAGCAGGGTGGAGGAGATGACCACGGAATTGATCTTTTTTTCCGCCACATGCGCCTTGAACTGGCTGTAGGAAACATTGTTGACCTGGGGTGAAAGCCAGTTCTGGAGGAGGATGAAGATGGCCAGGGCGATGAAAAGATAGCTGAGAGAAAACTGGAATTTTTTTTCCATGTCCAACCCGATCTTGGAATTATGGCCAGATTCGGCAGGGAAAAAGATTATTCTTCCCCTGCTCCGGCCCTATTTTCATGGTATAAGAGATTGAGTTTTTTTCAAAGCGCAGAATGGAGATAAAAAAATGGTAATCGTTCACCAAGGGCACCCAATTACAGGTAAACCCGGGACTGTAAGCGTTCAGCAGTGCCGCAGATGCGCGTGTCAGTCGTCGGCAGAAGTGTCCGACAAAGAGGCCTGTTCGCTATCCCAGCGAAGCTGGATAAAAGCCCCTAAGCCCGATCCTCGGGCAGGGGCTCTAAACATACGGTATGCGGACCAGGCCGATGACAAAGCAGATG
>Ga0209211_10011012_pt1 | contig 11665 bp, 9 predicted proteins | sample RifGroA2_FD_183992 | JGI IMG/M metagenome (GOLD analysis project Ga0209211, IMG submission 183992) | Groundwater microbial communities from Rifle, Colorado, USA - Groundwater A2 (SPAdes) (version 2) | ecosystem: Environmental > Aquatic > Deep subsurface > Groundwater | place: Rifle, Colorado... | reverse complement strand
GTTTAGCCAAACTTCTCAACCAGTACAAACCCCAAATCGTTGTCACCATGCTGGGCATCAATGATATCGGCACAAATAATCACACGACGGCAGAACCGGTGATCACCGATTCTTTTCTTAAGAAATCGCGGGTTTACAAACTATTCAGCTTTATTCAGGCCAGCTTAAGGAACCGCCGCTCATCGGATTCCCAAAAGGATGTCGAATCCGCCTTAAAAACAATTGAAGCGCAAATCCAAAAAAACCCCACCGCGCAGGATTATTTTATGCTTTACGGCTATTACCGGACCATTCAACGTTTTGAAGAAGCAACCGCCGCTCTCGAAAAATCGCTTGCCCTCGACCCTGCCAATTGCTCCAGATGGGGGACATTAGGCACCGAATATAAAAATTTGATGGACTTCGAGAAAGCAGCTCAAAGCTTTGTCACGATGCTTGGCGTGTGCGATGCGAAGAGAGTTAAGGAACGTGCGCTTGCCTATTCCCATTTGGCCAGCTCCTTCACCACTTTAAAACAGTACGATCTAGCGATCGCTGTTTATCAGGAAAATCTCAAACATTTCCCTCATGACATTGCCGCCTGGGGGGAAATTGGAAAAATTTACCTTGAGCTTGGCCAGCTTGAAAAAGCGGAAAAATTTTTACAAAAACAGATCGCACGACATCCGAATAACCCGAACTACTACGGCAAACTGGCAGAGTGTTATGCAAAGGCCAATAACCATGCGACAGCCCTAAAAGTCTTTACAGAAGGTATGCGTTTAAACCCTCAGACGCCGGTGGTTTATCTTGATTATGCTATTTATTTGATCCGGAATAAAAAATTCGCCCAAACCGAGGATATCCTTAACCAGGCTCTGAAATTGGACCTAAAGAACTTTGACGATTATTACCGCCATGCCCTGTTAAGCCACCTCTTGGCCGCTTATGAAGGTCAAAACAAAACAACCCAGGCCGATCATTTAAGACGGGAACTCCTGATGGGATATGAGAACAGCCCAAAGACACGGCAGAATTACGAAAAGATCCAGCGGACCCTGGATAAGAGAAAAGCTCAATGGGTGGCGGTGCAGTACCCCATGCGTGATGTCGCACCGCTTAAGGCAATGTTTCCCGAAAGCTCCAATGTCCTATTTGTCGATAATAAAAAAAGTTTTGAGAACGCCGTCCGACATAGCGGTTACTACACTTACTTTACCGACCGTTTCGCCGGAGATTTCGGCCACTGCACGGCCGAGGGCAACCGGCTTCTTGCGGATAATATCGCGCAAATTATTTTACAAGCGGAGTGGACGTCACATCTGCCGGTCTAGACCGCATACCTTTCATGGCCTGCAGATACGACCCTGCCAAACCGACAAACCCGATCAGCAAGATCGAAAACGCCAGGATATAAGCAAAACATGCCTTCCCCACGCTCAACTGGTGTATCTTTTTGTACCCGATAATAGCCGCGTAGGCATTCCAAATCCCGGCAATCCATCCGCCTAGAAACGGGATGAAGCTTACGATCTGCGTCGCCGTCGCGTAACTTAGGATAGCAAAGGTCTGCTGATAACTCCCCTTCCCGCCGAACAGCCTGACAAATAAATGCATCCATCCCGACCATAAAAAAATACTGACCATGGTGATCCCCACTGTGCCTAGCGTGTAGCCGACCGTAAAGGCTGCGGCAGGGCCCTGCCGCAAAATAAATTTATTAAGGACCTGATTGGCGATAAAGGCGATCAAAAAAACTATTATAAAGAACATGAACGGCTCAGCCAGGGAATTGCTGGGCCTTAACTTTTGAAAAAAACTTTCAGGTTTAAGCAGCACCTCTCTGACCGTTTCAATCAGCGCCTTTAATAAACCGGTCTCCGCCCGCCGCTGCCAGGCAACACCGGACTGGTCAGCTGTTTCATTGCTCATTATGTTCCTCCCGTCCTTTCCTTATATCCTTCAGATGAAGGACGAGGCTCGTCCTAAATGGACGGCCCGTTCATTTTTCTTCCCGCCAAACAGATGGCGGGAACGAGGTTCACCCTTTTAGGCGAAATCTGCCCCGTCCTACGGGGCGGACTCGTCCGCGGGGACGGCCTTTTTAGGCGAAGATTGGGTATCCATCATCGCATCGATCTTCCTCTCTATCCCCCGTTCAATGAAATTGGGGATACGGTCTTGGATCTTCCGCTTTGCCTCGGAAGGCAGCCATTGAAAATTGAGAGCATTTTCATTCCCAGACAGCTGAAAATCGAAAGTTATGGCCGGCATCGTCTTATCGTAAAGCCCGAAAACCGTGCGCATCTTAGAGGATTCTTTGGTCAAGCTGCGGCTGAACGTTACGGACATTTTACTGGAGACCATATTGTCCTTGTCGACCAAATAATATCCCTTTAACCCCAAGAGCCTTGACTTAAAAATGATCTCCGATAGGCCCTCATTCTTTCGGGTAACCAAAAACTTGAAAGAAGAATTATAAAAATTCAAATTCTTCACGGAAGGCGCGGCAAAGGTGTCGCCCAGCCAATCCAAAAACGCGTATCCCGATGTCATGCCCTTTTTTATGCTGGCATCCCCTTTGATCTCCAATTCAGGGTCGTTCCTGATCCTGATCAAAGAGCCCATCTCTCCTTTAATGCCGGTCAGATGATCGATAAATTCCTTGAATTTATCCGTTTTTACTTTCGAAAGTTTAATGATGGAAATGAATTTAAACGGCAACTGGGTCATATCCAGCCACGCACTCCCCTTCAATGACCCGCCGTAAAATGGCGATTGTATCTGGAAATATTTATACTTTGTCGTTGAAAGGCTGACCGCGGAATCGATATTGTCGGTGATCAACTTGTGCATTTTATCATTGATAAAGAAAGCTGTCCTGGACTTGCCGACCTGTATTTCAAAATTCCGGAGGGAATGGAACTTAAGAACCAACCCCTTGAGATCGCACTCGATCCGGTTAGGGGAGCGCACGGAATCCTTGTCCTTATTGAAAAACAGTACAAAGGCCCCCTGCCCCTGGAATACCTTTTTATAATAACTGCCAGCGATATCGATCTGCGCCTCTTTAAAATTTTCGTTCCTGGAAATGCCGGACTTTTGGGCATCGACGCTGACATGGGTCTTTAATGTTATCTCCCGGCCCAGGTCAACCGTGCCCTGTCCAAGGATCAGCATATTATTTAAACTGAACTTGATCTTCTCGATCACGATCTGCGACCAAGAAAGCTTGATCTGGCTTTCCAGATCAAAGATATAAACGTTCGGATTAACCGTAAATTTCTTGCTCGTATCGTGCCCGAGCTTCTACCCGTCCCGTATCTTCCCCCACGTCTGCGTATAAACCTTCTCACCGGAAAGGAATATCCTCTCAATCGCGATTTCCTCCGGCAGTATCTTGAACAGCAGCTCATAATTCAAAGGCTCTTTCCCCTCTTCATACGGGATAGAGCCTTTGGCCGTGTAGAGATAACGCCGCATCTGCCCCTTCAAAAAAAAACGGCCCCGCTTTAACATGAGGTCAAAATCGGTTGACACATAATTCAGGAATTTATCGTTCTTACTGGTCATATCCAGGACAGTATCGCGGAAACGGAGGATAATATCGTGCTGCGGCATATCCAATACAAAATCCCTAATCTTCTCAAAATTCTTCGCTAAGAAATTATAATTGATATCGGTCGAATAAATGTTGACGCTGCTGATAACGACCTCTCCTTCCGTCAGAAGTTTTAAAAGCGAAAAATTAGCCACCGCCGTGTCAACCGAGGCCCTCTCTGAAACTAGAAGATCCCTTTTGTATTCGTCCTCAACGGAAATGCCCTTAACGATGAATTTATTCGGAAAGACATAAAAAAGCCTTCGATAAGAAATATCGAAAAGCAGGTTCTTTTTGAGGGCGGCCGTGAACCGGCCCCGGGAAGAAAAAAAGTAAAGGTTGATGATGCAGGTCAAAAAAAGGATCAGGACCAGAACAGCCAAAGCGGCGAAGGCCCTATATCTAGTAAGAAATCTTCGCAAACAGATCTTCTCCTGCGTAAAATTCTATTTTGTCAATATAGTAGACGGCCCTCAAAGGCCTCTGCATGGCTGAGGTATATTTAAACTCCTTGTAATCGCGGAAGACCAGGCTCACCTGAGTAAAATTTGCGATCGCCTTTTGCAAGCTATCCTGGTCTGGCTGATCATGGAAGATCTGCGCCAGCCGGAACTGATACGCCAAAGCGAAGATCTTCGCGGGAGATTGGGGGTATTTCTCCGCGAATTCTTTAAAATACTTCCGGGCCTGCCCGTAATCGCCATACAAGAAATGGTATTCGCTCACCGCGAAAAGCGCGTCCTGCGCGTACTTCGAATGCGGAAATTCCCGCAAGATCGATCGATAGTATAAATAGGCAAAATCCTTATTCCCCGCCTTGACCGAGCGCACTGCCATGGCGTTCATTTCATGCAGATTTCTCGCAAAGGCGCACGGGGTTAACACGAGGAGCAAACTCAAGGTGAAGGTCCAGTTTCGAAAACGCATATTTTTCCCCCTTTCTTATTTAATATCTTATAGTTAAGGCCTCTTTCTTTCAATAGAATATATAAAATTATTTGACAGCGGGAATGCTATGGCTGATAATTAGCGGTAAATTAAGCCTAATATATAAACTAATATAACTATTAAATGCTCGTAAGAGCGAATATGCCGGATAACGAAAAACGAAAGAATCTCCTCGCCCTTTTCCTTGGAATTATCCTAAGCCTCTTTCTTCTCGAAGTTCTTCTCCCTCACATTCTTCCTTTACCGGACTTCATGAAAATTACAGTTGACGGGCTGCATGGCGACGGCCAATACATACTCACGGAAGACCCCACCCTGATCTATGTCCCCAAACCCAAGACTGGCGAATTCAATGAGCAGGCTTACCGAGGAAAAGTGTTTTCGATCGAAAAACCTAAAGGCGTAAAACGCATTCTCATTTTGGGCGACTCGGTGACGGAGGGCATCAAGCTGCCTCCGGAACAACGGTTTAGTGCATTACTAAATGAAAAGCTGGGGACAGAATTTGAAGTTATAAATTTAGCGGTCCCCGGCTATAATGTTTTCCAGGAAATCGAATACTTCAAAATCAAAGGCCTTGCTTACCAGCCCGATGCCGTGATCTTTGCCGTTACGTTTAACGATCTGGATATATCCCAAAGAAGCTCCGGTGAATTGGTAAAAATAAGTGAAAAACTGGAAGATTCACCGCTAAAAAATTTTTATAAGATTTATTACTCATCGTTGGACAGGACCGATGACAAACTGCTCAAGTCCAATTCCTACCGTTACCTTAAATACCTTGTTCTTTCATTCTTTAAGCCCGAACCCTTTCTGCCTGACGCCAAAAACCTGCCGGCGGATGATAAGATCATAAAAAATTCACTGCTCTCCGTTAAGGAACTGTCCCACAAATATAATTTTAAATTGAATTTTGTCCTGCTCCCGGTGAATACGAATGTAAAAATAGGACAAATGCGGCGGCTGGAAGCTGTCCTTCAAGCGCTTCAAATCCCCACGTACGACTTTGATACCGAGGTCAATGCAACGATCAATCGAAAACAGAAAAAGGGGCTTTTTATTGATGGTACTGACTACTGCCACTTTAATAGGCAAGGCCATACAATGATCTCCTACATTTTCTATCAAAATATCGATCGATTCCTGCCATGATATCCTTTTTAAAAAAAAATTTCTGGCCCCTTTCCGCCTTCGTCATCTGGCTGACCGCGTATCGCGGTTTCTATCCCGGGCACCTGATCATGGGATCCGGCGACGCCAAGCGCAACGCCATGTACATCAATTATTACCTGAATAACATCTGGCGCGGCGTGTACCCGATGTGGAATCCCTTTAATGTCTGGGGCCGGCCCGACTTTTACTCACCGCGGATGATCGGTGAATTCAACCCATTTTTCCACCTCATTTATATATTAGAAAAAATAGGATTTTCGTTCGGTGTGGCCTATTATATTTTTTCCGCCTTTTACTATGTGCTGGGTATGCTGGGGCTTTATCTTTTGGCCAAACGGGTCTTGAATGACCGCGCCGGCGCTTACTTGGCACTGTTGCTGCTGCTCTTCTCCACCTTAAGCTTTGAACTCTTCAACAACGGCGTGATGGTCTCGGTCCTTTTCCCGACGATCTGGTTCTTTTACTTTTTGGTCGCTTTCACCCAAACACCGCACAGGGTCTTTTTACTGGGGCTGACCTTCACCGCCATGCTGATCGCTGTGACCTATCTGCCGTTTTATTTCTTAACTGTTTTCTTGAGTTTCCTTTTAGGGTTCACGGCCCTCTACGGCCGCCTGCTCCCCTCGATCCTCATGTCGTATTGGAAATTCATCAAAGACAACAAGCTCCTGGTGGCCTTCTGCCTGTTATCGGCCCTGTACGCGATGGGGCCGGGCTTTTTCTGGCTGACCGGAAGCAGCGAATATTTCGTCAATTGGCGGCATGCCACTTCCGGCTCTCAGGCGGCCGCCATCCCCTACAAAGTCACGACAGCCGGCGGATACTTAAGTTATTTCCACTGGCAGCAGCTCTTTTCAGACCTAAAAAGTACGGGCTTAGGCCACATCTATATACCGATTTTTGCTTACATCATTCTATTTTTATCTCTCATCGTCGCGCTCAACCGCAGAATGGTCTTACTATTCTCCTTAAGTTTCTTTATCTTCCTGATCAGTTTAGGAGACACGACACCGGTCCACAAATTCTTATACGACCACGCGGCCATTCTGAAATATTTCCGCAATCTGCATTTTCTGGTCTGGTTTTTTATTCCTCCCCTGCTTATTTTTCTGGGTGAAACTTTCAAAAATTTCTCCCAACCCCAACCTTTAAATACAAAGCAGAAGATATTGACCGTGTTTTACATCATCATTACGCACATGACTTTATTCCTCGCTTTTTATCATCTCGGAAAAATTATTTTATCCACCTACCTGACGGTCCTGTTAAGCGCAGCCTTTTTCTGTTTTTATGTTCTTTCGCGCTTCAAAAATAAGGAAGCCCTGCTGTTGCCTTTTCTCTGCGCCGTTGTTCTGCTGCAGCCGCTGGAGGTCTTTCATTATCTCAAAAAAAATATGTACCACACCTTTCCCTATCTGGATAAACCTTATACCCAGGCGGAATCTATCCCGCGATTTTCTTTCACGCGGCCTGTGAAAGGCGAAGATACCGTACTCGGTGAAGTCCAGGAATGGGCCGGCATTGAAGATGCCTCCGGCTTTCTGGATGGGAATTATACCGGTTCTGTCTGGTCGTATAAGCTGCATCAAGAGGCGAATCATGATACTTTAAAAAATTATGTGAAAAATAAATTTTATCTCTATGACGATACTAAAGCGGCGGAAAACCGCGCCGTCGATTATCAGGGTGAAGCGATCGCGGGAAACTCCGATACCTTTCAAGTCCTCAGCTTTGACCTGAACCATATCAAACTGAAGACCAATTTCCCTAAAGACAAATTCCTCGTCTACAGCGACAGTTATAACTCCCAGTGGCAAGCCTTTATCAACGGCGCGAAGGCCCCGCTGTACCGCGCCAATATCGCCTTTAAAGGCGTGTGGGTCCCCGGGGGTGAACACATTGTACTGCTGCGTTACCGCCCTTTATGGCAGCATATTTTTTATCATTTTCTGGTCATATTTTTTGGCTTGTTCCTGATATTAATCATTGCGGAATCTTATCGATATGCCGTCAAAAAAACACGCTAAGATTTTTTTCTTCCTATTTAACCGCTGCTACCTTCTCTATCTTCTGGCCGCGGCGATCTTCCTTTTGAGCTTTGATAAACGCGCGCTCACCTTCAAACGCTTGGATTTCCTAAATGAATCCCCTTCGGAACTGATCCGGATCGCGCTCCAGCAAAACGATCCGCCGAACCCGCAAAAGCTTAACGATGCTTTAACGTATTACCGGGAGATCGTCGAACTTTTCCCCGACTCCGCGTCCGGCCAGGCAGCGGTCGGGTTCTGCTATTATTATCTTAAGGATGACACCCAGGCCGCCCATTACTACCAAAAGGCGGTTGCCCTGCAGGACAATTTATTCGGTTTTTACTATAACCTTGGGGTCATCCATTTCCGGATGGGAAAACTGGATGAGGCTAAAAAATATTTCCGCCAGGCTGTGGCCATCCCGCCGCAGGAAAGCATCAAAGCGCGCGTGATCGACCCCTTTACCCAGGGCCGAAATATCCCGCTGGGATTAAAGCAGGGCTATGCCGTGGCCTCTAAATTTATCCTTTCAGGAAAACAAAATACGGATACAATAGACCCGGAAACACTGCCACCGGGATTATTTTTTTATGCACCCACGTTCCCCCTGCCGCAAGAGGGAAAAACGCACCGTTTAAAAATGTAACCCCCCGTTAGAGAGCTTCGTTCTCTAACGGAGTAAACGACAATTATGCGAAAAAACTGTAAAGAACCTCTTATTGTTGCTTTCCTTATCCTGACGCTCATCGCCATATCCTTCTACGACGTGGTTCTTTTGGGGCACACATTTAAAATGACCTTAAGCCGTCCCCAGGCCTTGCCGACCGGCGCCTACGGACAGGAAAAGAATATTCCTCCTTTTATTCCCGCGCATAACATGGAGTCCTCTTATATCGATGAACCACTGCATGAGTTTATCGCTAAATATTTCCGTCAGGGGATCCTCCCGTTATGGGACCCGCACCAGGCCGCCGGGTTTCCCATTATCGGCATGATGCAGCTGGGGATCTTTTATCCGCTGAACTTCTTTCTTTTCTTTTTACCGCAGGCGGTCGGCTGGGATTTTTTGATCTTAAGCCGGTTTATCGTGGGCGCCTTGCTTGGTTACTGGTTCATGCGGGTTATGGGTTTTCAGAAGCCCTCTGCCCTGGCCACCGCCATCGCGTTCATGCTCAGCGGCCCCATGGTGCTTTTTCAATACGCCACAGCCAACGACGACATCCTGCTTTTTTTGATCTTTATCGCCCTGGAATACTTATTGCGGAACCCTTCCCCCCGCCAGATCGCCTTAAGCGGCGCGTGCATCGCGTTAGTTTTTTTTGCCGGGCATGGCGAACATTACTTCCTTAACAACATCTACGGATTTTTATTTTTCTGTTTCCGGTTGTGGACACGGGAGGAGCGTAAAACAGTTCAATATGTGAGAAAATCCTTCCTTAATCTTTTTGCTGTTTATGCCTTGGGTTTCGGGCTGGCCTCCGTGCTCTTATTCCCGTTCTTAAGGAATTTCTTCACGGAATTCTGGAACCACCATTCTCCGGATATCGGGCTGGAAAAGGCCTGGGTCCCGACAAGCTGGGCGCTGGCCATGTTCAACCCCCTGATCTTCAAAAAGGCCTTAACGCCGGAGACCTTTATCTATTCGGAATATTGGGGCGGGTATATCGGCATCGTCCCCATCGGCCTGGCGTTCTTAAGCCTTTTCTCCCGTCAAAAACAAAAGCTCAACTACTTCTTCGCTTTCATCCTTTTTCTGGTGGTCAGCAAGTATTTCGGGTTGCCCTATATCCAATGGATCGGAAAAGTCTTCCCTTTTAACTACTGCAACCTCCATACGCACTCGTACCACATCACCGCGGTCACGGTCTCCATCCTCGCCGGCATGGGATTGGAAACCGCGATGACGAACGCAAAAAGTTTCAAGATCGGGTCGATGTACAGCCTCGCCTTGGGGCTTGTCTTTGTGCTGTACCTGATATTCTTTCCCAAAGAGGGCGAACTCACCTTCGCGATGAAAGGATTTATCACCGGCATGACGATCCTCTTTATTTTTACGCTTATCTTAGGGCTTAAAGAAAAAAATGTCTTAAAGCAAAGCGTGGCCGCTGTTTTACTGCTCACGCTTTTGTTCGGAGAATTATTTTTGTATATCCACCGCGGACGGCCGAAACGTTTTGATTCTTTCAGCAAAGCGCCGTATATTGAATTTATAAAGCAATCTCCCGAACGGGCCCGCAGTTTCGGCGTCCTGTTCGCATTCTTTTCCAACACCGCCTCCGGGTATCAGGTGGACGACCTGGGGATCGTGCTTCTGCTTTTACCCAAACGTTTCGTGAAATTCGTCAATTATTTCCTGCTCGAAGATTATTTTAAAAAGGCACGCCAGGCCAAATCGTCATTGGAGGTCGTCCCCATCACCTTTTTCCCGGAACAAAAACCGTACCTGGACATGCTGAATGTGAAATACACCGTCGCGCCGCAAAATCTGCCGCCGATATTGACCGTCCGTCTTAAACAGCCGGACGCGCCGAGACTCATCTTCCAGGACAAAGTCAATATGTATGAACGGCCCGGCGCCTTTTCCCGCGCCTTTATCGTGCACCGCGTTTTATTTGAACCGGATGAAACAAGGTCCATCGACAAGATCAAAGAGATTTCCAAGGCCTTTGACAAGGTTGCGCTGCTGCAGGCTGAAACGCAGTCCGGTATCATCAATGAGTTAGTCGGCACACCGGTCAAGGATAATTCAAAAGCTCAGATCACCCGCTACAGCCCCAACGAGGTCATTGTTACAGCGCAGATGGAAAACGCGGGGTTCCTCGTCTTGGGCGATGCCTATCATCCGGACTGGAAGGCGTATGTCAACGGCAAACCGGTACATATCTTTATCACTAACTTTCTTGTCCGCTCGGTCTTTTTGCCCAAGGGTGAGCATGAGGTACGGTTCGTGTTTGCGCCGATGTCGTTTTATTATGGGCTGATAGTGAGCATGATATCACTAGGGATGGCACTAATATTAATTTTAAAGAGGAGATCCTAAGCACTAAACATTAAATACTAAACAAATCCCAAATTCTAATTTTAAAATTCCAAACGTTTGGAATTTTGATCATTCGGATTTTGAATTTGTTCAGAGCTTAGATATTCGGATTTAACATTTATGAATAAAGATCATTACATCATTTTTTTTCTTATCCTCACTCTCTACGCCGGGATTATTTCCAACATCCCCTACCTCGACTATCAACCGCTGTTATCACAGGGCGATCATGGCCGGGACCTTTACTGTTTTAAAATGACCGCAGAAGGCAGCCAGCCGTTCCGCGATTATTGGTGGCAATACGGGCCGCTGATGCCTTATTACTACGCCTTATTCTTTAAACTTTTCGGCGTGAGCATCCAGAGTGTTCTTTTAGGAAAGGCCATTATCCGCCTTCTCTGCGGTGTGGTCATTTATTTTTTGGGCATCACCATTATGTCGCCGGCCATGGCCTTTATCGCCGCGTTCTGGTTCTATGTCTTTATGCCGGACTTTTTCTACACCTACAGCCACATCGGCGGGCTTCCCTTCCTCATGCTGGTCCTTTTAGGGATCTTTAAATACTCTGAAAAGCCGGCGCCGCAAAATTTTTACTTAGGGTTAAGCGGTGTATTCTTCTTAAGCCTCATCCGGCTGAATTTGGCGGTCTCCTCTCTGATCGTGTTAGCCGGGGCCGCCCTCAAAAAAAACCCTGCGCAAAAGACACGCATCGTCGCCGCCAGCCTCATGGGCCTCGGCCTTTCCGCCTGCGTGTACCTCTTTTTCACCCTAGGGTTAAATTTAAGCGACCTGAAAAAATGTTTACTTAAAATAGGTTGAAGTGTCTCTTTAATAAGACTTGATTTTCCGCTTCCTGAAACTCCGGTTATACAAATTAATTTTCCTAAAGGTAAG
>Ga0209211_10011009_pt1 | contig 11671 bp, 10 predicted proteins | sample RifGroA2_FD_183992 | JGI IMG/M metagenome (GOLD analysis project Ga0209211, IMG submission 183992) | Groundwater microbial communities from Rifle, Colorado, USA - Groundwater A2 (SPAdes) (version 2) | ecosystem: Environmental > Aquatic > Deep subsurface > Groundwater | place: Rifle, Colorado... | reverse complement strand
CGCTATTTGAGCATCATAGACTCCAATCCGCGCCTGGACGGTGACCCGCCCGGCGGCTTCTTCGCCTACCTGGTGCTGACTCTCCTTCTGCTGCTCGTGCTGACCCCGGTCCTTCAGCTGGCACGCGTTATGATAGACTGAGTGTGGAAAAGTGAACGATGAAACATGATTTTATACTGCTGGTCCTGGCCTCTGCGGCGCTTTGCGTCGCCGCCACAGGCCGCGCTGAAGAGCAGAAAACCGGGATAACCAGGGAACAGGCCCTTGGGATAGCCGACCTGGTCACGCGGCCAGTGCGGGAAGTTATAGTCCCGGCCGTGGATAATTCCATGACCACGGCCTGCGCCTCCGCCTGGGCGCTCTGGGACCTGACCAACGGCCTGCTCGACCAGCAGAAAGCCGGGAAGAAGCCCGCGGCGGAGCCCCGCCTTGTGGAAACCTATATCCGCCTGGCCATGAGAAATACTTCCGGGGACCTCTGCCTCAGCGCGGGCTCCCGCTGCAAAGCTTACCCCGGTGACGCCGACTTCGCCAAAATGGCCCAGGCGGCCCTGAAGGAAATAAATAAATACGCGGCCGGTCTCAAGCCGGACCAATCCCCGCTTAAACGACAGCACAGGGACCGGATACAGGGCTTCATGAACACCGCGCGCAGCCGGGCGCTTTTTTCGCTGCCGATGACAAGGGAAACTACGGTGCGGCCCACCCCACCTAACCCTGAGGAAGCCGGGTACCTGCGGCTGGCGGAGGGGAAAAAAAAGGGCGCCAGCTACACTTTCCCGCCCTGGCCTTAAGGGAAAAAGGTGCATGGGTCTTTTCCTCTTAATGAGCAGGCCGCCGGGGAAGCCTGGCGCTTTTATTTAAGCGCGCCGGCATTTGGTAAAATTTAGGCGCTGACCGTATGACAAAATTTTTCAAGATATCGCTACTGGTGCTCTCGGGCGCGCTGGCTTGCGCGGGGCAGGCGAGCGCGCTGGTGGTCTCCGGGCTGGACGCGGCGGAGGAAACTGATTTCGAGCAGTTCGCCGGCAAGCGCGTGGGCATCATCACCAACCAGACTGGCGTGGACCGGCAAGGGCGCAGCTCGGTGGACGCGCTGTTCGCCTCGCGCAAGGCCAAGCTCGTCGCCATCTTCAGCCCGGAGCACGGCTTCCGCGGCAACGCCGCCGACGGCGAGATCATCTCAAATTCTACCGACCCGGTCACCGGTCTTCCTATTTACAGCCTCTATGGCAGCGTCCACCGGCCCACCTCCGCCATGCTGGCCGGCATAGACGTGCTGGTCTTCGATATACAGGACATAGGCGCCAGGTTCTACACCTATCTCACCACCATGGCCCTCTGCATGGAGGAAGCGGGCAAACGCAAGATCCCTTTCGTGGTGCTGGACCGGCCCAACCCCATAAGCGGCATGGTGCTCGAGGGACCCGTGCTGCCCTCCAACATCCAGGACTTTACCGGCTACTTCCCGGTGCCGGTGCGCCACGCGATGACGGCCGGGGAAATGGCCCTGCTGCATAAAGACCTCCGCGGCATCAAAGTGGACCTGTCCGTGGTGAAGTTGCGGGGCTGGGACCGGGCCTCTTTCTACGACGACACCGGCCTGGCCTGGGTGAACCCTTCCCCCAATATCCGCAACGTCGACGCCGCCATCATGTACCCGGGCATAGGCGGTTTCGAATCCACCAATATGGCCGTGGGCCGCGGCACAGACGCGCCGTTCCTGTGGTTCGGCGCGCCCTGGCTGGACGCGGAGCGGCTGGTCAATACGCTTAACGCCGCCGGCCTGCCGGGCGTGAGGTTCCGCGCCGAAAGCAAGATACCGGAGAAGGACATCTACGCCGGCAAACTGTGCCGCGGCGTGCGGATGGAGATAACCGACCGGGCGGCGGTGCGGCCCATGGACATCTTCGTGCGGGCCGTATGCGCCCTGCGCGAGAAGGCTTATTACCGGGAGTTCAGGTTCGACGAGGACGCCCTGCGGCTTATAGCGGGCAACAACGTTTACAAGGCGGTGTTCGAATCCAAGGATCCGCCGGAAAACATCATCGCGGATTTCCAGGCCCAGTGCCGGGAATTCGACAAGCTCCGCCGCAAGTACCTGTTGTACTGAGCGGCGGGCTCAAGGTCAGGGGATAAAAGCGACAGGAAAAAGGTCCCGGGTCCCTTTCTCATTATCAGGAGCATTTATGAAAAAATCTTTTCCGCTGTCCAAAGTATATACTCTGCTGGAGTCCGGGCCGGTGGTGCTGGTGAGCTCGGCGTGGAAGGGGCGGGCCAATATCATGACCATGTCCTGGCATACCATGATAGATTTCGACCCGCCGCTGGTCGGCTGCGTGATCAGCGACCGGAACCACAGCTTCAAGCTGATCAAGGCCTCGAAGGAATGCGTCATAAACATCCCCACTAAAGAAATTGCAAAGAAGGCTATCGCCTGCGGCAATGTGTCCGGCGCGAAGACGGACAAGTTCTCGGCTTTCGGCCTGACGCCGGTTGCGGGCGGCGCGGTAAAGGCGCCTTGCATCAAAGAATGCTATGCCAGCCTGGAGTGCAAGCTGCACGACGCCCGCCTGGCCGGCAAATACAATCTTTTCATCTTTAAAGTGGTGAAAGCCTGGGTGGATACAACCCTGAAGAACCCGGCCACCTTCCACCACCGCGGCGGCGAGGACTTCTTCCTGGCAGGCAAGACAATAAAGCTCAGCTCCAAAATGGCGTGAAATAATTTACATGAAAGTTAAGGTCCCATTAGCGCTTTTCTGCCTCCCTTTCTGTTTTGCCGGGACGGCGGGGGCGGAGGGCTGGACGGTGGAGATGAAAGCCGTGAACGGCAGGGTGTCCTATTCTTATGCGCAGGCGCTCTCCGTGGGGAAGCAGGCGACCTATTCCGGCAAGTCCAGGGTCCGGGGCGGGGGGCCGGCCCGCGAAATAATTTTTAATTCTTTTCTCAATGAGCTGGAGGAAGGGGTCTTCAGGCTGGATTACCAGGCTGAGGTGGCCGATAAGAGCCGGGCCAGGCCGCCTTTCCAGGTGGCTGGCAAGGTGCTGCTGCGCCCGGGCAAGCCCGTGCTGGCCGCCGAGGCCGGCGGCTGGAAATTCATCCTGGAGCTTAAGGGGGAAGCCGGCGAGAAAAGCCGGGCGGAAAGGCCCGGAACCCTCGAGACCGTCCTGAAATGCGGCAGGGTCTCTTACCCGGCTAAATTCGTGTACCTGCCGGACGAGCAGTACAGCGCCGTGCTTTTCACCCAATCGGGCGATACGGTGACCAAGTTCATGGTGGGCCTCCTCCCAAAGTTCTCCGGCATGGACGGGACTTTCCTGCTGCAATACACCCTGCTGCTCAAAGAGGGAGGGGAGACCCTGGCCGGCGGCAACGGCGAGCTCATTATGGCCCCCGGCGACGGCAAACACAACGCCACGGCCGGCAAGGGCTGCGTCTTCACGGCAAAGGCCCTGCGCTAAGGCCCCCGGGCCCGCGCTAACTGTTTCCGGCGGCGCAGATATTGTAAACTTCCGCAATGGCTAACACCTACAAAACGCGCAACAAGCTGCTGAAGCCCTCGCAGGCCATTCACGCTCTCCATCCTGAAGTTCCTAAAAACGAGGTAATACACGCGCTCCGCGAGCGCGTCAAGGAACTGACCGCGCTGCATTCCACGGTCTGCGTGCTGCAGGACGACCGCCTCCCGACGCGGGAGGTGCTGGACCGGATAGTCAGGCTTATCCCCCCGGCCTGGCAGTACCCGGAGATAACGGCCGGGCGCGTGATACTTGGGCCCCATGAGGGCCGCACGCAGCGGTTCAGGCGCACGCGCTGGCTGCAGGCCTGTGATTTTCATATCAGCCCGGAGCTCTCCGGCCGCATCGAGGTGTATTACCTTAAAAAGATGCCGACCGAGTCCGAAGGTCCCTTTCTCGCCGAGGAGCGCAACCTGATAAATTCCCTGGCCGACATGCTGCGCGTCTACTTCCAGCGCCGGCTGGCCTCCAAGGCGCTGCTGGACGCGCACAGCGACCTGGAGAAACGCGTAAAGGAACGTACCTCCGAGCTGGAAAAGCTCAACGCCGCGCTGAAGACCGAGGTGCGCGAGCGCGAGCTGCGCCAGAAGGAGATACTTTCCTACCAGGAGAAGCTGCGCGGCCTCTCCGCGGAACTGATACTGACCGAGGAGCGAGAGCGCCGCGAGATAGCCACCGACCTGCACGACGTGATAGGCCAGACCCTGGCCATGGCCAAAATGAAGACCGGCGCACTGCGCGGCTTCTGCGCGGGGCCCGAGGCCGCCGGCGGGTTCAGGGACCTGGCCGCTTTCATCGACGAGGCGATCTCGGCCATGCGCAACCTCACTTTCCAGCTGGCTTCCCCGATACTCTACGAACTGGGGCTCGAGAGCGCCCTGGAACGCCTGGCGGAGGACATGCGCAAGCGCCATGGCCTGCAGGTGGACTTCGGCGGGGACGGCGGCAACCGGACGCTGCCCACCGAGACCAGCGTAATGATCTTTAAAGCCGTCCGCGAGCTGCTGATGAACGCGGTGAAGCACTCGAAGGCTTCGGAGGTAAAGGTGCGGGTGCGCAGCGCCGCCGGGAAGATAGCGGTCACTGTGCGCGACAACGGCCGCGGTTTCGACGCCGCGGCCGCCGCCGGCTACGGTACGGACCACCGCGGTTTCGGGCTGTTCTCGATACGGGAAAAGGTCTCCCACCTGGGGGGCGCTTTCCGCCTGAGCACCAGGCCCGGCGCCGGCACGCTGGCCGTCATAACCGCCCCGCTGGGCAAAGGCAAACCATATGGAAAATAAGATCCTCATCTGCGACGACCACAAGATCTTCCGCGAGGGCCTGCGCGCGCTGCTGGAGAAACAGCCGGGCGTGAAAGTGGTGGGCGGGGCGCGCGACGGGCTGGAAGCGGTGAAGCTGGCGCGTGAACTTTCCCCGGATATAGTGATAATGGATATCTCCATGCCGGGGCTCAACGGCATAGAGGCCGCCCGCAAGCTGGCCAAGGTGAAAAAATCGGCGCGGGTGATAGCCCTTTCCATGCACAACGACCGCAAATACGTCACGGAGATCATCAAGGCCGGCGCGCGCGCCTACCTGCTGAAGGATTCCGCTTTCGAGGAGCTCATGGACGCCATAAAGGCCGTGAACTGCGGCCGGTTCTTCCTGAGCGCGGGCATAACCAGCATAGTGCTGGACGATTACATCAAGGGCCAGTCGTCCGACCCGCGCAGCGCGTTCACCCTGCTTACCTCGCGCGAGCGCGAGGTGCTGCAGCTGCTGGCCGAGGGCCTGCGCACCAAGGAAGTCTCGCAGAAGCTCGCCCTCAGCGTGAAGACCGTGGAGACCCACCGCAAAAAGATCATGGAGAAGCTGGGGATCCAGAGCATAGCCGGCCTCACCCGCTACGCCGTTAAAGAAGGGCTTGTAAGCCTGTAAGCCAATAGACCTGTTGTACAATATCAAGGCGCTGCATAGTCGGCGTCATAAGGTTTTTCCACCTTCATATTCAGGGAATCCCCGATATCTCCTTCCTCCTCCAAACCATATAATTGGTTGTAGCGCGGTCGTGAACGCGCACACAATAACGGAGGACTATTATGTTCGATACCGGAAATACCGGGTTCATGCTCGTGTCGACCAGCCTCGTCATGCTCATGACCCCCGGCCTCGCCTTCTTCTATGGCGGGCTCGTCGGCCGCAAGAGCGTGCTGGGCATCATGATGCAGAGTTTCGTTTCTCTCGGCGTTACCACTGTCCTGTGGTACGCTTTCGGCTATTCGCTGTGCTTCAGCGGCGGAGAGGGGGCCATCATAGGCAACCTCGACATGGCCTTCCTGAGGGGCGTGGACCTCAACACCCCTTTCCCCGGCTCCAACAGCATCCCGCTGCTGGTGTTCTTCGCCTACCAGATGATGTTCGCCCAGATCACCCCGGCGCTCATCACCGGGGCGTTCACCAACCGCATCAACTTCAAGGCCTACCTGGTCTTCCTGGTAGCCTGGCTGATCTTCGTGTACTTCCCTCTCGTCCACATGGTGTGGGGCGGCGGGCTCCTGGCCAAGTGGGGCGTGCTCGACTTCGCCGGCGGCATCGTAGTGCACGCCACGGCGGGCTTCGCGGCGCTGGCCTCGGTGTTCTTCGTGGGCAAGCGCAAGGTGACCGACGCGGCGCACAGCATCCCGCTGGTGGCGCTGGGCACGGGCCTCCTGTGGTTCGGGTGGTACGGCTTTAACGCCGGCAGCGAGCTTAAGGTGGACGCCGTAACCGCGCTGGCCTTCGTCAATACCGACCTGGCGGCCTCTTTCGCGGCCGTGACCTGGCTGTTCCTGGCCTGGCACTTCGAGAAGAAGCCCAAGTTCCTGGGCCTGCTGACCGGCTCGATAGCCGGCCTGGCCACCATCACGCCCGGCGCGGGCTATGTCACCACCAAGGCGGCGGTGTTCATCGGCATCCTGGCCAGCGTGGTCTGCTACATGGCCGTACACCTGAAGAACAAGCTGGGCTGGGACGACGCGCTGGACGTCTGGGGCGTGCACGGCGTGGGCGGCGTGCTGGGCGTGATCATGCTCGGCGTGTTCGGCACCACGGCGGTCAACGCCGCCGGCGCCAACGGCCTGTACCACGGCAACCCCGCCTTCTTCGGCAAGCAGGTGGCGGCGGTGTTCGCTACCGCGGCTTATGCCTTCGTCTTCTCCTACGCGGCCCTTCACGTCATCAACTGGTTCACCCCGGTGAAGACTACCGAGAAAGAGGAAGAGGCGGGCATGGATGAAGCGCTGCACGGCGAGACCGCCTACCTGCACTAAGTTGTTCCTTTAAGCCCGCCCGTGAACCCCCGGGCGGGCTTTTTACCGACATCAAGGAGATAACATGAAAACCGCTGGACTTATAGCCATCTTCACCCTCTGCCTGGCCCCGCTGGCGGCCAACGCCACTCCGTCCACGCAGATCTGGATACCTTCCACTGACGTGCAGAAATACAAAAGCGTGCATCTGAACGTCGACAACTACGTCGCCGCGGAAAAGGAAGCCAACGGGAGCTGGAAAGCCCCGCTGTTCGTGCTAGGCCCCACCGTGGGCGTGCTGCCCTATGAGAAGATACAGGCCGAGGCGGGCTTCGACGTGATGAAGGCCGGATTGGCTTCGGACAGCTACCCCGTCTACCTGCACGCCAAGGCCGGCTCGCCCGAGGGTAAACTTTTTACCGGCAGCCCGGCTTTCGCTTTGGGCGGCTACAACTTCGGCCTTAAAAAGGACGTTACGGACCAGGATATAGTTTACGGGCTGGCCGCCAGGAGCGTCGGTAAACTGGGCCGGTTTTCCGCCGGCTACTATACCGGCAACGACAAGGTGCTGCTGGACGAGAACGGCGACAAGGCCAATACCGGCCTGCTGCTGTCCTGGGACAGGACCATCAGCGAAGTTTCCGACAAATTGTGGGCGGCGGTGGACTACCAGGGCGGCGACTCAGCCATGGGCGCGCTCAGTTTCGGCGTCGCCTGGGCCTTCGCTCCCAATACCAGCGTGATCTTCGGCTACGACATCTACAACAATGACAAGATCGCCGGAGCCGATACCTTCACGGTCCAGTTGGACATAAACCTGTGGTAAGAACGGCGCTCTGACAGAACACGCGCAGCGCATCTCTATAACGGGCAGGCGGTTTTTCCCTTGTACACCCCCCAAGCCGCCTGCCCGCCCCTTCTATAATTTGTTTATAATCTTTACGCGACGTGGAGGCCGCTTTTGGGCGGCCTTTTGTATTTGTGGGCGGGAAAAGGTAGTATTTTTCTTGTGGGCGGTACGGGATCAAACTGATGGAATCAAATCTGGCTCAAGTGCTCGCTATCTGGAACTCGCCGGAGCTGCAGACTTTGGTGGTGCCTTTGCGGATATTGAGCAGCATCAGCGCCATGTTCTGGATGCTGGCGCGGCTGGCTAATTTACTGATGGCCGGGCTCAAGAAGCTGCTGTTCGAAGAGGTCAGCGCGCTGCTGAGCGTAGTCTACGCCATCGCCCTGTCCGTAGCCTACGCCGCCATGATGTTCTACACCGCCCTGCAGGGGCAGTGGCATCCTTCCCTGCTCTGGCGCGAGGCCTGCGGCTTCGGCTTCATGTACGTCATGCTGGGCGTGACTTTCACCGACCTCTCCACCAGGCGGCTCAAGCCCCATACCCTGCCCGCTTTCTTCCTGGGGATCTGCGCTTATCTCTTTTTCGTCCGCGCGCCGGGCATGGCGCGCCACCCCGGCCTGGTGGAATTCCACCGCGTGCTTGAGCTCTTCGCGGCCGGCGGCTGGGGGAATGTGATGACGGCGCTGACGGTGCTGGTCACTATCGGGTCGCTGATCGCCATGATCGCCTCCGGCATAGCTTTCGGCCTGAGCCCGCTGCTGTACCGCCTGCGCATCATCAAGCAGCTGCCAGTCCATTTCGATTTCAGCCGGCCCGGAGAGGAAGGCGGCGGCGGCCGCAGCTACGCCGTGGCGCCGTCCCTGGCCCGCTCCTGGTTCCTGCTGACCCTGCTCCTGGGCGGGGCCGGCATGATGTTCTACTGGTGGCCGAAGGTGCGCGCCGCCGGCGAGGCCGCGGCCCCGGCCATACAGAGCCGGGCCCAGTCCCCGGAGGCGGCCGCCGCGGCGGCCAAGCTGCGCCGCGTGCTGCCGGCCGTATCTTTCTCGGCGGTGAGCGCTTTGCCCCGCCGGGGCACCATGGCCGACTTCGCCGCGCCGGTTTTCCGCGGCCTGCTCTCCGCGCCCGGCGAGGCGGACCGCTGGCTGGCCGCCGCCGCCCTCGACAGGCTGGACCCCGATTTCCGCATCTCGAGGGAGGAGCTCTTCCGCTCTACGGCCGCGGCGGTGCTGCCTTGCGCCTGGAAGGGGCGGTCCTTCGATATCCTCATGCAGTCCCTGCCCGGCGACGCCCCTGAAAAGACGCGCACCTACTGGATAGCCGACGGCCGGGGCGTGCATTTCACGGGGGTGGGCCCGGGCGAACTGTGGGAAGTGCCCGGTTCCAGCGACTGCGTCGCGGCCGCTTTCGGCTCCGGGAGCGGTTCGGTGCTCCTGGCCTTCATCGAAGCGCCGCAGGGACCGGGCGCGGCGCCGCAGCTCTGGCTTTCCGCCTATGACCCGAAAAGGCGGGAGGTGATAGGCGCCGCGCGCGCCGGAGCCAGCGTTTCCGGGAATTTCGCGCTTGCCGCCGCGGGCGCCGGGGTGGTCTTTATCGACGCGCCGGCGAGCTCGGCCGCCGCGGCCTGCAGCGGCGGCTGCGGCCTGGTCATGGGCGTACAGGCCCTGTCCATCGCCACCGAGCCCCTCGCCGAATACCGCGGCGCCATGGTGGACGCCGGCGCCATAAAGATCCTTCCGCTCTCGGACCTGACCTTCGAGCACAGCGGTCTGGAGGGGAACTACAGGTCCCTCGGGGCTTTCGAAGCCGCTTTCCGCTTCGACCCGGCCGCCGGTTTCCTGAACCGCTGGTACCGCCTGGCCAGGCTGGCCGACGGCGGCAATTGCGTCAGCGTCGCGCTGGACCCGGCCCTGCCCGGCGTGGAGGAAGCCGCCGCCTGGGCCTGCGACCGCTGAACCCCGGGCCGGGGTATGAGTTATAATGTAAACACGGTTTTGGCATGCATAAAACAACATTGCTGATCATTGACGACGACCCGGCCTGGCTGCGCTCTACGGCCAAGTACTTCACCGCGTCCGGTTTTAACGTGCTTGCCGCCGCTACCTGCGCGGCCGGCATAGGCCTGGCCGAGGCGGTCCGACTGGATTGCGTGCTCCTCGATTTCCACCTGACCCTCGGCGACCGCGGGGCCGTCTGCTCTTATCTGCGGTCGAACCTCGCCCTTAAAAAAACCCCGATCATTATGGTCAGTTCCGACCGCCTCATGGAGCTGGCTTCCTACAATGAGCACAAGGCGGACGGTTTTGTCCTGAAAAACACCCCGGCCGCGAAGATCCGGGCCGTGATAGAGAGCGTCCTGCGGCGGATAAATTGGGAGCGCGGGATCTGCGAGACCGGGGATCTACGCCTTGAGAGGGAAACCCTGCAGGTCTTCAGGGGGGCCCGCCTGGCCGCCAGGCTTTCGCTGGAGCAGTTCCACCTGCTTTCCCTCCTGATAGAGAAAAGCCCGGAATACGTAAACGAGGAAGACATCGCCAGAGATATCATAGGCTCCGTTTCAGAGGGTAAAACGGACGCCGTTCGCGCTTTGCTGCACCGGCTTCGCCTGAAGCTGGGGACCCAGCTTGGAAGGCGCATAAAGAGCAAGCGCAACCTTGGCTGGGCCTATGTCCAGCCGCGCCTGAAAGCCTGCCCTGCCCCGGATCAAGCCAAGAGTTGATATTCGTCAACCCTCCTTGAAAAAGTTCAGCACCCTCTTTTCATTGGGTAAAACCCCGCGAACGTGACGCGCCCGTATTTGACAGGAGGCCGGGCGTACACTAGACTATAGCGGTATGTATTTATAGCTATATTAATAGAGCGGAATATAAGTATATTTGCATTTAATTTGACTATTTTTTGGCGTTTACCGGATTTTTTCCTCTTAGAGTATTAGGGCAGACTCGCTGTAAAGCTTTGAACGGGTCAGGGCGGAGCCGAAATGCAAGCTTGTTCGCTCGGGAAAAAAGGCGGCGTATGCCGGCGCTTAGTTTCGCGCCTGGCCTTCGCGGCCTTCCTTTTTGTCCCGCTGACCCCGCTTCCCGCCGCAGAACCGACCTGGCAGGCCTCCGCCGCCTCGATGACCGCGGCAAGATATCTCCATACCGCCACCCTATTACCAAACGGCAAGGTGTTAATAATCGGCGGTAGAGATGGCGTAGGGTCCCTTTCATCGGCAGAGTTGTATGACCCGGCAACCGGGACGTTTTCCGCCACGGGCTCAATGGCCACGGCAAGAAGGTTCCATACCGCGACGCTGTTGCCTAACGGGAAGGTGCTGGTGGCTGGCGGAACTGGCGGAACGGACCTTTCCTCGGCGGAATTATATGATCCCGCCGCCGGGACTTTTTCCGCCACAGGAGTAATGAGTTACGCCAGGTCCGGGCATATCGCGATGCTGCTGCCGAACGGCAAGGTGCTTGTGGCCGGCGGGTATAGCGGAAGCACCTACAATTCCTCGGCTGAGCTGTATGATCCTGCCGTCGGGACATTCGCGGTCACGGGTTCGATGAGCGTGGGGCGCGGGCAGTTTTCCGCCACCTTGCTGCCGAACGGTAAGGTGCTGGTAGCCGGCGGAGACAGCACAGGGGCGACCTTTACCGCCTCGGCCGATCTGTACGATCCCGCCGCGGGTACATTTTCCGCCACATCCTCCATGGGTGCGGCGAGGTTCCGGCATTCCGCCACCCTGCTGCCGAACGGCAAGGTGTTGATGGTCGGGGGCGCTAATTCCTCCACCCTTTCCTCGGCCGAGTTGTACGACCCTGCCGCCGGCACGTTTTCAGCTACCGGTTCAATGAGCGGGATAAGGCAAGGCCCGATGGCGATATTGCTGCCGGATGGAAAGGTGCTTGTGACCGGAGGCGCTAACAGCAGTGCTGGCCTTTCCTCGGCAGAGTTGTATGACCCCGCCGCCGGCACATTTTCCGCTACCGGTTCAATGAGTGATTTCAGGTCTTCGCCTACCGCGACCTTGCTGCCGAATGGGAAAGTC
>Ga0209211_10011006_pt1 | contig 11676 bp, 11 predicted proteins | sample RifGroA2_FD_183992 | JGI IMG/M metagenome (GOLD analysis project Ga0209211, IMG submission 183992) | Groundwater microbial communities from Rifle, Colorado, USA - Groundwater A2 (SPAdes) (version 2) | ecosystem: Environmental > Aquatic > Deep subsurface > Groundwater | place: Rifle, Colorado... | reverse complement strand
TGTAGAGGGAAAGTTAAATAAGAAAGGATTAGTCAAGCAAAAAGTTCTTCTTTACTTAGGAAATGTTAAACGGATTATTGATGTCTTTAATTTCTATACAAAGAATCATAAAGATTAATTAATTCTGCCCCATTCATTGTGTGAACTACTTAATGTAGTTCTGGGCGTCTTTGAGTAGTTCGCATTTGGGGTGCGCACATACTCCCAACTAAAATAGAGAGCGTGTGCTGCATTATTTAAATGCTCAATGAATATAATTGTCAATAAGGCACATTAGCGAATTCTAAAATTTACGCAAAAATAATTCTCCCAGTATCAAAATCCTCTGACTTCTGAAATAGGGGGATAATATTTATCCTTCAGCTCATACTGATATCTGACCTGCTCTCTTAGTCCTACCTTTAATCTCTCTGGAGCATTAGCTATGCCCTTAAGCCCGGGAGTAAGATCAGGAAATATTCCCCCTTTATGCAAGTTATACACTACTCTTTGCAATAAAAAAGAAGGCATCTCGTTATTGTATCCAAGCGCCTCTCCAGATACTAAAGATTGAACAGCTGAAGAAGGCTTATTATTTGTAATCACTTCATAAATAAACTCTGTGACAGCATTAGCAGCGTCTTGGGGAGAAGAGCCTGTAAGTTTTCTTGCTATTTGAGTCTCACGCCCCAGAGAGTGTGTCTCTCTGACAATCTCTTGTTCCATTTTCATCCTATACTCTGCATCACCATATTTAGGATTTATTGTAGAAAGAGGAAATATCTCTGCACCACTTTGCACATATGCGCTACCCAAATAAAGCTGTTCATCACCATGTTCTCCGAAAACTTCAACCTTTAACTGAAAAGTATCATCCAATAAATGTTGTTCGGTCTCCGGATCTTCCTTGATTTTCCTGAAAACTACTGCAGCTACCCTATCTCCATCTGGAGAAGGAGCTACAATATTATGCCCCCATTCGTCATTCCACTCTAAGCCCCTTAAACAATGAGGCCCAACACGATTAGATATGGGAAATATTAATCCATTATACCCCTTGTTATAAAGTGCCCTATAGCATTCATCCATCTTAGAACAAGAGCCAGTCATCATCGCCCTATCCGCATCCTTTCTGCTCTTAATATTCTCTGGATCGAACCCTCTGGGCCCTCTGGCAATAACAAAAATATCTGATCCCTTGTGTGCCAACTCTTCAAGCGTGGAACAGTGCTCCACCCTTGTCCAACCAGGCTCGCCTATAATCTTACGGGCATATTCAATAGCCTTCTTCTCTGAACTCCAAAGATATAGCTGATTGATAAGTGGGGTGTGACGTGAAAGTAGTCTAAGTGACTGAGAAGCTATCTGAATTCCTAAATCTCCAAGGCCTGCAATAGCAATCTTATATGGGGTCTGAACAAACTCATTCAAAGTCGCCCCTTCAAAAAAGTTGTTGAGAGTTTCTACATCCATAACGTCATCTTTTGTTATATGGCCAGTCACATTCAGATTATACTGATGGCTAGTCTCAGCCCGCGCCCGTGTAAGTAGTTCAGCTACCCCTGATGTGATAAAAAATGGTCCCCTATACCCCGTTTCCCCCCTTAACCTTTTTGCTACCTCGACAGCATTCTCTGAAGTAAGGTTATAATCACACAGAACAAAGCTAGGCCTTACTCTTCCTTCTTTAAAATCTTTATCAAAGTCCTGAGACGCTTGATAACTGTGAACAATTGGATAAAGATAGCTCTTCTCAAGACTTCTCTCCATAAGCATTAGGTCATCTTCATTATCATCAATTACTGCAATAGTCGGTCTTTTCATTTTAGTTATAAGATTGAGAATTTACTCCTCTTTAATTACAATCGCATGTATTTAAGCTTTCCTAATGCAGTCTTTTATACTACTCCATCCTGTTTAAAAGAAATCTCGCTTTATATGTCAAGAATTGAGTTTTCTAAAACTCGTTACTTTAGTGGTGAGATACAGAAAACTCAATTCTTGAGCATGCTCAAGAACCAGCCTTTGTCACGCCAGCCACTTTAGTGGCTGGTTCTTGACATGGTATTAAAAAAAATATCTTTTACTATAATAAGTATGTTTTCTCTATTTGGGATGCTTATGGCGATGAACATTGTTCATGAAGTCTCGCATAAAGAAGATTTAAAAGACTTAGTCGTAAATGGGGAAATATGTGCCCTAGTTATACCTGATAATGTAAAACCCCAAAATTTCCTAAAACAGCCAATTGCATTTTACAGTTATGATTACTATGGCGCAGATAATGGAAAATATGATAAAATTAGACAATATACCGAATACAAAGCATATGCGCTGGGCACTTTCGTAGCAATATTGTTTCTGGCAAGCTTTTTTTATTATTTATACCATGGAAGATTTACAAAAGTTAAAAATTAGTGCTTTCAGTAATCCTGCAATTCATTGTATAGAATCTTTGAGATTCTTGAGCACCCTAAGAATTTTTTAGTAATTCTTAGTGTCCCGACATTATCAGATTTTGCTGTATCTCTCTATTCACTTTATTCCCCGCATCCAGACCTTGTTGTCTGCTTGCAGGACGTGCAGAATATCGCGCAATTGCCCATTCTCTTTGCAGGACCTCCGCAATGAGGGCACACTAAGCCCTCATGCCCAAAATCAGTCAATGATTTTTGCTCTGCACTGGCAGAAGAAATCACTGGAGTATTATTGCCTAGCGTGCCAAATTCTATTTTTCCCGCACCCACACCAAAATTATTGAACATGAATTGTGAGACATAATCCACTATTGATGAAGCTGTTCTTATGACTGGCTTGCTATTATCCAAATCTCCCCCTTCAACGTTTCTTACAAATCCTGAAGGCTCAAACTTTTGATGCCTGAACTTCCCAAAAAGTATATCGACAGGAACACCATATTGAAGATTAAGAGAGACAGATGTTGCCCAGGCATCAACAAGTCCATTGATAGTTGAACCTACTTTAGACATTGTAACAAACAATTCCCCAGGCTTTCCATCATCATAAAGCCCCACAGTTATGTAGCCCTCATGCCCAGCTATATCAAATTTATGCGTGATAGAACGCCGCGTCTGAGGCATCTTTCTTCTTTCTCCATAAATCGACTCTGCTTGCAATTCAAGAATCTTCTTCTTTACCATCTCTCCGTCTGTCTTCTGAGTATTCAAAGGCTGGCTTCTCTTGCTATTCTCCCTATAAATAGCAACTGCTTTCAAGCCCTGCTCCCACGCATACACATAAACATCAAATATATCTTCGACTGTTGATTGCTCAGGCATATTAACAGTCTTGCTTATAGCTCCGGATATAAACGGCTGGGTAACTGACATCATTTTAATATGCCCCTGATAATTAATAGCTCTGTTTCCTTTTGCAGGTTTAAAAGCACAATCAAAAACAGGCAAATGCTCTTCTCTCACGCCTGGGGCGCCTTCAATCATGTCATTCTTATCAATGTAATCAAGAATGTCTTCTATTTGGCTATCACTATATCCCATTCTCTTCAATGCAAGTGGAACACTCCTATTGACAATTTTCAGCATGCCTCCCCCCGATAATACTTTATACTTTACAAGAGCAATATCTGGCTCTATTCCAGTAGTATCACAGTCCATCATGAATGCAATTGTTCCTGTAGGAGCAAGCACAGTGGTCTGCGCATTCCTATATCCATACTTTTCCCCTAATTCAAGCGCATCTGTCCAGCAATCCCAAGCCTCATTCACTAAATGCTTTAAACGAGAAGGCATTTTCAAAACCTCAATCTTTTTCACATTTTCTCTATGAAGATTCATTACCTCAAGCATAGGCTCCCTATTTTGAGCAAAAGCAGGGAAAGGCCCTACAAGAGCAGCCAATTCAGCACTAGTCTTATACGCTTCACCGCACATGATTGCAGTAATAGACGCGGCAACTGCTCGTCCCTCGTCAGAATCATAAGGCAAACCCAAACTCATAAGCAAAGCTCCAAGATTAGCATATCCTAAGCCAAGAGTCCTGAAAATGTGGGATCTTTCTGTAACTTCCTGAGTGGGATAGCTCGCCCCATCAACAATTAGATCCATTGCAATTATAAATGTCCGAACTACATTCTTAAATTTCTCAACATCAAAAGAACCGTCAGAATTCAAAAATTTCATCAAATTAATTGAAGCTAAATTGCAGGCCGTATCATCTAAAAAGACGTACTCGGAACAAGGATTAGTAGCATTTATCCTTCCAGAATTCTTGCAAGTATTATATTTCTGAATAATAGTGTCGCATTGGATTCCAGGGTCTCCACATATCCAAGTCCCTTCAGCTATTTTTTTCATGATATCACTTGCTTTGAAAGTCTCGCATATTTTTCCATCAGTAACATTCTTCGTTTGCCATTCTCCATCGTTCTTTACAGATTCCATGAACTCATCAGGCACTCTTACAGACATATTGCAGTTCTGGAAATGCACGCTCCCATAAGCCTCGCCGTTCATCCCCCCAGAATAGCCCTGCTCAATCAAAGCCCAGGCTTTCTTTTCCTCTCTCTGTTTTGATTCAACAAAGTCCAAAATATCCGGATGATCCACATTTAATATCTCCATCTTTGCAGCTCTTCTCGTCTTGCCCCCTGACTTGATTACATTTGCATAGGCATCGTACCCCTTCATAAAGCTGACTGGTCCAGAAGCCTTTCCCCCTCCAGTTATTTTTTCTCTTGAACTCCTTATAGAAGACCTATTTGTCCCTGTCCCGCTTCCTGCCTTGAATAATGTAGCCTCTGCAACTTGGACCTTCATGATAGATTCCATATTGTCTTCAATGCTTAAGATAAAGCATGCAGAACATTGAGGCCTATCCTCTCCCTTTAGAGCATGGACAACTTTTTCCTGCGCAGCATCCCATTTATATGTTGAAACACCGCCAGCTTCCTTATTGTATTGATTAATTCCAACGTTAAACCATACAGGACTGTTAAAAATGCACATCTGATTAAGGCATATTGATGCAACCTCATCCCTTAGAATCTTAGCCTGTTCCTCTCCAAGATATTTCTGAAGCACTGCTTGCCTCTCAAAAAATCTCGATACCCTATCAATAATCTTTTCAATAGAATCTTCTCTTTCCCCTTTTGCCTGATCTCCCCAAAAATATTTGCTCGCCACCACTTTTAGTGCAAGAGGACTCCAAGAATCAGGCCTCCTTACTCCGGGCTGGGTAAATATAACTTTTCCCCTGTCATCAGTAACGTTCACGTCTTCGAATATCCATTTGATTGGATTCCCAAATATATCTAATTCAAAGGGGCTTTTACCCTCATAAGTGAAAAATCTCCCCAAATGCATTTTTCCAGTCTGCAGTTCCTGCAATCTTTCAGGCGTCATTCAGTAAAGCCCTCCTTGCCATAATTTTTTATCATCTTTTGACTAACTCCTTTATCTCTTTCTTGAAGTCATCTAAATCAGTGAAATCCCTGTATACAGAGGCAAATCTTATATACGCAATTTTATCCAGTTTTTTCAGCTCTCTTGAAACAATCTCTCCGATAACAGAGCTTTTGACTTCTTTACCCATTTTTTTCAGCTTTTCTTCAATTGCAATCATTATTTTGTCTATTTTATCAGCGTTGATAGGCCTCTTCTCACATGCCCTTAGTATTCCTTTTTTTACTTTCTCCCTATCAAAAGCTTCGATACTCCCATCTTTCTTTATTACCCTCAATTCCACCCTTTCCAGGCATTCTTGAGTATTGAACCTCTTTTCACATCGCAAGCATTCCCTTCTCCTTCGCGTAATGCTACCAATATCTCTCTTGTCAATTACCTTGGTCTCGTTATGGAAGCAATAAGGGCATATCATATCTTGAACACAATATGTTGTGTTTTCTTGCTCTCTAAGACACAATCTGTTGTGTATACTTATCCTAAGCTGTTTTCTCTATTTAAAGATTTCTATATTCTACCCTCTTCCGTCGTAAAAAGATAAAAAATAAGATTCTTATTTCTGGAGTGACAAAAATAAAAAAACAAATTCTCAGTAGTTTTTATTCCTGAAAGAAGATGAAAATGTTTATAAAAGCGCTTCTTCTTAATAAGTTATGACTCTCGGATTATCAGACATATCTTCTGCATTGAATATTTCTCCGACTATATTAATACTTCTTCTCGTTTGGACAGTGGTATGGAAAGGTCTTGCTTTGTGGAAATCAGCAAGGCTTAATCAGCCAGTTTGGTTTATAATCATCCTTATAGTAAATCTTTTTGGAATACTGGATATCCTATATATTTTCCTTTTCTCTAAAATAAAACTTGATTCCCCAACAAAAAAAGCAAATAGAAAGAAAATAAAGCAGAACAAGAGGAAAAAATAGCAATATGCAGACTAAATTTAAAAGACATCAAAAGGTAAGGCTTCTTAGAGACCCGGATCCTGAATATATAGAATATAATCTGGAAGATGAAAAATCACCTCGCCCAGATATAAAGAAAGGCTCTTTAGGAAAAATAAACATCCTTCTTCCAAATGGCCAATATCACGTTGAAATCCTTGACGAAAAAGGAAATATGCTGGCTTATGCTCCAATGAATGAAGAGGATTTAGAGTCCCAGGAAGATGTAAAAGAAGGACAATCTGCCGAAGATTAAAAAACCAAGCCCGTAAAGTTTGATACTGAGAGAATTCTGTTTGCGCAAACTCTCTGCTTTAGTTCGTGAGATAAAGAGAACTAAAAATTCTCTGGTATCCAAGAGCAGTGCCCTTGATGAAGCAAGGATAATTCTCGAGGCGCTCAGAAACTAAAAGTTTCTGACAATAAATTACCTTAGTGAAAGGACGTGTAGCCCAGTCTGCCCTTTGCATCCTTGTTGCAAGGTTAGCTAGGACATAACAAATTTAAAATAGAGAATTAAAAATCTATCTATTTTACAGAAATTACATAACCTCTTTGGTCAAGAATATTCTGCAATTTCTTTATCTGATCTGGAGCATAAGCAGATGTCTGACTTGTTTCTTCAAGAACTTCATCAACAGTTAATATTCTTCTTTCAGGACTTGCAACTCTTTGCTCAACATTACCGAGTGCGTTTGGCGCCCCTGGCGCTACACCGACCGAGCAACCACCGTCATCAACAAGCCTGTACCTGCCAATAGCATCAGACCCGTCGCTGCCACCAAGCCCGTAGACGCACCACGCCCTTAAAGTTGGAACTTTTTCTCCATCTGAAAGGAACATTCCCATTGCCGGGTCATATCTTGAGAAAACAACCTTGCCAATATATTCTTTTGCACCTTCAAAATCTTCTGCAAATTCCGCAGGAACTTCATCTGGATGTCTTAGCAATATTCTCCAACCCTTATGATTCAAAACTTGCTCTTGTGTCATTCTAGCCCCTATAATCTCTTTTCTTTTGACAACAATTACTCCGCTTCCTGAGATAGCATCATATGCCCCATTTACATCTTTGCCCGGTGCATCTTTTGCTTTTGTCAAATCTAATGCTCCATTCATATAGTCTGAATAAGGATTAATAAGTCCTAGAGCAAATCTTCCTACTTCAGTAAGTCCTTGTCTGTTCGCAGTTAGAATGAATCTGATTTCCTGATTGTCTCCCTTACCATTATAAGTTATTAAATCTCCAGTATCAACATATCTTCCAAGGCCTCTTCCCTGCACTCTTTGCTCTGCAAGCTCTCTTGTGAACATTGGATATCTTCCATCAGCTAGAAGTAATTGCATCTGCTCTTTTATTTTGCCATTAAAGTCTGCGTATTTGTCCCTTACACGTACTGGATTAAATTCTGAACTCATAATTTTCTTAGAGAGAAATACTATTTAAATATTTCCATTACGTTACTACTTAAAAGTCAAATATAAATATTTTTTTTAACAGCAAATGGAATTTGCCTTTATAGTTATTCCAATGCAGGTCATCAACGTCTATCCCCTCGAACACACGGTAACTGCAATTTGCAAGCCTTTTATAACTTACAAATATTTATCGAAAATCTCTGTAAAAATAGAATATTTTTAGGGTTAAGGCTTTCGTTTTTTAAGCCTTACTTATAAACCGTATCTCTTTCAGTCAACAAACAAGACATAAGAATACCAGAGCATACAGAAAAGATGCCTAGAAGAAATCCTCCAATAATGTCGCTAAACCAATGCACACCCAGATAAATCCTGCTAAAACCTACCAAAAAGACTATTAAAACACAAATAAAGATAAAACTCGCACGGAAAAACTTATTTTTTATATCTTTTCTGAAAAAATAAATAAGCATAAAAAAGAGAATAGTTGCCATCGAAGTGTGCCCACTGGGAAAGCTAAATCCTAAAGCCTCTATTAATCCTCCAAAAGGTCTTTGCCTGAAGAAAAGAAATTTAACAATTAAATCGAGTAATAAACCCATGACCAGCATCAAGAAAAATTCCAAGTAGAACCTCTCCTTGGCGTTTCTTTTTCCATAAAAATCAATCAATATAAGATAAATAAAAATAATCGAAAATAAAATTATTAAGAAAATGCTATCACCTATCTGTGTAATATGCTCCATCGCCTGAGTCCATGCAGGACTCCTCAGCTCAGGTATTGCCGAATTGATAGCTATATCTAACTCGCTAATTGAGCCAGTATTCACTAAAAATGCAACATTTAGAAAGAAAAGAAAAGAAAAAAGGCCAAGAACAATAAAGACAATGTTCTTCCTGATAAATAATTTATTTTTTTCATAAGCCTGATAATGAAAGTAAATCCAACCAAACAGGAATAGGATTGCAGAAGTTAATAAAGAAATCATCTAATTTGTCCCTAATTTCCTGCTAAGAAAACTCCACCAAGGCCTTCTGACCCCAATTAGTTCGCCATTCTCCGCATCGACAAAACTGCTGACCTTAATTTTCCTATCAAATAAGAAAAGCAATCTTGCCATTTCATTATTTTCTATAACATATACTGCCCGGTTTCTGCCTTCAATCACTTCCTCTTTTAATTCCACTTTGCATTCCCCGCATTCTTCGCCAGACCTCAATGCCAAAGCAATTTGCAGCGCCCTATCTGGCATAATCTTCAAAGCCAGATTCCTATCATTTGATAATTTTGCCCTTAAAATGTTACCCTCTAGGCCGTATGAAGTATCTATGCTGAGATTCATATCGCTTCGTGCACTGACTTTTCCCGAATGAATCTCAAAACTCTGTTTCCCAGAATCCCTGATTAATCGAAAACTGACATTTGTTCCAAGAAGTTCAACTTTTTCGCCCTCGCGGGCAATGAACTCTTCAATAGACATCGTAGGCTTTTCTTCAGCTTCCTCAGAAATGTCTTCTATTTGCAGCCTTAATTCTATGGAAATGTTGCTCCTGATTTCCGAGGCATCTCCCTCATTGGATAATAAGAGAAATAAGTCAGAAGAAGTCAGATTTAATGAATATCTTGAATTGATGTCTCTTATAAAAGCAGCCCTTTGCACTTCACTTAAACTCTCAAAATAATAACTAAGATTGTTGTAATATAATTTTTTTTGATAAGTCAAGCTAGTCTCAAACTCCTGATGCTGCTGTACTGCTCTAAGCTCTCTCTCCCGCATGACCTTCTCTTGCCTTGTTTTAACTATCTCCCAAATCTTCTGCTTTTTCTCTTGTGGAAGAGACTTATTAATCAAGGCTTCAATCTGGACCACGTATCCCAAAGTAGAATTAATTTCATTCGAAAAATCATCCCATTCATCATTAGTCATATTACTTGCATAAATAGAAAGCCCCTCATCAATGACTGCCGAACTATAATCAGAAGGCAATATTACAGACATTCCTTTTCCGAATATGCCTGAACTTGCTAAAAAAACCAAGAAAATTACAAAAATCAAAAAAACCTTTGCCTCTTTCAAATTCCGCCCCCCTTTTCCATGCCAATAATGATAATCAAAAATTTATAAACTTATGGACACCTATGAGAATTCTAAACAAATATTATACAAATTATCATAATTCACTTCGGTCAAAATTCCAATCAACTGACGAAGTCAAGTTAACGCCTTCGGCAATCCTGCAACATAATTATCACAATACTCATTATCCACGTTTATCTCCCAGGCATATGATAACCGCGGTTTGCAAGCCGCCTATAGAGAATATGCAACAAGTTAATGCTTCGGGAATCACTTAAGAATCTTTGCCGTAATAATCCTAACTTCCTGGACAGGCCTATCTTGCAAATCTGTCTCAACTTTTCCAATAGAATCAACTATGTCCATGCCCTCTACAACCTTGCCGAATACAGGGTGCTTCCCATCAAGATAACCATTACCCACAAGGTTAATAAAAAATTGGCTTCCGCCAGTATTAGGGCCTGCATTTGCCATAGATAAAGTGCCCCGCTCATTCTTTTGGTTTCCCTTAAATTCATCCTGAATAGAATATCCTGGTCCACCAGAGCCCCACAAACCTTTCTTTGAAGGATCTTTAGTCAAAGGATCTCCTGACTGAATCATAAACCCTTCTATAACTCTATGAAACAATATACCATCATAAAATCCTTCTCTTACAAGCTTCTCAAAATTACCTGCCGTAATCGGCATATCCTTAGAATAAAGTTCTATCTTAATCGCGCCCTTGTTAGTCTCAACCATAACTATCTTATTTTCCCTGTTTTCAATTGCTTTTCCACTCATCTTAAAAAATCCCACTCCTGCTACCAGTATCACAGCCACAATTATAAATATTCCTATATATCCCCAATTCATAAAAACAAAAAGAAATCATGTTTTAAATAGGTTTCCCCAAAGAGGCATTGAATAAAAGGAAAGTTCTACTCCTCAGAAGCATGACCTGCATTAATACAATAATATGCATCTTTGAGTGAAAGAGAGAATAAATCACCAAAGTCAACACTCTTTGAAGCATCAAAAATGACAACATCTAAACTATCAGATTTTGGCAAAGATTTGTAACCTCGTAAAGGTCTCCAAATTCCACCCCTATCAAAAAATTCTTTTCTTTCTCTTTCCCAAAAGACTGAGTGGCATACTATTCCTTCGCTATAATAGACAATAATTGCATTTTCATCCAAAGAATTCGATCTATTAAGCCTTTCTAGATAATCTTCAATTCCAGGACATCCTTTTCCAGCATTCACTTTCCCGTCTATTAAAATATCTGAAGGAATAAATCCCGCAAGGTAAAGCGAGGTGCCAAAACAGTTAGAACCATACGCTTCTCCAGTTGGAGTTATTGAGGCCATGATTAACCTCTCTTTGAATTTTTTAGCATGAAAAGAGTCAAATCTACTTGGAAGTGTTGAATACCAACCATTCTCTAAAGTATCAAAAACATGTTTTGGAATATTAAAATCATGGAGTCCACTTTTGAGTTCTTTTCCAACCCAATCATGATTATATTCTACATATTCGCCGTCATGTTTTATATCTAATGCATTTCCAGTTCTAGACACTATATTATTATAGGACATAGTTCAAGGTTATAATCTGGATTTATAAAAGTTACTTATTATTTGCCCGCAATATTCCATTTTTGATACCCTTATAATATTCCATAATCTTGCTAAGAAATAAGCCTAAAAAAATCTTTCGTTATGAAGAATCAATCAAGTTAGTGCCTCCTATAAGAATTCTCTAAAGTATAAAGTTTATCTTCTATTTAACCTTTTTGCTACTGAACAAAACAATACGACAAACTCCTATTCG
>Ga0209211_10011005_pt1 | contig 11676 bp, 10 predicted proteins | sample RifGroA2_FD_183992 | JGI IMG/M metagenome (GOLD analysis project Ga0209211, IMG submission 183992) | Groundwater microbial communities from Rifle, Colorado, USA - Groundwater A2 (SPAdes) (version 2) | ecosystem: Environmental > Aquatic > Deep subsurface > Groundwater | place: Rifle, Colorado... | reverse complement strand
ATAAGTTACATCGGCCAAATAGGCCTCTTTACGCGTGATACTTTTTAAGCGTGAAAGCCTCCAGTCTGAAGAATTTGAATCATTAAAGTTTTTGTCGTAGAGAAATGATTTGTCTGAAATAATGGCGCTAGTTGTCAACCCCAAAAAATCAAATATCTTACCCATCCACCCTGCGTCACGTCGGGCTAAATAATCATTGACAGTAACCAGGTGAACTCCACGACCTGTTAATGCATTTAAATAAAGGGCGGGTGTTGCCGAAAGAGTCTTACCTTCTCCTGTTTTTTGCTCGGCAATTTTCCCCTCGTGTAAAGCGACCGCTGCGATCATCTGGACATCAAAGTGCCTTTGCCCAAGAGTTCTTCGGGCCGCTTCTCTAACCAAGGCATATGCCCAAGGCAAATAACTCGTCAAAACCGACGAATCGCCATTAATTTTTTCTTTTAGTTTTTTTGTCTCTTTCGTAAAATCCTCGTCTTTTAAAATTCTCGCTTTATCTTCAGATTGATTTATCTCTTCGACGATTTTTTTAATCCTCTCAATTTCTTTAAGATTAAAATCGAATAGTTTCTTGAAAATATTAAACATAATTATTGAAAGAGTTTTGAATTTACAATTATTTTAAAAAGTATTCCTGTGGAATAATAAGTATCTTGACGGCTGAATAACTATTATTTTTGTTACTGGCTAATTGTTTAACTACGAAGTGAACGGTGTCCCCTTCTTTAATTTTTGAAAAACCAGCCAACTCTGTTACGTTTGTTTTTATATTTAGCATGCTTTGTTTTGTTGAATTTTCAATGTCGAGAGTAAAATTATCTTTAGCTGTCGTTACGATTTTTATCGAGTAATTTTCTTTATCAATCTCAGTGACTTTGCCCGTCTCGACCAAAAATCCCTCATCAACAAATATTGAATTTGCAGTTATTTTTTTATCGATTAATACTCCTGTAACAATTATGTAATCATCCTTTTCTATAACATCTGCTTCTATTTCCTTTTTTTGCGTGCCGCTTATTTTAAAATATTTTGTTAAAGTATCATCCAATTCAACTTCGAATTCTTCGTTTTCATAAGTTTTCAGTGTTATAAAGGAGGATTTATTAGATATAACAAAACCCGATATGGCTTTATTATTTTTTTGCCTAATTTCAGACACTTTATTGGCAACTTTCTCTTTCAACACTTTTATATCAGACTCTTCTGCTGACGAAGTTGTTGTAGGAGATGCTGACTGCGAGGCAGTCTCGGTCTGACCATAGGTTGATATGGCTAAACAACTAAGCGACCAAGTAACTAATAGACTAATAAGTAATGTTTTTTTCATAGTTCAGAGTCAATAAAATAAATTTTTAAATCTTTTTCTTGTGGTCGAAATGTTTTGTTTCTAGGGTAAGCGACGATTTTTATGACGTTTTCTCCCAGCGCTAAAGGAAAGCTAATTTTGAAATCGCTCTTAGCTGCAAAAAAGGTTGTGTCTTTTATAGGTGACTGAATAACCAAAAGCGTGTCTTTTTCGACTTTTCCGACTATTGAAGTGCTGTTTTGATCAATTATGAGTCCATCTTGAGGAGAGGTAATTTCAAGCGGCTGCATTTGAGTATTATCTGGTAAATTTTTATTATTATTGAGATTGTTCTTCGGAGCAATCACTTTATTTTTATTGAGTTCAATTTCTTTGGTCTTATTAATAATAAAGAAGGCTACTACTCCGCCTAAAAATATTCCAAAAATTATTGCCGTTAACGTTTCTTTTTTCATATTTATTTCAAAACTAAATTACTCAACGATCTAGGTAACCCGTCTATTATATCACTTACATTATACCAGTATCCTAAATCCTTAAAAAGTTGCTCTGCTGTTATTTTAAGTAATAAAGATGAAAATAGCGCTGCATCAAGCGGATTATTTTTTGTATAGAAGGAGGCGCTTAGGCTAGACATCACGTCCCCTGTACCTCCCTTGGTTAACCCAGCATTTCCGCCATCAATTACATAGGTCGTCGTGCCGTCTGAGACTATGTCGACAATTGCTTTGAGCAGTACGACTACTCCGTGTTTTTTTGCAGTCACTTTAACTATTTCTTCTTTCTCATTTTGCGACTTGCCCAAGACCGGAATTTCAAATAGCCTCTCAAATTCTTTTTGATGGGGGGTAATTATTGCTTTACATTTTAATTTATGTAGCCAATCCGCGTCCATCATCTGCAAAACACCCGCATCTAAAACGAATTTTTTTTCCAAAAATTTTTCAATGAGCTTTTTTGTTATTTCAAATGTATATTTACCTTCTTCCCCGTCACGCATCATTCCAGGGCCTAATAAAACGACATCATCCTCCTCAGCATAATGCTCTAACTGATTTTGTGGAACAATTATTCCGTTACGGAATGTTTTTTTTAATTCATGAAATATTTCCTCGTTTTCAATGGTTGACGAATAATGAACCATATCAACAAAGTGCGAAGCAACCTCGGCTGACCAAAGAGAGGCGGCGTGAAAAAGAGATGAACCGCCAACGATCAAAACTTTACCGTTTTGACCCTTATGACTATTCGATTTAGGTAAGATAAATCGCTTGAATAATGTTTTGACTGAATCAGTGTCAGATGTTTTTATAAGCATGAACAATTTGAAATTATAAATTGATTAGAAATTCTAGTGTTATAATTCTACTATATGTCGTTAACTCATGTCCAACTTAGAGAAAAATTTGCTAAATTTTGGGAGAAACATAATCACAAAGAAATTCCCCCAATTCCTCTAGTTCCGCAAAATGATCCAACGACCCTTTTTACAGGCAGCGGCATGCAACAACTGGTACCGTATCTTCTCGGCGAGACTCATCCCTTGGGAAAAAGGGTATATAACATCCAGCCTTGCTTCAGGTCCCAGGACATTGAAGAAGTCGGTGATAACCGCCACACAACTTTCTTTGAAATGATGGGTAATTGGTCACTGGGTGATTATTTCAAAAAAGAGCAGATTTCCTGGTTTTGGGAATTCCTAACTTCAGAACTTGGTTTACCAAAAGATAAATTATATGTCACCATCTTTGCGGGAGACAAGAAAAATAATTTACCTCCCGATGAGGAATCATTTGAGATATGGAAAAAGCTTGGAGTGGCAGAAAATAAAATCTACAAGTACGGACCAGAAAAAAATTGGTGGTCAAGGGCAGGCGTCCCTGATAATATGCCTGCAGGTGAGCCAGGTGGACCGGACTCCGAAGTTTTTTATGAGTTCACTCAAATCACACATGATAAAAAATTCGGAGAAAAATGCCACCCAAATTGTGACTGTGGCCGATTTATGGAAATTGGAAATTGCGTCTTTATGCAATACAAGAAGGCGCCAGACGGTGCCTTCCAAGAACTTCCGGCGATGAACGTCGACTTTGGTGGAGGACTGGAAAGAATCGCTGCTGCACTGAACGATGACCCAGATGTTTTCCTTACCAGTGTTTTTAAAAAAATTATTGAAGAAATTGAAATTAATATTTTTTCTAAATTTAAATATACTGATAAACACGTTCAATATTCGTTTAGAATTCTAGCTGATCACATCAAGGCTGCATCATTTCTATTATTTTCAGGTATAACCCCTTCTAATAAAGCTCAAGGATATGTTTTAAGACGTTTATTGAGAAAATCAGTCATGCAAGTGTATAAATGGGGGGATCAAAAAAATAAAATATCTACGTTAATAAATCCCGTGATAGATATTTATAAGAATGGTTACCCGGAAATTGAAAAACTAATTGATATGAAAGAAATAATTGATAACGAAACAGATGGATTCATGATTACTCTTAAAAAAGCTTTAGATAAATGGCATAAATTACTTTCTTCAAAATCCTCAGCACCAGATCCTGCAGGAACAGAGTTAGTTGGCATAGGACGATCTTATGGCCCAATAACTCCTGAAGAAGTTTTTGAATTTATCACAACTTATGGCCTACCTTTAGATATTATCGTAAATGACTTAAACTGGACAGGAGATTTTAAGAAAGTAAAAAAATTATTAAACGAGCATAAAACAAAATCGCGAGCTTCCTCAGTCGGTATGTTTAAAGGTGGCCTCGCCGATCATGCAGTGCAAACCATTAAATATCATACCGCCACCCACCTACTTCATCAGGCATTGTTTGACGTTTTGGGAAATGATGTCCGCCAAGAAGGATCAAATATTACAGTCGAAAGATTAAGATTTGATTTTTATTCAACTAAAAGACTTGAGGAAAGCGATTTAAGAAAAGTCGAAGAAATAATAAATCTCAAAATTAAAGAATCATTGCCCGTCGAATTTAAAATTATTCCTAAAGATGAGGCGCTTAAAATTGGAGCTCGGTCTTTTTTCCGTGAAAAATATCCAGACATGGTAAAAATATATTTCGTTGGTCCTTCGGCAGGCTCAGGACAAGATTCTTATTCAAAAGAGTTCTGCGGTGGCCCGCACGTTAAGAATACTTCAGAAATTGGGAGTCTGAAAATCTTCAAATTCGAAAAAATCGGCAGCAACCTCTATCGAATTTATGCAAAATAAATAATGCAGTTAACTAGTTAACTGCATTATGAAAATTAAGATCGATTTTACGAAATAATTCAAATGAATGAATCTTTATTCAAAAAGTTATAAATATAACTATATTTTAGCGATACACCAAACTCAATCTGACCGCTTCGGTCGGGAAAGAATGGTCATACTATTTCTTTTACTATCATCGTAGAGATAGATTTGCTGAGTTAAAAAAACTAATCTTAATCTAAGAATAAATGAGAATAGAAGTTTTTGGCGACGAAATGAAAAGCTAGTCCAAAGTAACTGGGGTTTGATTTGAGAAGATTTTTAATTTCTGAAACTTTGAATCGCCTATACTCAACTGATTCATCGTTAAGAGTCGGCTTTTCATCGGAATAAATTTCATAAACCAAAAAATAATGATTTTCTATTCCTTTAGGCCAATTCCTTTTATAAATTTTTTTACCTACTAATTTGAATTTAAAATCTTTTATGCCAACTTCCTCCATCGCTTCTCTCTTTAAAGCGTCTTCATGTTTTTCGCCTGACCCGACGTGCCCTCCAACTGGGGAAACGAATTGGCCTGGGTCTTGCTTATGTCCAGCCTGCTTTACTAAAAGCCACTCTCCCTTTGAATTAATAACCTCAGCAATAACCGTTGCATGCAAAAGACCCAGGTCATGAGCCTCCTGCTTCTCAACTGAGGACAAAATCTTGAGATTTTCACCAACAACATCGACCATCTCCATATTCTTATCAGTCTATCATTACGCTGATAAATAATGGTTGATAATTTTTGAGCTTTAGATTATCATGTTAAACACGATGAAAAAAGACACTGTTATTTTTCCAGATTTTAGTAAATTAGATTTAAGGGTCGGGGAAGTTAAGGAAGCGTCGCTTGTCGAAAAATCAAAGCATTTAATTAAATTGAAGGTAGATTTAGGAGTTGATTATGGAGAAGTCGATATTCTATCAGGTCTTGCTCCTAAATATTCTCCAGAAGATCTCACTGGAAATAAATATATATTTCTTGCTAATTTAGAGGCAAAGCAAATGATGGGCAAGAGCTCGAATGGAATGATGCTTGTTGCAGAAGATGATATAGAGTTTGTGCTTGTCCCTCTTGACAAAAAAATAAAAAACGGTACAGTTATTAGGTAATTAATACTTAAAAGGTAATAATTAATAGTTAATATTTAAAAATTTAAATATGCCAAAGGCAAAAAATACGACCATGTCAGAAACCTCATCGGTTTCTTCACAGTCGAATAATGTTCTTTATGTCATGATGGCCGTAATCACGGTCTTTTCGATTTATTTATTTGTTAAGGTGATGACGCTTGAAAAGAAAGTCGCATCAGGTGGTAGTGGAACAACTGTCCAACAGGAGTCTCCACTTAAGGTTGATAACTTAAAAAAGTATGCAAAGGAATTAAAACTAAATACGGGGAAATTTAATAAGTGTCTGGATGATGGCGCTAAAAAAGCTGCCGTTGAAGCTCAGACTGCTTATGGCTCATCGGTTGGAGTCCAGGGAACACCAGGATTTTTCATAAACGGTAGGTTCTTAGCCGGAGCTTTCCCATTTGAGTTTTTCAAAGAAATTATTGATAAAGAGCTAGCCGGTACTGGATCAACTGACTGTACCGCTTACTCTACTGAGCTTCAAAAATATTGCTCAGATCCACAAAATCAGGCTTTCAACCCTGTTCCAAAAGAAGTTGATGTAAAAAATGCTCAAGTTAAGGGACCAAAGACAGCTAAAGTAACAGTTGTTGAGTTCTCAGATTTTGAATGTCCATTCTGCATAAGGGCTTTTCCAACTGTCGAGCAAATACTAAAAGAGTACAAAAATGATGTGAGATTTTACTTTATGCAATTCCCACTTACTCAGATCCATCCAAATGCCCAAAAAGCCGCCGAAGCCTCGCTTTGTGCTGCTGATCAAGGTAAATTCTGGGAATTCCATGATAAATTGTTTACATTGGAATCGGCCCAATAAGATTAGTAAATCTTTATTAAAAATCCCGCCGCAAGGCGGGGTTTTTTTGTGATCCCAACCGGAGTCGAACCGGTGTTTGCAGGATGAGAACCTGCCGTCCTAACCACTAGACGATGGGACCAAATATTTGACTTTGGCACTTATTTATAGTACTATTTTATCATTAAATCCTGGAGTTCGAACGGGGTTTTTATTTTTTATATGAAAAAAACACAGTTAACAAAATCAGGTTTTGAAAATTTAAAAAAAGAGCTCGAAGAGCTTATTGCTAGAAAAAGACCTTATGCAGTTGAGCGTCTTCACAAAGCTAGATCAATGGGTGATTTGTCCGAAAATAGTGAGTACTCCGCAGCCAAGGAAGAGCTGGCATTTGTTGAAGGCAGAATCCAAGAAATTGAAGTAATTTTAAAGACGGTCGAAGTTGTCGAAAATCATACCAATGGTAGTAAAATAGAAGTGGGTACGTCTGTAACTGTCGAGATCGACGGAAAAAAAGAATTGTTTCAGATAGTCGGTGAATTTGAAGCCGATCCGATGAACAAAAAACTTTCCCAGACTTCTCCAATCGGTCAAGCGCTCGTCGGAAAAAAAGCGGGAGACTGGGTCGAGGTAAATGTACCCGCCGGAAAAATAAAATATAAAATCGTTGAAATTAAATAATTGGATGTTATAATTGGAGTTCAAAGGCATTTATAAAGGACCCAGATGCAGTATTGTATCTGGCAAGACCTTTTAGCCACGGGAGGAAAAGGCCGCCTCTGCTTAAGCTTTGGCGAGCCACAGTAGAACCCGTCGGGAAAGCCCGTTACAGCAGTATCCCGGTGTAACATCGGGACAAGTGTTTTCGAACGAAATCTGTTGATGAGACAGGATATAAGTCGAAATAAATCAAGGTGGTACCGCGTTTCTGCAAGCTCAACGCAAGCTGAACCGTCCTTGAAAGATTGTTATTTATTAACAGTTTTTCAAGGACGGTTTTTTTATGGCTAGCAGTGAATATACAAGCACAGGTATCCCTGGGGGACCAGAAGTAAGAACATTTGGAAGACTGTATCAGACAGTTCCTGATTCCGTAAACGATTTCCAAATTTTGTCTGAAAAATTCGCAAGTCTCAGATCATCTGCAAATGGTCATCGAAGGATTGTAATGAGAGCTCTAAGCCCGAACGAAATATTAAATGAAGCAATTGCATCTGATTTACCTGTCGAGGCGGTCATTCCAATGAGTTTTGTCACTGGGCATGATTCATCAATAATATTTTTTGGTGAAAATTTCCATCCTTCTCCAAGACAAGGAACAGATATAGTTCTTAATACTACTATTGAAAAAAAACCATTGGAAAAAATTGAATCTGTTATCAAAAAGGGGTTTACCTTATCAAATAAACTTATTGAAAGTGATAGAGAAAACTTATTTAATTTGTGGAATCGTTTTGGTTGGACGATCGAAGGAATTGTTGATTTTATTAATAAAATTCATTCGGGTGAAAAAAATCTCTGGTTTAGCGGAGTACGCGATCAAACAGGTCAACTTGTATCAGCCAGCCAAGCTGAGGCTATTGAATTTGCCGGAATAAAATATATTGAAACTACCGAATATAGTACTTTGGATGGATTTGAAAAACTTGGTCTATGTACGGCATCGGTTGAAGCATTGATTGCGCAGCTTCTTCAAGAAACGTATTACGCAAACAATGCTGTAAATACTCTACTTCCAGTAATAACGGCGGAATTCAATACGTCTTCTACTTCCTCGGCCGTTGGAGCAAATGCGGGTTTTATAATTCCGAAACAGGGGGGTATTCCACAAATTCTTAGCTATAATGTTGCGGTAGTAGATGGTAGTCCACCCAACCAAGTTGCCTTTGAACAATGGGAGGATGAAAAAGAAATTCCTTTGCGTTTCTTGAGGGATTTTGCTGTTGCTGTATTACCACGAGAAAACATAGAAAATTTATATCCACCTGACGTAGTGAATAAAATTATAAGTTTATATAATTAATTATGAAAATAATATATTCTCAAAGACACCTTTCTCATTCCCCTCTTTATGAAATTTTTAATGGTCATGCCGACCCGCATGCAGAGGTCCCCTCCCGTGTTGAAAACATTAAAAAGGCATTAATCACCAACGGTTATAAAATAAGCTCACTTTCTAAAACCGCCCCTATTTCTTTAATTAAAAGAGTTCACGATAAAAAATATTTAGAATTTTTAAAAAAAGGGTCTCCTTATTCATATCCATCGGTTTTTCCGTATAATGATTTAAACAAAAATAAATCTTTGACTAATGAACTTGCGAATCATGGAAAATACTCTTTTGATCTTTATACACCGATGTTAAAAGGTGTTTTTGAGACCGCTTTGGAATCAGCATCACTTGCCTATGAACTAGCCGATGACTTGCTTCATGAAAAAATAAAAATTGGTTATGCGCTTTGCCGCCCACCAGGACACCATGCGGAAAAGGCTAAAATGGGAGGATATTGTTATCTAAATAACAGCGCAATTGCTGCAGAACATCTGTCATGCCATGGGAAAGTTGCAATCCTCGATGTTGACTTCCATCATGGTAATGGAACTCAAAATATTTTTTATGACAGAGCTGATGTCTTGACTATTTCAATTCATGCGGATCCTGAGTGGAAATTTCCGTATTTCACTGGGTTCTCGCATGAGACTGGAATAGGAAAAGGAAAAAACAAAAACTTTAACTTTCCGATGAAAAAGGGTACAACTGATAGCCAATTTCAGATCATACTTGAAAAAGCCATAAAGAAAATAACTGATTTTGAGCCAAAATATTTAGTTGTTCCGCTCGGATTAGACACTCACAAAGACGATCCAATTGGCGGATTTAAGTTAACGACTAATTATTACAAAAAAATGGCGCGGACAATTAATTTTCTAAAATTACCAGCTTTAATAGTTCAAGAAGGTGGATATAATACAAGTTTACTTGGTAATAATGTCGTCTCATTCCTAAATGGTTTTATATAATTAAAAGTAACTAGTCATTTATCACTAATCACTAGCCACTAAACGTATGATCTGGGCAGACCGAGAAGCAAAAAGAATAAAAGATAAAAAACTTGTTTACCCTGAGCAAAGTCGAAGGGAATGGGTCGATGATATGAAAACCCCATCGGGTCGGATCCATGTTGGGTCGCTTCGAGGTGTTATTGTCCATGACCTTGTTTATAAAGCTTTAAAAGATATCGGAGTAAATGCAAAGATTTCATATGTGTTTAATGACATGGATCAAATGGACGGGATGCCTTCATATTTGGATAAAAATAAATGGGAGAAATATATGGGTTTCCCGCTTTACAAAATCCCGTCACCTGTTCCCGGATTTAAGTCTTTTGCTGAATATTACGCAAAGGAATTTATAGGAGTTTTCAATTCCATTAACTGTCACCCCCAGATAATCTGGTCCTCAGAGCTTCACCGGTCAGGAAAAATGGATGAAATAATTAAACTATTTCTTGATAAGGCCGATGTTGTCCGCGATATTTTTAAAAGAGTAGTAAAAAAAGAAAAGCCTGCCAATTGGTACCCTTATAATCCAATCTGTGAAAAATGCGGTAAAGTCGGGACAACCAATGTCTATAAATGGGATGGTGAATATGTCTATTACCGCTGTGAACCTGGAATTGTCAAGTGGGCAACTGGGTGCTCATATGAAGGGAAAATCAAACCCATTGGCGAAAATGGTAAATTACCATGGAAGCTCGATTGGGCTGCACACTGGAAAGTCATTGGTGTCACTATTGAATCTTCTGGCAAGGATCATATGTCATCAGGAGGCTCATACGATATGGCCGATCATTTTTGCCGTGAAATCTTGGGCACTAAGGCGCCTGATGCCATGGGTGGATACGAATGGTTTACAATCAGAGGCCGAAAAATGTCTTCTTCAAAAGGGATTGGCTCATCTGCAAAAGAAGTGTCAGAAATTTTACCTCCTGATATTTTTCGGTTTATGCAGGTTCGAACCCCAATCAAAACGCACTTAGATTTTGATCCATATGGCGATACAATTCCCAATCTCTTTGATGATTACGATAAATTGATGGAATCATATTTTCTGAAAATTGAAAATAAATTGCCTATTGGCAAAGCCGGTGAGGTCGCTTCCGACTTTGCAAGAATCATTGAGTTATCAGCAGTTAGCCCGCTCCCTTTAAAAAGATTTTTTTTACCAAGATTCAGGACAATCACAAGTCTTATAAAAACCAAGAAAGACGTGGAATCTTTTTTTGTAAATCAAAAGGGGAGTGAATTAACAATCGTTGAGAAGAGCTTACTTGAAGAAAGAATTAAATACGCAAAAATCTTTATTGAAAAGTATTCCGTCGAAAAGACAATCCCTCAAACAGATAATAAATTTGTCCCAAATGCAGAGCAAAAGAATTTTTTAAAAATACTTTTAATGAAGCTGAAGGACAAAAAAGTAGATCCTCAAGTAGCAATTTTTGAAAGTATAAAACAAGTCGGTATCCAACCTAAACAAGCTTTTGCAGCTTTTTATTTTTCGCTGACAGGCAAGCCATATGGACCAAAAGCCGGAGACTTGATTAAAAATTTAGGGATTAATAAAGTAATTAAATTATTAAGCGTTGACGATAGGTCCAAAGAAGAAACAATTACTTACCTGTTCCCTACCCTAAATAATCCAGAAATATTTTCCATAGGAAAATCACTGGCTGAAAAATATCCTTCGGTTAACATAGGAATAGCTGTAATTAAAAACGTTAAAATCAAAAAAAACGATCCAAAACTTAAAGAAGAAATAGATAATTTTGTTTTATCTCAGAAAGACTTATCAAACGAAGTTATTGGCAATTATCCTGAGATACAAACATATAGAAAGCTTTATAAAGAAATGGGGCTTGACTGGCATTCAAAGCGTCCATCTCCTGAAGCATTGCTTCGAAGAATCGCCTTTGGAAAAGGTCTCTATGAGATAAATAACTGTGTTGATGCTTATAACTTGATTGTTATGAAAAATCGAGTATCAATTGGTGCCTTTGACTTTGACCAATTGAAATTCCCAACCGTTTTAAGATTTCCGGCTGTGGGGGAGGAAATCTTACTTTTGGGTGATAAAGAGCCAACAAAATATAAACCAACCGATGTTGCTTATTT
>Ga0209211_10011003_pt1 | contig 11678 bp, 8 predicted proteins | sample RifGroA2_FD_183992 | JGI IMG/M metagenome (GOLD analysis project Ga0209211, IMG submission 183992) | Groundwater microbial communities from Rifle, Colorado, USA - Groundwater A2 (SPAdes) (version 2) | ecosystem: Environmental > Aquatic > Deep subsurface > Groundwater | place: Rifle, Colorado... | reverse complement strand
TAATTCTTGGGAGATGTTATCCGATGGGAAAGAATACAGATTTCATCTTAAAGAGAATTTACTTTGGGGTAACGGAAAAAAATTTGTTGCTTCAGACATTCAGTATCAGTTTAAAGATGTAGAAGTAAAGATTGTTGACGATAAGACCGTTACCTTTTTTCTTAAAAAACCGCTTGCTATTTTCCCGACTTATTTAAATAAACCGCTCATTAAATTTCCACTTCTTGGCGTTGCTGGTTACTACAAGGTTGGTAAATCAAAAATGGAATACGGATACATAAAAGAGCTTGATTTAGTCCCAAATACAAAAAATTTAAACCCCCTGAAATACAAATTTTATAATAATGAACTACAGCTAATAAATGCTTATAAAAAGGGTGAAGTCAATAAAATAACCTTAACAAAAAAGTTCATTGCGGGCACTTTTTCTACGTGGCGCAATACTAAAGTGGAAAAAAAGGTTGATTATTCAAGACTGCTTACGATCTTTATTAACGGAAAAGATAAAATTCTCGCCGAAAAAGACATGAAAGAAGCGCTTGCGATGTCAATTAACTATGAAAAGCTATCGGAATTTGGGGAAAAGGCAAATGGCCCAATACCACCTAATTCTTGGGCCTATAATCCAGACCTCAAAGAATATAGTTATGACCCTGAAAATTCATCTAAAATTGTTAAAAAACTAATTACAGCCAGCGAGTCGGCAAAACTCAATTTTGTCACTTCCTACGATTATTATGATGTCGCCGATGAAATTGCAACCGGGCTTGATGCAATCGGGCTTAAGAATGAATTAAACGTCGTCTCTTTTGATAGCCCAAATACTTTTGATTTATTTCTGGCATTTTGGAAGGTACCAATTGATCCCGACCAGTACTATTTCTGGCATTCAACCCAAAGCGAGGGCAATATCGGTAATTACAAAAATGTAAAAATCGATAAGTTACTTGAAGATGGGAGAAACACAATTAATATCGAAGAAAGGGGAAAAACATATGCTGACTTTCAAAAAGTGATCCAAGATGACCCACCGGCGATATTTTTATACTATCCGTATATTTATACAATAAAAAGAAAGTGAGCTATAATATCAAATGACAAATATCAAATAACAATTGAATAACAAATTACAAATATTAAATGTTTAAACATTTGTAATTAATTATTTAAAATTCATTTGATGTTTGTTATTAATTATTTGTTATTGAAATAGTCGGGGTGGCGAAATGGTATACCTGCCTGCCGGCAGGCAGGCGCGCTAGCCTAAAAAATTATGAACAATTGGTTTGTTTATATATTGAAAGGTAAAAATGGGTATTATTATAAGGGATTGACAAACAATATAAATAAAAGATTGCATCAACATGAATTGGGCCAAAATAATACAACAAGACAGATGAGACCATTAATTCTGATATATGTTGAGATATGTAGCACAAGACAAGAAGCAAGAAATATAGAGAAATATTTTAAGACTGGAAGTGGTCGAGATTTAATACGAAACGAATTAGATTTGAACAGTCGGGGTGGCGAAATGGTATACGCGCTAGCTTGAGGGGCTAGTGGCCGCAAGGCTGTGGAGGTTCAAGTCCTCTCCCCGACACTTATTTATGAAAAAACTTATTTCAACTAATCCGGCTCGGAATTACGAAAAAATTGGGGAAGTAGATATTTCTACCTTATCCGAAATAAAATCAAAAGTTGAAAAAGCCAATGAAGCAAAGCGGTTATGGAAAGAACTTGGCATTAAGGGTCGCATAAAAAAATTAGCTCCACTCTATCAGATTGTTGAAAAAAGGAAGAAAGAAATAGCCTTATTAATTACAAGAGAAATTGGAAAGCCTATAAAAGAAGCAATTGAAGATATTAACTGGGATTTGTCATATTTTAAATGGTATTTAGAGAATGGTGAAAAATACTTAAGCGAAGAGGTGACTCATAAAGGGGGCAGTTCTATTCATAAAGTTGTTTACGAGCCAATTGGTAGTGTCGCTTCGATTGTTCCATGGAATTTTCCTTTTGGAAATTTTCTTTGGGGAACTATACCCAATTTAATTGTTGGTAACACTCTAATATTTAAACATTCTGAAGAATGTCCCTTAACAGGAAAACTTTTAGAAAAATTGATGAATGAATTAAATTTACCGACAGGAGTATTTTCTGAAGTTTATGGAGATGGCAAAATTGGCGAACAGTTAGTAAATCAGAATATCGATCTCATTTGGTTCACTGGAAGTTCTGGAGTTGGAAAGAGGTTGTACGAGATTGCAGGCAGGAAATTTATCAAAGCAATATTGGAACTAGGTGGCTCAAATCCGGCAATTATCTTTGATGATGTAGATATAAATACTATTAAAGACAAACTTTATTACAAAAGATTCTTAAACTGTGGGCAAGTTTGCGACGCCGTGAAGAGGTTAATAGTTCACGAATCAATATTCGAGGAAACTATTAAAATATTAAAAAATTTAGTAGAACAGAAAAAGGTTGGCGATCCTGAAATTGAAAGCACCCAAATTGGAAGTCTCGTAGCAAAAAGGCAACTCGAATTACTTGAGTCTCAAGTTAAAGATGCTATTCAAAAAGGGGCAAAAATTGCTTCAGGCGGAAAAAGACCAGCTAATTTAAAAGGAGCATATTATTTACCAACAATACTGATAAATATATCTAGAAATATGAGAGTATGGAACGAAGAAGTTTTTGGGCCAGTATTGTCAGTTATTACATTCAAAACCGAAGAAGAAGCAATAGAGCTTGCAAACGATACGAGGTATGGCCTAGGCGCCGAAGTATACTCAAAAGATGAAAAAAGGGCGCTTCGTGTCTCCTCTCAAATAGAAGCTGGCACAATAAATGTTAATAAGGGTAATCACTGGTTACCATGCAATCCGTTCGGCGGATATAAAGATTCAGGAATGGGTCGCGAACATGGTAAATGGGGGTTTCGTGAGCTTTGCCAAATAAAAAATATCGCCATCGGTTAATATTCTCTTCACTTATAACCCTTTATTCTATAAAATGAATTTATGAGCTTAACTGAGCTATCTTGTTGGTTTCGAAAGTTTTTACCCTTCTTAGTCCTTTTTTGCCTTATTTTTTTGATCATTTTTTATTCCTTCAAACTTTACTTTATTTATCTTGAAGCCAATAAACCTGTAATTTTATATACAAATCCGATATTTGGGAAAATCGATCGCCCTCATGTACCACAAGCGACGGCAAGCTCAGGACTCCAATTTGTGCTTGACACAGTTGAAGGGACGCCAGTGACCGCGACTGAGGCAGCCAAAGTCTACTTCATGCCAAATGCGACGACTAAATTTGGATATAGAGAAAAAATATATTTAATTGCAAAAAGCTTTGGCTTTGATACTAACAAAGTCAAACATAAGCTAACCGATAAAATTGCGGAATTTGATGCTGAGGGAAAGAAACTAACAATAGATATAAGTAATTTTAATTTCAAGTATGAAAGTGATATAAAGACTAATGCTTTTATCACAGGCTCAGTTAATATTTCAAAAAAAGAAATAGAAAATAAAGCAATCAACTTTTTAAAGTTAATTGGGAGATATCCGGAGGAATTATCGAAATCAACGACGAATGTGATTTATCTTAAATACGATCCTGAGCTCAGCGACTTTGGAAATATAGAAAAAGTAAGAGAGGCATCAGCCGTCGAAGTCGATTTTTATCGGCCGAGTATTGATGATTATGCAATTGCAACGCCGAAATTTTTTAGCAGCCAGAATTATGTAATTATGACTTTTAATGGAAGTGAGCCAAAAGTGATCCGAGCCCAAATTTCTTTTTTTGAAAAATCAGAAGCTCAGTTTGGAGTCTATCCTTTAAAGTCAGCGGACGAAGCTTGGGCAGAATTACAAAAAGGAGGAGGGATGATCATTGCCGGCCGAGAGAATATGAAGAAGGTGACGATAAAAAAAATGGGACTATATTATCTTGACCCTGACGTTTATCAGACCTACCTTCAACCGGTCTACGTATTTATCGGAGACGATGACTTTGTTGCCTACGTACCGGCGGTTAAAAATGACTTTCTGGTAGAATAGAAAAAAAATCCTAAATACTAAATTCGAAGATCCAAATAAATCTCAAGTTTTAAATCATAAATACTAAACAGTTTAAAATTTAGTGCTTAGTTATTATTTGCCTGCCTGCCGGCAGGCAGGGTTATTAGTATTTAGAATTTAGGATTTATGTAGGATATATTTTCCTCAATCCACCCGACGACACTTCTTGTGTCGGAAAATCTGTCGAGACTTTTAAGAATTACAATAATGAATTGATGGCCATTATTCTTATAAAATGAAACTAAGTTTTCTCCGGCGGCTTCAGTATAGCCGGTCTTGAGCCCTCCGACTCCCGCAATTTCACCAAGAAGTTTATTAACATTGGTTAATTTATGGAAATATCTGAAGTCAACGTCTGATATCGTAATCTCCTTGATAGATACGATCTTTGAAAGGTAAGGATTTTTCAAAAGCTCACGGGCAGCAAGAGCCATGTCGTAGGGAGTTGAGTACTGGCCAGCTTCATCAAGCCCCGCAGGGTTTCTAAAATTTGAATTTTTCATAAATAGACTGTCAGCCTTTTTTTTAATTAAAGCCATAAATTTATCCGTACCGACTTCATTACTGAATGCATAGGCGGCGTCATTTCCAGACTGAATAAGAAGTCCATACAGTAAATTTTCAACGGTAATTTTTTCACCCTCGAGTAATCCCATCACCTGGCCATCAACCCCGATGTTTTTTACTTTAATTATTTGCTCTGGTTTAAATAAATCGGCAACTACTAGGGCGGTCAAAATTTTTGCCGTTGAAGCTGGTAAAAATTTCGTATCTTTATTTTTTTCAAATATCGGAGTGAACGATGGTAGGTCGGCTATATATACACCTTCGGCAGAAATTAGCGGGTAAAATGTCGGACTTTTTAGATAGGGGACAGGATTCACTTTGATTTCATTCACGGCTTCTTTTTTTTCAAATGCCGATCGATTATAAGCGAAGATATGAAAGTAATACGAATCACCTGGATAAAAGAGGAAGAGCAGGGTAAAAAAAACAAATAGAAAAGTCTGCTTAATGCGCATTAATTTAACTATTTAATATTTATTTAACCTTTAAAATTTAAGATTTAACAGTTTACCTTAATTCCCAGTTCTTTCAGCTTTTCTTCTTTTACTGCGGATGGCGCTTTCATAATCGACGTCCTGCCACCCGAAGTCATCGGCATCGGGATGACCTCGCGGAGATTTTTTTCGCCAGTGATACATGTCAACAACCGATCAATCCCTGGTGCTATTCCGCCATGTGGGGGAGCTCCATATCCCAAAGCCTCAATCATATGACCAAACTTTAGCTCAATCTCATCAGATGAAAGTCCCATAATTTCAAAGACTGATTTGAGTCCTTTCGGAGTGTGATTTCTTATACTTCCGCCGCCGACTTCATAACCATTACAGACCAAGTCATATTGACTGGTTAAAATATCACCAATATTTTTTTTGTTTAAAAGATCACTCATAAATTTTGGAAGAGGTGCTGAGAATGGATTGTGGGTGAAGGTCCATCCGCCATCGACTGTCTTTTCGAAAAAAGGAAAATCGATTACCCAAGCAAATGCCTGAGTGCCGTTTTTTTTGTCCTCGTTAGACCGAAGATCAAATTTATCAGCTCCATATTTTTTAATTGCTTCAGTGTAAGTAAATACCGGAAACGGCTTTTGTTTAATCGGAATTTTTAATTTTTCATAAACTTCGATAAAAAGGTTTTCTGTTAAGTTCATAACATCTTCACGCTGTACAAAGCTCATCTCAAGATCAAGCTGGGTAAATTCGCCATAGGCACGATCGGCTCGCGGATCTTCATCGCGGAAGCATCGGGCGATTTGAAAATATCTCTCGACCCCCCCGACCATAAGTAGCTGTTTATACTGCTGAGGTGACTGTGGAAGGGCATAGAACTTACCCTGTTGAAGTCTGGAGGGGACGATGAAATCGCGGGCCCCCTCTGGGGTTGTCTCGGATAAAATAGGAGTTTCAATCTCCAAGAAATCTTTCCCAAAAAGATATTGGCGGATTAAATCTATGAATTTACTGCGCAGAGCAAGATTTTTATACATTCTAGGTCTTCGGATATCAAGATATCGGTATCTTAACCTGACTTCCTCATCAATTTCATACCCATCGGTATTGACAGGGAGGGGGATGGGATTGGTTTTATTCAAGACTTTCATTTCCCTAGCTTCAATTTCGACTGCCCCGGTTTTTATTTTAGGATTCACTAATTTTTCCGGCCTTTTTTTTACCAGACCTTTGAGCCAGATTACATCCTCTTCGGAAAGAGCTTTAAATTCTTCTCCACCGACGACCTGGACTGTACCGGTCCGATCGCGAAGATCTATAAAGACTATCTTTTTATGATCACGCTTTGAATCCACCCAACCATATAGCTCAACAGTCTCACCGATTCTATTTAACAAGAAGCTAAAAAACTAACGCATTTTTTGTATTAGTTTGCTATAATGTCTAAACATGAAGGTAAATACTTATCAACTCATTACCCATCTTAATCTCTTTATTGAGATTAGGACGCGGTGTGGTTGATAGACTTAATTGTAAATTAACCACCCGCCTTAATGAGGCGGTTTTTTATGAGTAGAGAAAAAATATTACCAAATCCAAGATTGGATTTTTTAACTCCTTTACCCAATTCGGGTCTTTTAAGGGAAATGTTTTCATATACCGCAGGACTACTTGGAATAAGCGTAGCACGATTAAAGAAAGTAAGAACGTCCGAAAAATTACCGTCAAACCTAGATAGGCGAATTGATCAATTGTTTAATTTTTTTGGTAGAAGCTACAGTCTTTTAAATACGGGATCAATAATAAGAAGGATATATGGGTTTAGTAATGATGAAATTGCATTAGAAGGCTTTATTAAATCTCAAGGAAAAGCCACGGCTTTGGTAAATGGGCTAGTCAGACTTTATGGACTAGACATAGATAGTTTTGGATTGAAAGATGAGGTTAGTGATGAAGATCCAAAACTTGGGAGATTGCTTGCATATACTAGTCCAAGATCAAATATAACTCTTAAAAAGGGGACCTCACCTAGATCAAGATTTGAAGAATTACGAGAGCTTTGGCTTAGCGATATATCATTGAGAAATATGATTAAAACTAAAGAGGAAGAACCCTTAGATAAGATAGGTGAATTAAAAGCTTCATTTAATAATGAATTATACGAAGGAAAAGCCGGAGAAGGCGTACAAGTTACAAGCCTTATAAAATTTAATGAAGAACATGGGGTACAAAAAATTTATCGCCCGTCAGAAGGAAAAAACTACAAAAGAACAGAAAAAAAAACGCAAGAAATGAGAAAAATAAAAGTTGCAGGCAAGGATATTTTTGTAGAAGTAAATTTCGATAAAAAAACCGGTGTAAGTAAACTAATTAAACTAATAGGTGATTTTTATGAAAAAGAAAGAAACGAAATAAATTTTGCAGAATATTTAGACCCAGAAGGAAAACCACTGCTTCAAGATAGACAAAGATTTAGCATGGCTATTAAAGGTGATAGTAAAGCTATTGAAAAAATAATTAAGAGAGTCAATATGTTTTTTGAAAATGTTGTAGAAAAATCTATAAACAATGACCATGGTCAAAACCCAACTGTAAAAAAAAGATTTATAGGGGAATATAAAGGCGTTCCATTTGAAATGGTTTATTATGACCAAGAAGGCTTTATTAATTCAAAAAATCATGTTGGAAAAAAATCTCAAAAGAAGATTCCAGTAAAAATTAGAGATAAAGAGTTTGAAGCAGTGTTTGATATTTTTGACGGAAGCGCACACGATCTATATGAAATTAGAAGGTCTTTACCAATAATATTTCTAATATTTCCATATGAAATTTATAGACAACCTAACCAATCACCCGAAGATTATATAAAAATGATTCAAGAAGCGGTAAGATCAAGAATATCCGATGTCGTCCTTAATCTAAGAAGATCAGTTCATTAATTAATATTTGTAATTTTAATCTTTATATTTGTGTAGTATTTGAATAATTTTTCCACTTAATTTTTCGTTTCCGTTCCACCTATTTATTTCAAGATTATAAATTATCTTTATCTCACTTCCCCGAGATAGATCTTTAAATTTATCAGCTTGATTAAAGGCTAGAAGCTCAAGGGATACTTGGTTATGGGTTAATTGGTTAGTTGGATCTTTAACGAAAATCTTGAGGTGTTTTTGGGTTTTGCCAAGAAGTGATGCGCCGGTTAAAATTCCCTCAGAATAAAAGGTCGGCTTAGGATTTCCGATACCGAAGGGCTCAAGCGACTCAAGGGATTTTACTAACTCTATATTAATTTTCGAAATGGGAATCTTTATATCTGCCTCAATAATTCGCTCAAGATCTTTGTCTTTAATTAACTTATCCGCTAGATTGGATGCGGTCGCATTGAAACTAGAAAGCATATCCTTTTTAATTGTGAAACCGGCAGCAGCAGCGTGTCCACCGACGTCAACAAGATGTTTTTTAAGGCTCCGGAGAAATTCGGTAATATGAAATCCGGGTATAGAGCGGGCTGATCCTTTATAGTCCTCACCACTTTTTGTTAATACGATTGTCGGTCGGTAATACTCCTCGGCGATTTTTGAAGCAATCAAACCAATTATCCCTTCATGCCAATGATCGGAAGTAAGAATGATAATTTTAGGTAAAAGTACATTCCAGGAGTGTCCGAGTTCACCCCCGAGGTGTTTATCATATTTCGTTTTAGTCACACCTCGGGGGTGTGCTTTAGCGAGTATTTCTTTCGCTTCTTTAACGGATTTTTCGACGAGTTCTTGGCGCTCAACATTGATGTTTCCTATTTTTTGGGCTAGCTCGTAGGCTTTTTTTTCATCGTTTGTACAAAAAAGGCGGAGGGCTTCAATTGCATGACTCAATCTTCCGATTGCATTAATCCGTGGAGCAATCATAAAACCGATTTCATAAGGAGTAATTTTTTTTCCTTCAATTCCCGATTGTTTAATAATATGTTTTATCCCAAATCTTTTAACTTTGGGAAATGCCTCAAGTCCGTACTTGACGACCGAGCGAGAAGGACCAGTTAATGGGACGAGGTCAGCGACGGTGCCGATTGAAGCAAGAGCTAAGTAATCGATGAAAAAAAAATCCTTAAGCTTTTTCATATTAACCTCCGAGGTTTTCCCGCTTCGCTCCTCAACCTCGGAGGTTCTATCGCCCTTTTGTTTCTTAAACTGAGTGAAGATTTCTTTCGAGAAAAAGTATGAAACGCCGGAGCCGGAAAGCGCGGGAATATGAAAGATTCCTTCGGCCTTAGGAATTTTATCACCTTTAAGATGGTGATCTGTGATAATTATTTTAACCTCTTTCTTTTTTGCATGCTCAACTTCCTTCACCTTAGTTATCCCGTGATCGACGCTAATTATTAAAGCGGGATTAAAATTTTTTATACAATTATCAATTCCTGTAATTGAAAATCCATAGCCTTCTTTTTTCCGGTCGGGGACATATGGCATGACGTGAAAGCCCAAAAGATGAAGCGTTTCCCAAAGAATTGCTCCCCCGGTAATTCCGTCGGCATCATAGTCGGTATAAACAACAATCATCTGTTCGTTTTTTTTAACCTCTTTAAGTATTTTAATTACTTCGATTAATCGAAGTCGATATTTTTTGTCAAAATCAGAAAGACCTATATCAAGGGGAGATTTAGGATTCAAAAAATCATCAATGTTTTTTATTTTACGGCTAGAGAGGATGAGCTTAAGTAAAGTCTTTTGATCTAAAGTATCAGCTGGTTCGACTTCATATTTGAATAATGTTTTCATTTAAGTTTGTGTTTGTCATTCTGAGCCCCGACTAAGACGGGGCGAAGAATCTAGCGAAGTGAATTAAAACGGCCTTTGGCCTAGATCCTTCACTTCGTTCAGGATGACAAAGGTTAGATCATTCTAGCACTTTTTCCTGTTTATCAGATAGTAAATTTGTAGAGGTTAGTTTTTGCCCTAGCGATTCAAAGGATTTACTGACATTCCCGCTTTGGTTGTAGGCATTGGTAATATGCTTGTTCAAAATGGCAAAGTTTTCTTCAGTTTTCTGATAATCTTTTTTGATTGCACTAAGCAAAGTGATTACCTGTTTTGCCTTCTCCTCAATTTTTTGGCCCTCAAAAGATATTAAGATAGCCTTTATGTACGCGTAAAAACTCATAGGCGAAACAGGTAGGACCATGTGTGATCCAGCATAATCAAAGATTTCATCAGTACTTATTATTTCATAATATACGTTTTCAGAAGGGATATACATAAGAGCATAGTCTACGGTTTTTTCATCGGGAAGGATGTATTTTTTTGCGATATCAGATATATGTTTTTTAACATCAGATATAAATAGTTTTTTGTAATCAACTTTTTCTTTTGGGTCCTCGGCTTTTAAGTATTTTCTGAAATTCTCAAGCGGAAATTTAGAGTCAATTGGGATCATGCCATTTGAGGTTACAATGACTGCGTCGACTTTCTCTCCATTTTTAAATGTGTATTGAAGCTTATATGAGTCTTTGGGAAAATATTGCTTCAATAAATCTCTAAGAATTTGCTCGCCTATGTTTCCTCGGATTTTTGGGGAAGATAAAAATTCCTGAAGTTCCTTCATAGATCTTCCAATTTCGGAAAATTCACCGATATTTTTTTGGACTTGGGCAATTACATAAGCGGCCTTATCAAGCCGGGTGTTGAAAGTATTCATCTGGGTAGATAATCTCTCATCATTTGCCGTATTTGAAGTCTTAAGCCACTCAACCAATTCACTTGAAATTTTACTCTTTTCCTCAAGGCGGTTTAGCCAATAGCGGATTATTATCAGTGTGAAGATAAAAAAGGAAATAGCAACAATTAAAGTGAGAGTCATGAAGATATTATACTTTGAAGATTATCTCAAATAAATCCTAAATTCTAAATTCGAAGTTCCAAATAATTTATAAATTCTAAAAACTAAATAATAAATAGTTTAGTACTTATGATTTAAGATTTATTTGGATCTTAGATATTAGTGCTTAGAATTTTCTTATATTAGTCCGCCGTTTTTGAAGATCTTTGGCTTAAGCCAATCAGAAGGGCTTCTTTGCTCAAACCCCTGTTGAGAGGGTTGCTTTTCTTGCTCAACCTTTTCAATTGGGGTGACCGGTTGCGACTCAACTGCTCCCGAAAAACTCATTTTTCGTGGCGGGGTTTGTGGCATATTCTGTGTAAGAACGCGTTGATTCACAACAGGCGGGGTAGGCTTTTTAATAATCTTTTTTATAGCACCATGTCTTAATAAAGTAGCTATGTTTTCAAAAGTATCGGCGTTTACAGAATATGAGGTGAAGTTATTAGTTGATGCCGCTATCCCTGAGTAAAGATTAGTCGCCATATCTTTATCAATTTCAATTTTCAGGTCCTCTAAAATTGAAAGGACTAACTCTGAGACAGACGAAATGGTTTTATTAACAAAGTTTACTGTTCCAAAGAAGGCATTAGTTAGATGTCTATCAATATTAATTATGTCGTGACCTGTAAATTGATGTTGATTTTCTGTATAAATTGTCCCAAGACTATTTAAGGTAGGCGAGTCAACAACGATA
>Ga0209211_10011001_pt1 | contig 11678 bp, 11 predicted proteins | sample RifGroA2_FD_183992 | JGI IMG/M metagenome (GOLD analysis project Ga0209211, IMG submission 183992) | Groundwater microbial communities from Rifle, Colorado, USA - Groundwater A2 (SPAdes) (version 2) | ecosystem: Environmental > Aquatic > Deep subsurface > Groundwater | place: Rifle, Colorado... | reverse complement strand
AGAAAACAACATTGCTTATACGATACGATTTAATACTCCCTCTTTTGAACAAGCTTCTTACCAGAGCCAAATAGAACTAACATCAGCGCAGATTCCTATTGTGCAGACAGCGACGGAATGTGATCAAGGCGTTATTGTTGCTCCATCCGGAAGCGGTAAAACTATCATCGGGTTAGAAATCATTGCTCGAAGACAATTGCCGGCTCTCATTCTTGTTCACCGTAAACAGTTGTTGGATCAGTGGATTGAGAGGATTCAGACGTTTTTAGGAATTACAAAAGCACATATTGGTCAGTATTCTGGAACAAAGAAAAAACTGGGTAAGCAAATAACTGTCGGCCTATTGCAGAGCTTGGTTCGCAAGGGCGATCTTTCAGAGTTAAAGGATAAATTCGGTACGATCATCGTTGATGAATGTCACCATATCCCAGCCGCTACGTTCCGTGAAGTTATCGCACAGTTGAATCCAAAGTATATTTACGGTCTTACCGCGACTCCGAAGCGGAAACATAACGATGAAAAATTGATTTATGTTTACATTGGCGACATTGTCGCTCGTATGGAAACATCCGATTTTTCAGCGCTTTCCGATCTTCCACATCAGCCACCAGAGGTCTTAATCCGCACGACAGCCTTAGTCATACCGTTTAAGTTTACTACAGACCACTTTCAACTTTTGGCCAAAGTTGTATGTTTCGATACTGCCAGAAATCAAATGATCGTTGAGGATATTTTAAGCAAGATTGACGAGGGTAAAAGATTGCTTGTGTTAAGTGAACGGAAAGAGCATCTGGAAATTCTAGCTATGTATCTTAAGGGTAAGTGCGAAACAATTGTAATCTCGGGTGACGATTCAACACCATCAAGAAAATCAAAACTGAAACAAATTGAGTCTGGACATTACCGAGTCATCCTTTCTACCGGACAATTCTTTGGTGAGGGTATAGATATTCGAGGAATTTCTTGTCTGATTTTAGCCTTCCCTTTTTCGTTCGAGGGCAAACTCGTTCAGTACATGGGACGCCTTCGAGATATTGGAGAGCAAAAAACGATTGTTGATTATCGAGACACACTCATTCCATTTTTGGAGAAACAGTTTAAACAGCGTGAACGGCACTATAAAAAATTGAAGGCGCAGATTAAGCAATTATGACTCGGTGCAATTTGCTTAATATTTCAAAAGTTAAGCAAATCGTCCCGAGCTCTCAAATTTGATTTTACGGCTCGTCAGTGTCTCAATTGGTGCAAAGCTCTTACTCTCGGCACAAAGCTCGCCACAAAGGCAACCAAGTGGGAAATCAGGGGTTACAGGTTCTCGTACTTGGCTAGCAATCCTTTCATCTGATCCAGAACCACGGTAGGATATTTGTATTCCTCCGCCCAGTCAAAAGTTCGAAAATCGAATAAGGTTAAATTTGATATTGACGAATGCTCGAATATATGATATAATGAAAATCAGAAGTATCAAAAATTTTATATCGGATGCGTTTTTAAATTGGCTTACTAAACTTAAGGAGATAGCAATGAAAGGTAGAAAGAATGCAATTAAGTTCGCAGATGCGGTACTTTGTTACGTTGAGGGATGGGCATACTTTACGACCCAAGAGCTAACTAAGCAGCGTGGTGATGCCTGGAGTCGTGCGCCCTACGAGCACAACGCAGGTGGTCCTTATAAACCGTGCTGGCACAACGAGTCGGAGCACCTTAAGAAAAGGGGCGGCAAAATGTGCCAAGAGCGATGTTGTAAGGAAGACTGGAATTCAGATGGTACGCCGAAGTGGCAAATCGTAGAAGTTACTTACGATGGACCATTTCAGACCCCGGAAGACCTTTTTCCTCCGAATAGCCATTTTAGCGTTGAGAGCATTAACGCAGGGCGAGCTCCTTGGCTAACACACACAAAGACCGAGAGTATACTGATAAACGCCGGAACAACGCTGAAGGATTTCGTCAAACTGATTGGCGAGAGCGGCGGCGAAATTCACCAGGTTAGGGTTGTGTAGCCGGTATAGTTCAAGGGCGGTGCGGGAAAATCCTGCACCGCCTTTTGTTTTTAATATTTCCTTATCACACTCGTCACCACCGCGGCGATGTTGAGGTCGTGGCGGGGGATAATGGGTTTATAGTTTTTGTTCGCGGGGAGCAATTCAACTTTGCTCGGTTTCCTGCCTGCCGGCAGGCAGGTTTTTAAATATTTCATCGTCCAGCCTCCGTCTACCTCGGCGATGACAATGTCACCGTTTTTGGCCGGCCGATTCCGGTCGGCGATAACAGTATCTCCATTCATAATACCTGCTTCTATCATTGAATCTCCTCTTACCTGCAGAAGATAAGTGCTATCCCTGCTCGCAACAAGCCAATCGTCGAGATTTCTTGTGTGCAAAACCTCTTCTTCAACGAGCGTCGGGAAGCCAGCTTCAATATATCCCAATACTTTAATCTCTCCGAAAATGCTGGCAGGGGAAAGCCTGCCTTGCTTGTCTTTATTGATAACACCCATTTCAACAAGCTTATTTACAAGTTTAAAAGCGGCGTTTTTTGAGCGGTATCCGAAAAGCTCCATAATCTCCGCGTAAGAAGGCATGCGCTTATATTTTTTATAAAACGCGGCGAACTTACCTGAATAATTATCTTTGGTCATATATTTAGAATACTAACGCGGATATCAGGTTTATCGAACGCTTGAACCACCAGGAGCGGTCGGGTGTGGCGTGCCTTAAGCGGGCAAGGAGTGTTTTGTGGCGTCTTGACTCCTCGGCGTAGGAGAGGCCTTTGATAATTTTCATATCTATCTCTTTGTTTAACATTTCGATTTCTCCGATTATGACTTTGTATGCCTGGTGCTGGGACATAATTTATTGAATGGTTAAATTGTTAATATTTCCAGTATAGGTGAACGATGGTTCACTCGTCAAGAACTCCGGCTGTGGATAAGTTTTTCTGTTAGTTTTTAATATAAAAAGCAAAGCCGTCCGCGACTTTCGTCGGGACGGCCTTTTTATTGTTTGCCGGCTCAATGGAGAACTCTTGGCTTGGTGTCGGCGGAAAGGCCGGCGATTTTTTCATCTATTTCTTGGACGTTTCCATCCAATGCTTCAGCCTTTTTTATCAGGGCATCGATTTTCTCTTCAATCTCCGCGCAGCCTCGCCTTAGCTCGAAGTTTTCGTCTTCAAGCGCTTCGGCCTGTACATGCAAACCGTGGCATTTATCCTGATAGCGGACAATGATTGCCGTTTGGTCGTTGATGCGTTCGCTTGCCCTTATCATCTGCCGCTGGTAATGACACACGCTTTCGCGGAGCTCCATTATCCTTCGCTCCGCACCGGAAATTTTGAACAGCCAATTCCGCACAAATAGAACGATTTTTTCCATAATATTCTCCTTTTCTTTTTGTTGAGAACAAATTTGAACTGTTTTAAGTGTAGCATATTTAACGAAAAAATCAAGTCCGAAACCAAGCTCAATTTTGAATGTTAGCACTCTTGACGGGAGAGTGCTAATTTTGATACACTACTAATTACAAATAGTTACGAATATACGAATGATGAAATTAGACGATAGGAAAGAGCATATTTTGGACTTCATAATAAGAGACTATATAGAAACGGCCCAGCCGGTATCTTCAGGGCGCGTTGCTTCCAAAAAAGTGCTCGATTCGAGTCCTGCGACTTTGCGGAATATTATGCTGGAGCTGGATGAGGACGGGTTTTTATACCAGCCGCACACATCCGCCGGGCGTGCGCCTACTGAAAAGGGATACCGGTATTTTATAGATAATTTGATAACCGATGAAAATTCAAGCCTCGCGCATTCCGGATCGCTTGCGCTTAACCCTCTCTACGGGGGCTCCGACGCGCGTGCGCGCTCCGGAATGCGCTCGTCTTTGCGGGAATTTTCATCTGTCAATCTTGAGTCGGCTGTTTGTGGTTTTGCGCATGACCTCGGAATGTTTGCTTCGGCAATGATAGAAGGAAAGCACGGAATGCGCGAACTCGCAGGATTCCACGACGTGCTCTCGGGGCCGGAATTTCGCGAAGAAGGAATGCTGGAAAATTTCGGGCGGATGGTGGACGATATAGATTCGGTAATGTCGGAATACCGGAACGCACTTATTGAGGAAGATGATATGTATGATGTATGGATAGGGCGGGAAAATATTTATCCCGGTGCGAGGAAAGGGAGCGCACTCGTGGCACGAGTCAATTTACCCGATAAAGAAGAGCTCGTATTTTTCGCATATGGGCCGACAAGAATGAATTATGAAAAAGCGATATATAGGATTAAAAATTTAATTGAAGAAATATGACGGACGAAAACGACGAAATAAACGAGAAAGATACTGAATTTGAAACAGACGAGGACATAGTGGAAGAAACGGGGTTAAATGATAAATTAAAGAAATTGCGGGAAGAATTGAAAGCGTGCCAGAAAGAAAAAGCGGAGTATCTGGCTGGCTGGCAGAGGGCAAAGGCGGATTTCATCAACGCCAGGCGTGACGAAGATAAATTGAGGGGAGAGTTCGCCAAATATTCCGCGGAGAAGGTATTGAGAGAAATGCTGGTAATAGCTGATTCTTTGGAAAAGCTTGGCAACGCGGATGGAACGGCTATTTATAAACAACTGACCGAAATATTAAAAAGAGAAGGGGTGGTACAAATAGAAGCAAAAGGGATAATTTTTAACCCGATGTACCACGAAGCGCTGGGTGAGATTGAAACAAAGGGAAAAGAGGAGGACAATGTCATTTTGGAGGAATTGCAGAAGGGGTACATGCTACACGACAGGGTCCTCCGCCCATCGAAAGTAAAAGTCGGTGTATTGAAAGAATAACCGCAGAGCTTCATGGAAAAAATTATTAGCAATTAGCATTATTAGCATAAAATTAGCAAATTAGCATCACGTATATGTCAAAAATTTTAGGAATAGATTTAGGAACGACAAATTCGGCGATGGCGATCGTCGAAGGAGGACAGCCGAAAATATTGGAGAATGCGGAGGGCGTGCGGACAACTCCGTCCATCGTCGCGTTCTCAAAATCAGGCGACCGTCTTGTCGGAATTTTGGCGAAGCGCCAGGCCGTAACGAACCCGAAGAATACCATCTACTCGGTAAAGCGGCTTATTGGCCGGAAGTTCAGTGATAATGAAGTAAAGCGCGATAAAGCGCTTCTGCCCTATGAACTTCGTGAATCCGCGAACGGAGGAGTGGAGGTAAAAATTAATGAAAAGTGGTACCGGCCGGAGGAAGTGTCCGCCATGGTGCTTTCAAAACTGAAGGCGGACGCGGAGGCGCGCTTGGGCGAGAAAATTGATGAGGCGATAATTACCGTTCCTGCCTATTTTGACGATTCGCAGAGGCAGGCAACAAAAGCCGCCGGAGAGATAGCGGGATTTAAAGTAAAAAGAATTTTAAACGAGCCGACAGCGGCGGCACTTGCCTATGGACTCAACAAAAAAGTGCATGAAAAAATAGTGGTTTACGACTTCGGAGGAGGAACGTTCGATGTTTCGGTTTTGGAGATTGGGGACGATACGATAGAAGTCCGCGCTACGGGAGGCGACACGCATTTGGGGGGGGACGACCTTGACCATGTTTTGATAGCGTATATTGCTTCGGAATTTAAGAAAGAATCTGGCATTGATGTAACCAAAGACGTTTTGGCCCTTCAGCGCTTAAAAGAGGCCTCCGAGAAAGCAAAGCACGAGCTTTCAACGACAATGGAGACGGAAGTAAATATTCCTTTCATTACTTCGGATGCTTCGGGGCCTCGGCACATGCTTTTGAAATTGACGCGCGCAAAGCTGGAAGAACTTACTTCGGACTTTTTGTCGCGCTCATTTGAAATAACAAAAAACGTGGTAAAAGACGCGCACTTCGAATTAAAAGATATTGATGAGATAGTTTTGGTGGGAGGGCAGACAAGAATGCCCGCGATAGTTGAAGGTGTAAAAAAACTTTTCGGAAAACCGGCAAACCTTTCAATTAATCCCGACGAAGTTGTGGCGTTGGGTGCCGCGGCACAGGGAGGAATATTGCAGGGAGATGTGAAGGATGTTTTGCTTTTGGACGTTACCCCGCTTTCCTTGGGTATTGAAACAATGGGGGGTGTGATGACGAAAATATTGGAAAAAAATACTACAGTGCCGGTTTCGCGCTCGCAGGTTTTCTCAACCGCCGCCGACAATCAAACTTCGGTGGAAATACATGTCCTGCAGGGAGAGCGCGAAATGGCGGGAGGCAACAAAACTTTGGGCCGGTTCATTTTGGACGGGATTCCGCCATCGCCACGAGGCATTCCACAGGTTGAAGTGTCTTTTGATATAGATGCGAACGGAATATTATCGGTCAAAGCGAAAGACAAAGCGTCCAACAAAGAACAGTCTATCCGCATTGAGGCTTCGTCCGGTCTTTCAAAAGATGAGATTGAGCGCATGAAAAAGGACGCGGAGCTCCACGCCGAGGAAGATAAAAAGAAAAAAGAATCGGTTGAGGCAAAGAACCGCGCGGACACATTGATCTACACCGCGGAGAAGGCATTGCGCGACGCCGGAGACCTGCCCGACGGCAAGGCGGGCAAAGTGGAGCAGGCGGTCAAAGACGAAATACAGACCAAAATTGATGACCTGAAAAAAGTTAAAGACACGGATGACGTTGCCGCGATAAAGACCGCGGAGGAAGCGCTTTCCAAAACTATCCAAAAAATCGGCGAGGCGATGTATAAAAATAACAGCGCGCCCGCCGACAGCAAGGACAGCCAGGCGGGCAAGGATGGTAAAAATCAAGGTGACGTGAAGGACACCGACTTTAAAGATGCCGAAGGAGATAAAAATTGATAATATAGGAAGATGAAGATAAGAGACGCGGTATTATCGATTTTGCTTGTTTTGTCGGCTACACTCAGTTTTTGGGTTTGGGGTGCAATTTTGGAGAAACCGTTTCTTTCTTTGGTTATCTTGGGCTATGCGGTAGTATTCGGGCTTTTCCTCTTGCTCGTAAAAAACAAAATACTTTTTTGGGTTGTTCCGCCCCTGACTTTGCTTCCGAGCGTATTTTTTTTCATGCCGGAAATATATTTTCTTTCCGGCCTGGTATTCGGCGCGGCGTCTATGCTCTATGCCGCAGAATTAAAAAGGGAAGAGGAACATTCAAACCTGAAAATTTTATTGAAACGCGTTTTGGGCAACAGCATCACGACATTTTTTACCGGGCTTGCGATATTTTTGTCATTTATCTATTATGGTACTATCTACCAAAATCGCGACCCTGCAAAACTCCTTTTGCCGGAATCTGTTTTTGAAACAACGCTGAAGCTGGCCGAGCCATTTTTGAAAGATTCGATACCAGGCTTTAATGCTTCCGACAAAAAGCTCTCGCACGCGCTCTACGAACTGACATATGCCAGGATAAACGACTACGCAAAAGATTACACGGGGTACATTCCCGTGATCGCCGCGATAAGCTTTTTCTTCGCGTTAAAAACAATAAGCGTGGTATTTTATTTTCTGTCCATCGCCATTATTTATATTTTGCTTAAATTATTCATTATGCTGGGTGTTGTGAAAAAAATAACGGCTCCTGCTGAGCAAGAGATTTTAACATGATGCCAATCTACAAATCTTATGCTAATCTGCGAATTGCGAATAAATTTTCTGCATTAGCAATTAGCATTATTGGCATTAAATTAGCATATTAGCATCTTAGTTATGTCAAAAGATTATTATGAAATATTGGGTATCGCGAAAAATGCTTCAAAGGAGGATATTAAGCGCGCATACAGAAAATTGGCGCATCAGCACCACCCGGATAAAAAAGGCGGGGACGAAAAAAAATTTAAGGAAATAAACGAGGCGTACCAGGTCTTGGGCGATGACACAAAAAGAAGCCAATACGACCAATACGGGCGTACATTCAACAGTCAGGGACCTGGACGTCAGGAATGGGATTTTGGGGGTTTTTCCGCCCAAGGCGGACCAGCCTCTGGCTGGGAAGGAATGGACTTCGGCGATATTTTTGAGGATCTTTTTACCGGTTTCGGCGGAGGCGGGCAGAAAAGGAGGGCGCGGAGAGGTTCGGACATTGCCATCAATATGGAGGTGCCTTTCGCTGAATCGGTTTTCGGAGGAAAGCGCAGTGTGATAATTGAAAAAAGATCGGCGTGCGAAAATTGCGGAGGATCGGGCGCGAATCCGCCAGCCGGCGGAGGTTCAGGATTAAAAAAATGCGGAACATGCCAGGGCACGGGCACGATTCGCGAAACAAGGAGGTCAATTTTCGGCTCGTTCTCCTCGCTCGCGGAGTGCTCGGTATGCGGCGGAAAAGGGGAAATTCCTGAAAAGGCGTGCGACGCGTGCAGGGGTGTGGGGATACTGCGCAAGCAGGAAACAATTCATATTGAAATACCCGCCGGCATCCGCGACGGCGAGGCGATAAAGCTTACGGGACTTGGCGAAGCAATGTCGGGGGGTTCATCCGGAGATTTATATGTAAAAATAAAAGTGCACCCGCACCCGGTTTTTCAGCGCGAGGGACATGACCTTTTGATGGAATTGCATATTTCTATTTCGAAAATGCTTTTGGGAGGCGAAGAAAATATTGAAACATTGGACGGCAAAGTTGAGATAAAAATTCCTGAATTATCAAAAAGCGGAGACTTTCTGCGGCTCCGCGGAAAAGGCGTCCCCTCGGGCCGCGGTCACTCCCGTGGCGACCTCCTTGTGCGCCTCCTCCACAAGCTCCCCAAAAAACTCTCCCCCTCCGCCAAAAAATTACTTTTTGATTTGGAGAGGGAGGGGTTGTAGATAACTGTATAGTTATAAGCAATTAATGGGTAGATTAGCCTATTTTTAGGTAGATTTGGGTTAGACTTGTGTAGATTTATATAATATGCTAGTATTCATATATGGAAGAAAAATTATTCACAATTGGCCAAGCCGCTGAATATCTTGGTGTTTCCTTAAACACACTGCGCCGTTGGGATGAAAACGGCAAATTAGTCGCGATTAAAAAAGATGGCGGCACTCATCGGTATTATCGTGAAAAGGATTTAGAGATTTTTGCCAGCGATTTAATGAAATTTGCCTCCGAATGGATAGAAGACGGCGTTGAATTTCCGGGCACTTTTTATTGTGCGACGAGTTCGATTTTCAATGCCCGCTTAACAAAAATGGAGTATGCTTTGATGCAGAAGATCGGATTTGAAAAGCTATACTCTTTAATCGTTTTAATTGCCGGTGAGATTGGCGACAATTCATTTGCTCATAACTTAGGAAAGTGGCCGGATACAGCAGGAATTTTTTTTGGCTACGATCTGGGGAAACGCATCATTGTTCTTGCTGACCGTGGATTGGGTATTTTAGAAACATTACGCCGGGTTCGTCCACAGCTCCCTAGCCACGTAGCAGCGGTAGAAGCCGCTTTCACCGAATTTATTTCCGGGCGGGCTCCGGAGAAACGCGGAAATGGTCTTAAGCTTGTTCGTGAGGTCGTTACGGACCAGCCCATTGATTTATTTTATACTAGCGGTGATGCGGAGGTGCGCATGAAAGGCTCGGACAAAGCATTTCGTGTTACGCGCGGCCAGCGGCTTTTGCGGGGATGTTTGGCAAAAATAGAGTTCTAATAAATTTAATAAATAAAAATAATATGAAATTACAACTGGAAAAATTCGGCAAAACATTAATATCGCGGGAATTGGGCAGCGAAGCTTTTAAGGCGTTTCAGCCGACTTTGCGCGAATTTTCTAAAGACGAAGAGCTGGAAATAGATTTTTCCGGCGTATTAACATTGTCGCCGTCATGGGCGGACGAGTTTTTAAGTCCGTTGCTTCTGCAATTGGGGGACAAACTGATACTCTTATCAAGCGACAATCTTTCGGTGCACGCGACACTTAGAATTCTCCATGAGGCAAATAAACGGCAGTTTACGATCAAATGAATCAAACCTTCCCCAAACTTCCCAAAAAAAGAGCTTATTGATATTGCCAAGAAATACGAGGAAGAGGAATTTAAGAAAGGAGAAACAAAGGATAGAACATGGACTTGGAGTTCTGCGATCAAAAGATTATTTTCTGAAAATCTCTCAGATGAAGAAAAGAAAGTTTTAGTGCGGGCGCAAAAAAATGAAACAAACAGACAGCTTAGAGCTTTCCCAAACAAGAAAGGTATTTCAATGTCTCCGTCACCAATAAGAATGCTTGAAGTACTGCTCGCGAGCGGTAAAAATATATAGGATTTCTAATTCCTGCCTTCGTTGAAACTGCCTCATGCGCTGAAGCGGTTGCGAAGGCCGAGTTGTCTTGGGTACGGTGCGCGCGGCCGTTTATCTTCTCTAATTCGCGCGAATAGGCGAATAGTCATAACCGTGAAAAAGTGCTTAAAATCCGTGTTTTTCACGGTTATGTTGACAAAACCGTGAATTTTACTATAATGGAGATATGGCTAAGGTGTTAAGCGCATTCAGTAAAATAGGTCCGCTTCGTGAAAGATACTATAAGGCATCTACCGGAAAAGAGGCGCTTATTAGGCTTGTTAGCGAAGCGGAAATCGCCGAGCAAGTCTACAACTCCAATGCCATTGAAAACAGCACGCTTACTCTTGAAGAAACCGAAAAAATACTTCTTCAGATCAACCTGGATAGGTTTATTAGTGAGCGGGAAATTTTTGAAGCAAAAAATTTGGCGCGGGTGGTGGAGTATATAGAGAAGCGGGCCAAAGAGCAGGAATTAACGCCTGATGTGATTTTATCGCTTCATAAAATGCTTATTTCAAATATCCGCGATGAGGTTGCGGGGCGGTTTCGCGCGCATGGAGAATATGTGCGGGTAGGAAGCCATATCGCGCCAAAGCCGGAAGAAGTAGTTGAGAGGCTGGAAAAGATAATTTCGGAGTATAATGCGAGCAGCCAAGAAAATATTATTAAACGAATCGCTAAGTTGCATCTTGCTTTTGAATATACCCACCCGTTTATAGACGGCAATGGGCGTATCGGACGGGTTATCAACAATTATCTTTTGATTCGTGAGGGATATGTGCCGATAAATATAAAATTTATTGACCGTAAGAAATATTATAATGCGTTCAGGGAATTTGACATGAATGATAAAACGGAAATAATGGAAGAAATTGTCGCAAAAGCGCTTACCAACAGTTATCACAAGCGGCTTGCGTATTTGGAAGGCAAGAAAATTATAACGCTTGCCGAATATGCGAAAGAAAATAAATTATCACATTCAAATCTCATCAACAAAGCGACACGCCAAACAATCGAAGCGTTTCTTGAAAAGGGAGTGTGGAAGATAGGCGTATAAGCAAAGGAAGGCAGAATTGACGCTACCCGTCGTGGGATATTGCGCTGGTTTTAATGCTCGCGGCCACTCTCGCGGCGGCCTCTTGGTCCGCCTCCTCCCCAAGCTCCCCAAAAAACTCTCCCCCTCCGCCAAAAAATTACTTTTTGATTTGGAGAGGGAGGGGTTGTAGAAATTGCTCTGGAAAACTACACCAAATTTCTAAAAAAAGTAAAAGATTGACCGAAAACCGTCCTGTTGCTATGGATTTTTCATGAAGAAACATCTATTCAAAACCTTTTTATTCGGTTTTTTTGTTTTGGCCTCTCCCGTGCACGGCGCAACCCCGGTTTTAGGCCATATTTCGGAGGATACGGTCTGGGCCAAGACAGGAAG
>Ga0209211_10011000_pt1 | contig 11679 bp, 10 predicted proteins | sample RifGroA2_FD_183992 | JGI IMG/M metagenome (GOLD analysis project Ga0209211, IMG submission 183992) | Groundwater microbial communities from Rifle, Colorado, USA - Groundwater A2 (SPAdes) (version 2) | ecosystem: Environmental > Aquatic > Deep subsurface > Groundwater | place: Rifle, Colorado... | reverse complement strand
TGTCTATAAATGGGATGGAAAATATGTTTATTACCGATGTGAGGAAAAGATGGTTGAATGGGCAAAAGGTTGTAGATATAAAGGACAGGTTGAACCGATCAATGAAAATGGCAAACTAGTTTGGAAATTAGACTGGCCGGCCCATTGGAAAGTAATTGGGATAACAGTTGAATCTTCCGGTAAAGATCACATGTCTGCCGGCGGCTCATATGACATGGGTGTCCACTTTTGTAAAGAAATACTTGGGATAGTTGCTCCTGATGCCCTCGGTGGTTACGAATGGTTCACGATCGGCGGTAAAAAAATGTCCTCCTCAAAAGGAATAGGGAGCTCGGCCAAGGAAGTTTCTCAAATTTTACCACCCGATTTGCTTCGTTTTTTATTGGTTCGAACTCCAATCAAAACCCATCTTGATTTTGATCCGAATGGTGACACAATTCCAAATTTATTTGATGATTACGACCGCTGTATGGAAGCTTATTTCCTTAAACTTGAAAACAAATTACCAAAAGACAAGGCCGGGGAAGTCGCTGCAGATTATGCCAGGATCATAGAACTGTCAGAAGTCAATCCTTTGCCAAAAAAAAGATTATATTTTCCGAGATTTAGAACGGTTGCCAATTTACTAAAAGCTAAGAACGATAATTTAAAAACTTTTTTTGAAACCCAAAAGAAAAATAAATTAACTGCTGAAGAACAAGTCATTCTTGAGGAGCGGATAAAATACGCAAAAATTTATTTAGAAAAATATCATGAGGTAAAAAATATTTCGACGGAGACCGAAAAATTTTTACCGTCAGACGAACAAAAAAAGTTTATTGTACAATCGATTAATCGATTGTACACTTTAAAAAATAAAGAAGACAAAGAGCAAGTTCAACAAGCCATCTTTGAAAGTATTAAGTTGGAGAGAATTAAACCGAAGGATGCTTTTGAAGTAATTTACCAAACCTTAATAGGAAAATCGTTTGGACCAAAAATTGGAGAGTTAATTTTAAACATTGGTTTTAATAGGTCTATATCTCTGCTGAAAGAAAACAAACAAGTTGCAGCTGAATCGACAAAAAACAAAAATTTATATCCTGATTTTGATGATAAAAAAATATTTTCAATTGATGAAATGGTCGTTAAAAAATATCCATCAATCAACATTGGAATTGCTGTAATCAAAAATATTAGTATTAAAAATACTAACCTAAATCTTACTGCCGAAATAGATCAATTTGTGAAGTCACAGTCAAATTTGTCTAATGAGATAATCAGCGCTTACCCGGAAGTTTTAACTTATCGAAAACTTTATAAGGAAATGGGGATCGATTGGCATTCCCGCCGGCCATCACCGGAGGCGTTACTCCGTAGAATTTCTCAGAAGAAAGATTTGTATCAGATCAACACCTGTGTCAATGCCTATAATCTAATCGTTATGAAAAACCGAGCCTCAGTCGGTGCTTTTGATTACGACAAATTTCATTTTCCCACCGTTATGCGTTTCCCAAAGTCGGGCGAAGAAATTTTATTGTTGGGAGATAAGGAACCAACTCAATTCAAATCGACCGAACTGGCTTATTTTGACCAATTGGGCGGTTATAATATTGATTTCAACTATCGCGATGCTCAAAGAACGGCGGTGACCGAAAATACCAAAGATATTTTGTTAAACATTGATGGAATCTATGATATTACTAGAGAAAAAGTTGAAAGATCATTGAAAGAATCTATTGAAATAATCACTAAATATTGTGGTGGCACTGTTGAATTGGCAGGAATCGTCTCAGCCAAAAAAAAATAAAAGTGAAAAAGATTTTAATTGCATCAACCAACCCTGGTAAAATTACTGAAATAAAAATTGGTCTTCAAGAATTAGAAAAACGGGGAATTAAGATACTCACATTAAACGACGTAAAAGTGGGGGAGAGACAACCCAAAGAAACCGGAAAGACCTTTCAGGAAAACGCCTTTATTAAAGCCAAATTTTATGCCAGCCTGACTCACCTGCCGGTCATTTCCGATGACGGAGGACTTGTCATCCCCTTTCTTAAAGGCGAACCCGGGGTCAAATCACGCAGATGGTTAGGTTATGATGCCAGTGATCAAGAGTTGGTCGATCATACTCTCAAAAAGCTTCAGGGAATGCGGCTGTCTGACCGGAAAGCATACCTGGAAGCCTGTCTCTGTTATTACGATCCGCAATCTAACGCAACGATCTTTGAAACTGAAAAAATTTTGGGCCACATATCTGAGGTTCCTGTTCCAAAAATAATCCCGGGATTCCCCTATCGGGCTTTATTGGTGGTTGATAAATACAATAAATACTATGATGAGCTTACCGAAGTGGAACATCAACAGGTTAACCACAGATTGATAGCATTGAAGAGATTGACAAAAAGGATTAAGGATTTAATATAATATTTAAACATATGGTTGAAATTCATTATATTTGTCGTTTGAATATTTGCTATGGTCATTACTAAAACGAGGAAATATTAAAGGTAGCTGTGCCTTGATCAGAAAATTTAATTAGAATTTTATGTTAAAGAAAACTCCGCTGGCTTCCGCGCATAAAAAACTCGGGGCACAAATGGTTAATTTTGGCGGTTGGCTTATGCCAGTTTCTTATACTAATGTAATTGATGAACATTTGGTAACTCGGAGAAAAGCCGGTCTATTTGATATTTGCCATATGGGCGAGATAAAGATTACTGGCACAAAAAGCCAAGATTTAGTTCAACAATTAGTAACAAGAAATATTAATGGTATGCATATTGGTAAGGTTTATCTGTCAGTAATCTGCAATGAAAAGGGGGGAATCATAGATGACCTAACTATTTATAAAATGGCAGAAGATGAGTATATGCTTGTAACTAATGCCGGCACTAAAGATAAAGACTTCAAACAAGTTTTAAAAGTAAAAAAACAGATGGGCTTGAGCGACTCTGCAGTAAAGGTAACGGATATTAGTCGGCAAATGGCCAAGCTCGATCTTCAAGGTCCCAACTCTCAATTGATTTTAAAAAAAATCTGTTCGGCCGATCTTGATTCGCTTAAATTCTATAGTTTTATTAAAACGAAGATCTTAAATATTAAGGCTGTTGTTTCCCGCAGCGGATATACGGGAGAATTGGGTTACGAAATTTATTTTAATTCTAAAGAGGCGGTTAAGGTTTGGAATAAATTATTAAGTGTCGGTAATAACTTGGGGCTAAAACCAATCGGCTTAGGGGCGCGGGATACTTTGAGACTGGAGTGCGGTATGAATCTTTACGGTCATGAGATTAGCGAAGAGTTTTATCCTCTACAATCACGCTACGGCTGGGTCGTAAGTTTTGATAAAGAATTTGAGGGAAAAAAAGCTTTGGAAAAAATTAAAGTCAAAGGTTGGGAAAAACAACTCGTAGGCATTGAGATGGTTGACCGAGGGATTGCGCGAAATTGCTACCAAATATTTAAAAATGGCCAAAGGGTTGGGTGGGTGACTTCAGGTACTTACTCGCCTACCTTTAAAAAGGCAATTGGCATGGCTTACGTCGACAAAAAATATGATAAAATGGGAACAAAATTAAAAATTAAAATTAGAGATAATCTAGTTGAGGCAAAAATTGTCAAATTGCCGTTTTATAAAAGGAGCTGATTATGGCTAAAACCAATCCTAAGAATTTAAAATATACCAAGGAGCACGAATGGGTTAAAGTAGAGGGGGAAATTGTTACTATGGGAATTACCGATTATGCTCAGGAGTTGTTAACCAGTTTGGTCTTTGTTGAACTTCCGAAAGTCGGCAAAAAAACCGAACAGACAAAGACATTAGCCGTTGTCGAGTCGGTTAAGTCGGTCTCTGATGTCTATGCTCCTGTCAGTGGCGAAGTAATAGAAGTCAATACCAGTCTAACTAAGAAACCGGAGATCGTTAACGAAGATGCTTTTGGCGCTGGTTGGATAGCTAAGATTATAATATCTAACTCTAAAGAACTAGATAAACTTATGGACGCCGATAGTTATACTAAATTTTGTCAAAAAGAGGAGAAACATTAAATATGGACTTTGTTCCCGCAACTAATAAAGAAGAGAAAGAGATGTTTACAACCATTGGAATTAACAGGATTGATCAGTTGTTTGCCGGAATTGCCAAAGAACATCGTTTAAAACGCGAGTTAAATCTTCCCGCCGGACTATCAGAGATAGAACTAAAAAGAGAGATTGAGTCGATGGCGGGAAAAAATCGAATTTATCAGACCAGTTTTCGAGGCGCCGGCGCTTACCGCCATTTTATTCCCAGTGTCGTCAAACATTTGGTAATGAGAAGCGAATTTTATACCGCTTACACTCCTTATCAAGCGGAAAGAAGCCAAGGAATGCTTCAATCTATATACGAATATCAAACAATGATCTGCCGATTGACGGGAATGGATTTGGCTAATGCGTCGATGTATGATGGGGCCTCTGCCTTGGCTGAGGCGGCCTTGATGGCGACGAGAATTACCGAAAAAAAACAAGTTTTGTTAAGTAGTGCAGTTCATCCCGAATATCAAGCGACCGTTAAGACTTATTGCCATGCAAATGACGTCAAAGTGGTGGATTTGCCTTTTAAAACGGGAACGACTGATTTAAAAGAACTGAAAACTTTATTAAATGATAATGTTGGCGGAGTGATTATACAAAATCCAAACTTTTTCGGTTCTTTTGAAGAAATAAAAGAAATCGCTCAATTGGTGCATCAGATAGGAGCGATATTAATAATAAATGTCGTAGAACCAACTTCGTTGGCTTTGATTAAAAGTCCTGGAGAGCAGGGCGCCGATATTGTTGTTGGGGATGGTCAAAGTTTTGGTCTTCCTCTTAATTTTGGCGGCCCCTATATTGGATTTATGGCAACAAAAACAGAATATATACGGCGAATACCAGGTCGTTTGGTCGGGATGACTAAAGATACTCAAGGTCGGAGAGCTTTTGTGTTAACACTCCAAAGTCGGGAACAGCATATAAGACGCGAAAAAGCCACTAGTAATATCTGCACAAACAGCGCTCTTTGCGCTTTAACGGTGTTAGTCTATTTATCTACCTTAGGCCCTAAGTTAAGAAAGGTGGCTGAGTTATCAATGGCAAAAACCCATTATTTAGCAAAAAAGTTGGCAAAACTGCCGGGAATAAGATTGATTAATTCTCAAAATTTTTACAATGAGTTTGTTATTCGGGTAAAAAATAGTCAGACGGTTTTAAAGAAACTTAGAAACCAAGGAATAGAAGGAGGAGTTGATCTAGGTAATTATTATTCTCAACTAAAAAATCATTTACTGTTCTGCGTCACCGAATTAAACACTAAGGAAGAAATGGATAAAATAATTAAAATTTTGAATTAATTATGAAACTGATTTTTGAAAAAAGTGTTCCTGGTCAGTCCTCCGTTTCGCTACCCGAAAGCGATATTGGCAAGATAAAAATTGATCAGTTGCTCCCAAAGTCCAAAATTCGAAAGGAATTAGATTTACCTTCGGTTAACGAAACTGATTTGGTCAGACATTATACCGAACTTTCCCAACGCAACTTTGGCGTTGACCAAGGTTTTTATCCTTTGGGTTCTTGTACGATGAAGTACAGTCCAAAAGTTAATGAAGAGATGGCCAGTTTAACTGGCTTTACCCAGATTCATCCCCTCTCCGATGACGTTGACGTTCAGGGAGCGTTGCAATTATATTACGAGTTGGAAGAGTTTTTAAAAGAAATTACTGGATTTACTGCCGTTTCCCTCCAGCCAGCCGCTGGCGCTCATGGAGAAGCGACCGGAGTAATGTTAATGAAAGCGTATTTTGAAGACCGAAGCGAAAAAAGGACCAAGATTCTCATTCCTGAAGCCGCTCACGGCACTAATCCAGCCAGCAGCGCTTTATGCGGTTTCGAGACAGTGACGATTAAATCGAATAGCCAAGGTGAAGTTAACCTTGATGACCTGAAAAAGAATATGAATCGAGAGACCGTTGGTTTGATGTTGACCAATCCCAATACTTTAGGTCTGTTTGAAAAAAATATTAAAAAAATTTGCCAAATTGTCCATCATCAAGGAGGTTTGGTTTACTGCGACGGGGCTAATATGAATTCAATGTTAGGGGTTACCCGGCCGGGAGATCAAGGTTTTGATCTCATTCAACTTAATTTACATAAATCGTTCAGTACTCCCCACGGTGGTGGAGGACCAGGTTCGGGACCGGTTGGAGTAAATAAAAAACTTGTCCCCTATCTGCCTGTTCCTAGGGTTAAGAAAAACGGCAATCTGTATTGTCGAGATTATAATCATGAAAAATCTATAGGTAAGGTAAAGACATTTATGGGTAATTTTGGCGTCATGGTCAAGGCTTATACTTATATTAGAGCTTTGGGAGGGAAAGGCTTGAAAAGAGCCGGGCAAAATAGCGTCTTAAACGCTAACTATTTAATGAAAAAGCTGAAACCGTATTTTGATTTAGCTTTTGACAAAACCTGTATGCATGAATGTGTTTTCTCTGACAAAAAACAACAGCTATATGGGGTAACGACTTTGGATATCGCTAAACGACTGCTTGATTATGGATATCACGCACCGACGATTTATTTTCCCATGATTGTTCATGGAGCAATAATGATTGAACCAACGGAGACAGAAAGTAAGAGAACCTTGGATGAATTTGTCGAGGTGATGATAAAAATCGCAAATGAATGTCGAACCAAGCCTGAACTCGTTAAAACCGCTCCTCATAAAATGCTAGTGACTAGGGTCGATGAGGTGGCCGCGGCTCGAAATCCTAATTTAAAATGGGAAGAATAAAAAAAATTTATTTTACTGATCTTTCGGCCAATCAAACTATATCTGTCACGGGAAACGGTTGTGCTCTTAACTGTCGCCATTGTAATAAAAAATTCTTAAAATCGATGAGTGGGTTGGATGACGAAATAAAACCGGGCATAAAAAGTCTTTTGATTAGCGGTGGTTGTGATAGGGAAGGTAAAGTGCCGCTTTTAGGTTTTGCCAAAGAAATAAAAAAGTTAAAAAATAAATACAAAATTAATGCTCACGTTGGTTTAATAAGTCGCGAAGAGGCCAAAAAAATCGTTCGTTTAGTGGATGTTGTTAGTTTTGATTTTGTGACTGAACCGAAAATTATTAAAGAAATATACCATTTGAATAAAAAGTTAGAGGACTATTGCGAAAGTTTGGTAGCGTTGCAAAAAGAGGTTGTAGTCTTTCCTCATTTGACTTTGGGTTTATGGCAGGGAAAAATTGATTGGGAGTATCAGGCAGTTGAATTATTGGTAAAAAAATTTTCTTGTCAGAATATTGTCTTTAATGTATTTTTACCGACACCGGGGACGGAGATTAGCCTACAAAAAGCGCCTCCAATCAAGTCAGTGGAAAAATACTTTCATTATTTAGAAAAAAACTATCCTAAGCTTGATAAAAGTCTTGGTTGTATGAAGCCTGGCGGAAAGTATCGCGACGAGTTGGATAAAATAGCGGTATCAACCGGCTTTAAGGTAATTACTCGACCAAGCATTCAAGCCATCAAACTGGCAAAAAAACTAAATTATCAAATATTTTGGCATGATCAATGCTGTGTTTTTATATGATCAAGATTGCTTTAGCCACCGCTCATCTTTTAGGATTAAAAAAAACTAAAATAGAAAATAAAAGTCTACCAACAACCGCTCACTTTATGACCACTGGCAGATGTCTTTATAACTGTAGCTTTTGTACCCAGGCCAGATCTTCAAAACAAGATGGTCAATATTTATCAAGAATTATCTGGCCGGAATTTAAAGAAGACGAAATCAAAGAAATATTAAGAAAAAATTTAGATAAAAAATTTAAAAGAATTTGTTTGCAGGTCACCCAAAGCCCTGATTATTTGGAGAAAACATTAAAGTTTATTGATTATATAAAAGATTTAAGTCAACTTCCTTTAAGCGTTTCAATTAGATTAAGAAACATTGAAGAAGTTCAAATATTATTTGATAAAGGAGTGAGTCGGTTAGGGCTGGCTTTGGATGTAGTCGATGAAGCTGACTATAAAAAAATTAAAAAAGCTAACTATCGGGAGTTTTTAAAATTTTTATTAAAAACCGGAAAACAGTTTCCCGGTAAAATAACCACTCATCTGATCATCGGTTTTTCCGAGACTGAAAAGCAGGTAATAGATTTAATGAAAAAACTTTACAAGAATCAGATTACTGTTTCTTTGTTTGCTTTCACCCCAGTACCGGGAACTGATTTAGCTAAACAAAAACCACCGCAACTTTCTAAATATCGTAGAGTTCAGTTGGCCCAGTTCTTAATTACCGCTAGTTGGCAATATCGGTTCAAATTCAACAAGCAGGACAAGTTAATATCAGTCGGTTGGAAAAAAAATAATCTATTAGAAAAATTTTATGGAACGAGTTTATTTCAAACCTGTGGTTGTACGGGGTGTAATCGACCTTATTATAATGAAAGACCTGGTAAAAAGTTGTATAATTATCCTTATAAACTATCAAGAAATGAGTTTAAGCAAGCAACTGAAGAATTAGACTTAGAAATATGATAAAAAAATCTGTCTATAAAATTCCTGAAGGAAAACTAGTCAAAATCGAACTGGAAACAACGGATAATAAAATAAAAAAAATTAAAATTACTGGTGATTTTTTTCTTTATCCGGAAGAAATTATTAGTAAGCTTGAAAAAAGTTTGGAGGATCGCTTGTTGACTAAAGATGTTTTAATAAAACATTTTGATTATTTTTGGAAGATTAATCGAGTTGATTGTTTTGGTATTAATAGTTCCGGATTAACGGAAGCAATTTTAATAGCAAAAGAAGTATGAAAGTAAGACTATTAACCAGTGGTTTTAAAAGTGCTTATGAAAATATGGCAATTGATGAAGCAGTCTTGGTCCATGCCCAAGAAAACCATCAAAGTACTCTGCGGTTTTATGGATGGCGGCCGGCAGCAATTTCAATTGGTTACTTTCAAAGTTTAAAAGAAGAGGTAGATTTAAATGAATGTCAAAAACAGCAAGTTGACTATATTAGAAGAGTGACTGGTGGAGGAGCGGTTTTTCACGAGGCAGAAGTAACTTACAGTTTGATAACTCCTGTTGATGGTCGATTTATCCCACAAGACATCATTGAATCTTACAAAAAAATCTGTCAAGGAGTAATTAATGGCTTGGAAATTTTAGGAATCAAGTCTCAGTTCATACCATTAAATGACATTGTAGCGCAGGGCAAAAAAATTTCTGGAAATGCTCAAACACGGAAAAAAAATGTTTTGCTGCAACACGGAACAATTTTATTAGATGTCAATGTGGAAAAGATGTTTAGCCTATTAAAAGTACCTCAGGAAAAATTAAGAGATAAAATTATCAAAGATGTCAAGCAAAGAGTGGTGGGAGTTAGGGGTTTGTTAGGAAAAAAGATTGAGTTTGAATCTTGTCAAGAGGCTTTAATTAAGGGTTTTAAAAAAGCTCTAAGACTAGAATATCTCAAGACTTCCCTAACTGCCTCAGAACTGATAATGATGCAAGAGTTAAAAAATAGCAAATATTCTCGACCTGAATGGAATTTGATGAGATGAACTGCGTTTTAACAATAATTATTAATTGATAAATCTGTTATAATTCTTGTTATAAATATTTTAATAAACAATAAATGTTATCCATAGATTTCATCCGTGCCAACAAGTCCAAAGTCATTGAAGCGGCTAAGAACAAAAACCGCCAAGTTGATATTGATAAGATCCTCAAGCTTGACGATCAAAGACGTGAAATTATTCAAAAAATTCAACTCCTTCGTGAAGAAAGAAACAAAACCTCGCACGTTAAACCTGATGAAAAGACTATTAAACGGGGCAGGGAAATTAAAGAAGAATTAAAAAAGTTTGAGGAGTCTCTTAATCTCATATCAGTCGAATTAGACACATTAGTCTCATTTGTCCCAAACGTCCCATTGCCAGAGGTTCCCGTGGGCAAAGATGAATCTGGCAACGTTGAAGTCAAAAAATGGGGAAAGATTCCCAAATTTGATTTCGAATTAAAGTCACATCTTGATCTTGGATTGTCTCTTGATTTATTTGATCTTGAACGCGGATCAAAAATTTCCGGTTTTCGTGGATATTTTTTGAAAAACCAAGCTGCCCAACTACAATTTGCGATTCTTTTTTATGTTTTTCAAAAATTGGTTAAAAAAGGGTACACGCCGATCATTGCTCCGTCAATAGTCAAAGGTTTTACCCTTTTTGGTTCAGGTCAATTCCCCTGGGGAGAACAGGAGGTATACAAATTAAACGATGAAGATGCGTATCTTGCCGGAACCGCCGAAGTCCCCGTCACTTCCTTCTTTTCGGGAGAAATTTTGAATGAAAAAGACTTGCCGAAAAAATTTGTTGCTTTTTCTCCGTGCTTCCGTCGGGAAGCCGGCTCTTATGGAAAAGATGTAAAAGGTCTTTATCGAGTCCATGAATTCTGGAAGGTTGAACAGGTAATCATTGCTAAAAGTGACGTAGACGAATCTAAAAAACTTCACGACGAACTGCAAAAAAATACCGAAGAAATTATTGAAGATCTTAATATTCCCTACCGGAGGCTATTGATGTGTACCGGTGATATGGGTGAACCGCAGATTAAAAAATATGATACGGAAATCTGGATGCCATACCGGAAAGGTTATGGAGAGATTGCTTCAAATTCGATTATGGGAGACTTCCAAACCCGCCGTCTCAAAATTAAATACCGAAAAAAAGATAACACAACCGAATATTGTTATTCATTAAATGATACGGCCATCCCTTCTCCAAGAATCTTGATCGCCATCCTTGAGAACTATCAGCAGAAGGATGGAAGCATCAAAGTGCCAGAGGTTCTTCAACAATTGGTGGGATTTAAGGAAATTAAAGCTAAAATGTAATTTTCAAATTAAAACATTGAGTCATTGTAAATTCAATGAAAATTGAAAACTGAAAATTGAAAAATTAATTTACGGCTTTGGCGTTGGCGAAGGGGTTGCCAACGAAGCCTGATTACAGTTTGCTGTATTTTCCGTTCCGCGGACAAAATATTCTACTTTTCCGTAGAAACAATTTTTTTCTATAATATTACCTGGCTTTTCATACCATTTATTGCCTGAACCATAGTTTTTCAATAGATAGCTCATAACTCGATTCCAGATCGGAGACGCTCCGGTGATCCCTGAAGTTAGATAAGGATTCATCGGACTATTATCATTATTTCCTACCCAAACGGTCACTAAAAACTCTGGAGTGTAACCAATTGTCCAGTTGTCTTTTTTATCATTGGTCGTTCCGGTTTTGACGGCAACTTTATATCCGGGAATTTCCAAAGATGATCCAGCCCCAAAAGCAAAAGTACGGGCAAAATTGTCAGACAAAATATCACTGATGATGTAAGCGATGGCCGGATCGACTTCTTTTATTTTAAAAGGGTTCATCTCTCGTAAAACATTTCCGTCATTATCTTGGATTTTTTGAAAATAATTAATTGGTATTTTATAGCCTAAATTAGCAAGAACTCCAAAAGCTTCGGCCATATCAACCATGGTAACTTCTCCACCTCCCAAGGTTAAAGATAATCCATACCGTGACTTATCTCCCCAGGTACTGATCCCCATCTTTGTGGCAAAGTCGATGAATTTATCAACACCGAGATTATTTAACGTTCTGACGGCT